>Ga0105046_10008314_pt1 | contig 16320 bp, 17 predicted proteins | sample MAT03_FD_78385 | JGI IMG/M metagenome (GOLD analysis project Ga0105046, IMG submission 78385) | Freshwater microbial communities from Lake Fryxell liftoff mats and glacier meltwater in Antarctica - MAT-03 (megahit assembly) | ecosystem: Environmental > Aquatic > Freshwater > Ice > Liftoff...
CGGCCTGGAGATCGACGGCGAAGATGGTGCGGCAAGCACCGAGGAACTGCTGGAACTCGCGCAGAAACAAATGATGGAGCAATTCGAAGAGGAGGAGCGGCAGGCGGAAATGCGCCAAGAAGCACGCGCCGCAAAACGTGCCAAAGCGGGCGCTGCCAAGGCCGACGCCGTCCAAACCCGGCGCGAACAGGTCGCGAAGGAAGTCGGCCAATCCTTGCGCGAGGTGTATCGCAAGCTCGTAAGCGCGCTGCATCCGGATCGTGAACCCGACATAAAGGAACGACAGCGCAAGACGCACTTGATGCAGCGGGTCAACCAGGCCTACGACGCCAACGACCTGCTGACACTGCTGGGGCTGCAATTGGAGATCGAACAGATCGATGCCGCACACATGGCTTCGGTACCGCCGCAGCGCCTGGCGCATTACAACCAGATACTGCGCGAGCAGCTTGCCGAACTTGAGGTCGAACTGGAGCGGTGTGTCGAACCGTTTCGTGGCAGCGTCGGCCCGATGTCCAAATTGACGCCGGACAACGTGGATCGCGAGATGGGCGTGGAGATCGCACGAATCGAATTGCAGATAAGGGAGGTGGTGCATGACCTGACGGCGTTTCGCGACCCGAACTATCTGCGCCAGGCGCTCAAGCTTTACCGGCTTGAAGCGGATTTTGAAGACGCAGAAGATTTGGCCGGCCTGTTCGACGTTCTCGCACCGGTGCAACCAACGCGCGCTGGCAAGAAACGGCGCCGGAAATGAAAAACCGCGCGGCGAGTTGAAGGTGCGGCACCATTGCCAATGATCAGGTCAACTGGATGTTTTTTCCAGTCTGGCCCGTAGCCAGGATGGAAAAGCCTTCCACGGCATGGCGATATGGCCGTTGGGAAGAATCCGTTCCTTGGCCAAACTGCTGAGATCCCGTCAGCAGCCATCTGCCGCAGCGTTCCGGTTCGACGTCGATGCGCATCTTCAGGTGCGACAGCAGGGCCGGAACGTACTGGATTTCGTCCAGGATCACCTTACGGTTCGCGAACCTGGCAAGAAAGCCGGCAGGATCAACGCCCGCGAAGTCGCGTTCGAGCGAATCGTCGAAGCTGACATAGTCGACATCCGCGCCGGTCTTGTGGCGAAGGAAAGTCGTTTTTCCTGACTGTCGCGGCCCCGTCACCAAAACAGCCGGGAATGCCAGAAGGGCTTTTCCCAAGATGGATGCGAGTTGGCGCCGCCTGTACATTTGACAATATCAAAAACGAATTTTAGTTTTGTCAAATCCGAAATGTCGGATATCCCAGCCTCCTTGGCGTCGTGCACATTTGAGGCGCGAATCCATATTGGCTAGGCGATCCTCAGGATTGCCGCAGGAACGCAGGCACGCCAAGTTGAGTCGCAACGCGGGCGACTGGACAGGCGATCATCCCGGCGCCCCTGTCGATTGATCATGCGCGGCGCGAGCGCCAATACCGGCGAAAGCCCCTATAATCAAGGCGCGCCGATTTGAGCATCAGCTTGCGGGCGCGGAAGGGCAACGCCCTCCAACAAATGCGGCTAAAGCGTGTCCAAGAATTCGTTGAACCCGTTTCCGCTGCCTTGTGCCGAAACGGGTTTTTCATTTGCGAAAGAGTTTGTGATGAGCGAAGAGTACGAGTACGGGTTCGACACCCGGGCAGTGCGGGCCGGGCAGCACCGCAGCGAGTTCAACGAAAACTCCGAGGGACTTTATCTCACCTCCAGTTTCGTCCACGAGTCCGCCGCCATGGCGGCGGAGCGATTTGCCAACCGCGCGCCGGGCAACGTGTATTCGCGCTTCACCAACCCCACGGTGGACGCCTTCGGCGAGCGCCTTGCCGCGCTGGAAGGTGCAGAGGCGTGTGTTGCCACCAGTTCAGGCATGGCGGCGGTGCTCACCTGCGCCATGGGGCTGCTCCAGGCGGGCGATCACGTGATCTGCTCCAACGCCGTGTTCGGCAGCGTGATCACGCTGTTCGAGAAAAACCTCGGGCGCTTCGGCGTTGCCACCACCTTTGTATCGCCCAACAAGGTGGGGGAATGGACGGCAGCGGTGCGGCCGAACACGAAGATGCTTTTTGTCGAGACGCCGTCGAACCCGACGATGGAGATCTCCGACATCGCAGCATTGAAGCAGGTGGCGGTCAAGGCTGGCGCCGTGCTGGTGGTGGACAACTGCTTTTGCTCGCCGGCAATCCAGCGGCCGTTCGAGTTCGGGGCCGACATCGTGATCCACTCGGCCACCAAGTTCCTCGATGGCCAGGGGCGGGTGCTGGGTGGCGCGGTGCTCGGTAGCCGCGAACTGGTGATGGGCGAGATCTATGGCTTCCTGCGTACCGGCGGGCCGAGCATGAGCGCGTTCAACGCCTGGGTGATTCTCAAGGGCATGGAGACCCTGTCCATCCGCATGCGCGAGCAATCAAAACGCGCGCTGGAACTGGCGCGTTGGCTGGAGGGCCATGCGCGCGTGGAACGTGTGTTGCATCCGGGGCTGGAGTCGCACCCGCAGTTCGCACTTGCGAAGCGCCAGCAGTCGGCCAGTGGCGAGTTTCTTGGCGGCGCTGTGGTGTCGTTCGTCGTCAAGGGCGGGCGTGAGGAGGCCTGGCGGGTGGTGGATGGCTGCAAGATCATTTCGGTGACTGCCAACCTGGGTGACACCAAGAGCACCATCACCCATCCGGCCTCGACCACTCATGGCCGCATCAGCGGCGAGGCGCGCGAGGCGGCCGGCATCGGCGAGGGCTTGCTGCGCGTTTCGGCAGGCCTTGAGAGCCTGGCCGACGTGAAGGCGGATCTGGCGCGCGGACTGGGCTGAGCACGGACGCGCCCACGGCGTGCAAGGGCATACGCACAAAGCACAAAGCACAAAGATCCGCGCGAGCGGCCCTTTGCCTTTTCGGTAAAGCGGCTTGCTTACTTGTAGTGGTAGAAACCGCGTCCGGTCTTGCGGCCCAGATACCCTGCGGCCACCATTTCCTTGAGCAGCGGTGCCGGGCGGTACTTGCTGTCGTTGAAGCCTTCGTAGAATACCTCCATCACCGAGAGCATGGTGTCCAGGCCGATCATGTCGGCCAGTGCCAGCGGGCCGATCGGCTGGTTGGTGCCCAGGCGCATGCCGTTGTCGATGTCCTCGGCCGTGGCCAGGCCTTCGGCCAACACGAAGATGGCCTCGTTGATCATCGGGCAGAGAATGCGGTTGACCACGAACCCGGGAGCGTTCTTCACGCAGATGGGGGTCTTTCCCAGGCGTTTGGAAAGTTCTTCGGTGGCCGCAAACGTGGCCTCGGAGGTAGCCAGACCGCGGATGATTTCCACTAATGCCATCAGCGGCACCGGGTTGAAGAAATGCATGCCGATGAAGCGCTCCGGACGCCCGGTCGAGGCGGCCAGCCCGGTGATGCTGATCGACGAGGTGTTGGTGGCGATGACGGTGTCCGCGCTGGCGATGGCTGCGACGTCCTTGAGGATCTTGCGTTTCAGATCTTCGTTCTCGGTGGCCGCCTCGATGATGAAGTCCGCGTGGGCAAGGTCGGCCATCCTGGTTGAGCCGGCGATGCGCGCCATCGCCTCGGCCTTTTGTGCCTCCGTGAGTTTTTCCTTGCGCACCAGGCGATCGAGGCTGCCGGAAACGGCTTTTAATCCGCGCTCGATGGCGGCTTCGTTGATGTCGATCATCAGGGCCTTGATGCCGACCACCGCGCAGGCCTGCGCGATGCCGTTGCCCATGGTGCCGGCGCCGATGATTCCTACGGTGTTGATTGTGCTCATGCTTGTGTTCTCCTTGCAGGGAAAAAGGATTCAGTCGAAATCGATGAGTGCGGCGCCGTCGGCATCCACACGCAGGTAGCCAGGGGTGGCGTCCCAGGCCGGCAGCACCCAGCGGCACACTTGGCGACCGTGCATCAGGGTGTCGTGGCGGGCCGGACGATGCGTGTGGCCGTGGATCATGCGCAGCGCGCCTGACTCGGCGAACAAGCGGCTGACGGCCTCGGCATTCACGTCCATGATGGCGGCGGCCTTGACGGCCTTCTCGCGCTCGCTTCTCGTGCGCAAGGCTTCGATCTCGGCGCGCCGTTGCGCCAGCGGACGCGCAAGGAACTCGCGCTTCCAGCGAACGCTGCGCACTTCAGCGCGAAACGCCTGGTAGGCGCGGTCGTCGGTACACAGCGTGTCACCGTGCAGCAGCACGGTACGCTCGCCCTGCAGTTCAAAGGCGAAAGGTTCGCTCAACGGAGTCATGCGGGCGGCGGTCGTGAAGGTATTTCCGGCGAGGAAGTCACGGTTGCCGGCGATCCAGTAGAGCGCGATGCCGCGTGTAGCGCACGCAGCCAAGCTGGCGACGACTTCGCCGTGCGCGGGCGCGCCCAAGTCGTCGTCACCGGCCCAGTAATCGAACAGGTCACCCAGCACATACAGGCTGTCGCCGCCATCGGGCACCTGGCGCAGGAAACGCCGCAGCGCCTGCGTCGACGCCGCGCGTTCCGGCGTCAAATGCAAGTCGGAAATGAACAAGGCCGTCATGCCAGGCCTTGTATCAAATCAGCCAGCGGCGGCGACTAAAGAACTTCTGCCTTCAACATCACCACGTCTTCATCCGGCACATCCTGATGAAAACCCTTGGTGCCGGTCTTGACGCCCTTGATCTTGTCGACCACTTCCTTGCCTTCAATCACTCGCCCAAACACGCAGTAGCCCCAGCCATTGCCGTTGGGGCTGGTGAAATTGAGGAAGTCGTTGTTCTTGGCGTTGATGAAAAACTGCGCGGTCGCCGAATGCGGATCGCCGGTGCGCGCCATGGCAACGGTGTACTCATCGTTCTTCAGGCCGTTGGTCGCTTCGTTGTCGATCTGCGCGCGCGTAGGCTTTTGCTTCATGCCGGGCTCGAAGCCGCCGCCCTGCACCATGAAATTGGCGATCACGCGATGGAATACCGTGTTGTCATAGTGGCCGTCGCGTGCGTACTGCACGAAGTTCGCTACCGTCAAGGGTGCCTTGACATCATCGAGTTCGAGCTTGATGGCGCCGTGGTTGGTGGTGATCAGTACCTGGGTCATGTGGATTCCTTTGAAGGGTTATTTTCTCACCGCATCGACCAGCTTTGCGCTCTCGATTACGATCGGGTTGTTCGGTACATTCTGTTGACCGCCGGCGTTGCCGGTGGCGGCAGTCTTGATTTTTTCAACCACATCCATGCCTTTGACGACCTGGCCGAATACCGTGTAGCCATGGCCGTCGGGCTGCGGTGCGTTGAGCATGGCATTGTCGGCGACGTTGATGAAAAACTGCGCTGTCGCCGAGTCCGGCACCGAGGTGCGCGCCATGGCGATGGTGCCGATGTCGTTCTTCAGGCCGTTCTTCGACTCCAGCGGAATCGGCGCGCGTACCGCTTTTTGCTTCATGCCGGCATCGAAGCCGCCGCCCTGGATCATGAAGCCGTTGATCACGCGGTGAAAGATGGTGCCGTTGTAGTGGCCGTCTTTCACATACTGTACGAAGTTGGCGACGGTCTTCGGCGCCTTGTCGGCGTTGAGTTCGATGACGATTGCGCCCATCGAGGTTTTCATCTCGACGGTTTGGGCGCCGCTTGCGCCGGCAAATGCGGCGAGTACAACTGCGATCAGGACACGTTTCATGCTTGGCTCCAAAACAAAAAGGGGAAAGGCTAAAGGTTGGCCGGTCGCCTTCCAGCTACGACGCACCTTCATCGACGATTTTCCACTGGCCACCTTCCTTGAGCCAGTAAGTGCGCTTTTTCATCATGTTTTCCAGGTTGCTGGATTTGTAGTCCTGGTCGAAGGTGACGACCACCATGTCGTCCTTGCCGGGATAGCGCAGCATGCTGATGTTGGCAAGACCTATCTTGATCCAGGCCTTGCCCGCATTGACCTGGCGCTTGCGCTCGCTCCATGCCTTGAGGTTCATGCCGTCGCCCTGGAATGCGCGCGCGTAGTGTTTCAGATAGGCGTCGGAGTCGCGGCTTTCCCAGTCGCGACGCCATTGCTCGATCGCATTCTGCAGTGCCCGGCGCTCGTTATTCCAGTCGTCTTGCGACAGCCATTCGACATGGTCGCTGATGATCACCGGCGTCAAGCCCACCTGTATCAGGTGCGCGACCGAGCGCAAGTCCTGGTTTGACAGCACCACACAGCCGTCGCTGGCGCGCGGCGCGCGCGCGAAGGTGTCCGAAGGTGTGCCGTGCAGCCAGATGCCGGAGCCGCCGCGCCCGTTGCGCCGGTCCCAGCCATTCGGGTAGTTGATCGGAAATGCGCCGTCGCCGTAGAGATCGGCCAGTTTGGTCTTGGGCAGACTGGCGGTCACGTGATAGACGCCCAACGGGGTCTTCTGGTCGCCTTCGCGCAATTTGTCGGAACCATTCTTGCCGTGGCTGATGTAGTAGTCGGCGACAAAGCGCGGCTTGCCGTTGTCGTTTTCGTAGATGTAGAGCCGCGACTTCTTGGTATCGACGACCACCGCGTTTTTCTGGTCCGGGCGCAATTGCAGCAGGTAGCGCGGGATGCCGTCTTTCGGCGGTCGCTGCCGGTAGGCCGCCAGGCGCGCCAGCGCTTCCTCACGCAACTCACGCACGCGTTCCGGCGGCGCATTCGGGGCCGCGCCCATGGTGCGGATCGGCCAGCCGCGCGCCAGCAGAAGGTCGCCCTTGATCAGGTGCGCGAGCCGGTAATTCGGGCGGCTTGCGATCAGCGCTTCGGTGCGCGCCAGGGCTTCGGCCAGGCGTCGGCCCTCGATGGCCTTGAAGATGCCGACCAGGGCGGTCTCGACATCGTCATTGGGCAACGTCTGCGTCTGTGCCTGGACACCAACGGCTGCGAGGCATAGCAGCGTTGCCATAAATGCGCGCGGCCAGGCGCGCCACAACCAGGTCGAAACCACCATCAATTGCCGCTGCGCTCTTCGCGAATTTGCCATTTGCCGCCGTTTTTGGCCATCACGAGTGTTTTGGCACTGTTCGCGGAGATGAGGTTGGATTTGTAGCTCTGGCGGAACTTGACGGTAGCCACGCCATCGGCAAAGGTGACCTTGGGGTCATCGATTTTGACTTCAATTTTGGTCGGGGCGGTGATGCGCTGCTTGCGGCTGGCTTCCCAGGCCTGGCGCGACTCACCGCGTGGCAGTTTGAAATCGCGCGCATAGGCAGCCAGATAGGCTGCAGCATCCTGTTTGCCCCAAGACATGACCCAGGCATTGAGCGCTGCGATCACCTCTGCCTGGTCATTGGCAGGCCGTAGCGCTTCCTTGGGCGGCGCCGGCGGCGCTGGAGCGACAGCGGCGGGTGGCGCGAGGACCGCTGGCGCCGGCGCGGCTGGCTTGGCGTCCTTCGCTGCGACCACCGGTGCGGCTTTGGCATCTTTGGCCGCTGCCGCTGGCGCGGGGGCAAGCGCCGGCGCCGGGCTTGCGGCGGCCGGCGGCTTGGTGCCGGCCTGAGCTACCTGTGGCCGACCACGCGCGCCGCTGCCGATCAGGTCGCGCACCAATGCCAGCTTGGTTTGCGCCGTGGGATTGTTGGAGTCCAGTTGCAAGGCCTTGTCATAGGCCTGGCTGGCGAGTTTGGCATATACGTCACCCAGGTTCTCATGTGCCGTGGCATATGAGGGATGGGTGCGGATCGCCATTTCCAGGGCCTGGCGTGCCCGTTCATACTGGCCCAGCCCGGCATACAGCACCGCCAGGTTGTTGTAGGGTTCGGGCAGCTCGGGGTATAGCTCGGTCAATTTGGTAAAGGCGGCAATCGCCTCGGTGGTCTTGTTCTGCTCGGTGAGAATCAGGCCTTTAAGAAACTGCGCTTGTGCATCGCGCGGCTTGCTGGCGAGCAGCACGTCGACTCTTTGCGAGGCCTGCTCGAGCTGCCCGCCCTTGAGCAGCTTGCCGATATCGGCGATCTCGTCGGCCGCCGCCGCGGCCGCGCAACAGGTCAAAATCAGCGCCACGATGCCGTGGTACAGAGGCGAAAAGCGGGGAAAAGTCATCTGCTATACTCAATTCGCATTTTTATGTGTGCATGCGGAACCGGCTACCCGTAGGCCAACCCCCGCTTAATCCAAGCCCATGATTTTACCCAACTTTGGCATCGCGCTTGAGATTATCGCGTACCTTTCGCGCGCCAGAGCGTCAGTCTCTGTACGCTCGCCGGCCCGGCTTGCGCCGCTGCGGCGATGTCGGCCGCGCAGCGCTTAAATCCGCCTGACCGGACGGGGCCTTCGTTCACGCGATAGTCCGCAGCATCCGCGCCCGGTTAGTCCGGCGCCCGATTTCTTTCCCAACGATACGACCGTCTCCGCCGCCATGCTCGCGATCTACAACACGCTTTCCCGCAGCAAAGAACAGTTCAAGCCCATCGTTCCGGGCAAGGTCGGACTTTATGTATGCGGCATGACTGTCTACGATCGCTGCCACATCGGTCATGCGCGGGTGATGGTGGTGTTCGACTTGGTGCAGCGCTGGCTGCGCGCGGCGGGCTATGCGGTCAAGTATGTGCGCAACATCACCGATATCGATGACAAGATCATCCGCCGTGCGCTCGAGAATGGCGAATCGATCTCGCAGTTGACCGCGCGCTTCATCGCCCTGATGGACGAAGACGCCGCCGCTCTGGGCGTGCAAAAGCCGGACCACGAGCCGCGCGCCACCGCCTACGTGCCGCAGATGCTGGCCATGATCGGCAAGCTCGAGGAGCGCGGCCTGGCCTACCACGCGCAGGATGGCGACGTGAATTTCTCGGTGCGCGATTTTCCCGCCTACGGCGCCCTGTCGGGCAAGTCGCTCGACGACTTGCGCGCCGGCGAAAGGGTCGAAGTCAATTCCACCAAACGCGATCCGCTCGATTTCGTACTGTGGAAAAGCGCCAAGGAAAGCGAGCCTGCCGATTCGCGCTGGGCCTCGCCCTGGGGTGGCGGCAGGCCGGGCTGGCACATCGAATGCTCTGCAATGAGCGAAGCACTTCTGGGCGCGCATTTCGATATCCACGGCGGCGGCGCAGATCTGCAATTCCCGCATCATGAGAACGAGATTGCCCAGAGCGAAGGTGCGCACGAGCATAAATTCGTCAACACCTGGATGCACAACGGTTTCGTGCGCGTCGATGACGAGAAGATGTCGAAATCGCTGGGCAATTTTTTCACCATTCATGAAGTGCTTGAAAAATACGACGCCGAAGTTGTGCGCTTTTTCATTCTGCGTGCCCACTATCGCAGCCCGCTCAATTACTCAGACGCCCATCTCGACGACGCGCGCAATGCCCTGACGCGCCTCTATACCGCACTCAAGGCGGCGCCAGCCGGCGCGCCGGCTGCGCTCGATTGGGAAGAGCCGCATGCGCGGCAATTTCGTGAAGCCATGGATGACGATTTCAACACCCCGGTGGCGATGGCTGCGCTGTTCGACCTGGCCGCCGAGATCAACCGTGGCGCCGATTCGCGGAAAGCCGCACAACTCAAGGCGCTGGGCGGTCTCCTGGGCCTTCTGGAACGCGATCCGCAGGTGTTTTTGCAGGGTAGCGCCGGAGGCGGTGGCGCGGCCGTAGAAAGTTTGATCGCCGAGCGCGCCGCTGCCAAGAAGGCGCGCGATTTCGCGCGGGCCGATGCGATTCGCGCCCAACTCCTGTCCCAGGGCATCGTGCTCGAAGACAAGCCGGGCGGCGCAACCGAGTGGCGCAGCGCCTGATTGACTGCTAAGGTTGCGGCGTTTCCGATTGCTGCGAGGGTTCGATCATGAGAAACCTGACTGATCAGCTGGCCAACTACGCCGCCTATCACCGCGATCGCCGCAATATCGCCAGCCATCTGGTTGGCGTGCCGATGATCGTTTTTGGCGTCGTCATCCTGCTGGCGCGACCCACCATCGAAGTCGCGGGCCTGTCGGTGACGCCGGCCATCGTGGCCCTGATCGCAGCCGGCATCTACTATCTGCTGCTCGACTTGAGCCTGGGCTTGGGTTTGGTGCTCGTGATCGGCATCATGGCCTGGGTTGGTCAAATGATAGCGGCTGCAACGACGCCGACCTGGCTCATGCTGGGTATCGGCATGTTCGTGGTCGGCTGGATCATCCAGTTCATCGGCCATTATTACGAAGGGCGCAAGCCCGCCTTTGTCGACGATCTCCTCGGGCTTTTGATCGGGCCCTTGTTCGTGTTGGCCGAAGTGGTGTTCATGCTTGGCGGTCGATGCGCACTCAAGGCCGCGATCGAGGCACGGGTCGGGCCGACATTGCTGCGCGACGCACGGTCGAGCGCGGTCTGAATCCGCTTCACGCCCGCCTCTGTTCGTAGTTCAGAAAACGCTGAACGAGTCTCTGGAATGCGGAGTCTCGAACGAAGCGTCCCTGCGCTCGTACACGATGCAGAAGCGACTTTCGCAACCTGCGGACTTGCGCAGTGTTTCCTTAACCGGTGAAAAAGTCTTTCATGCGATCCATGAACGATTTCTCGCGCGGGTTGTGAGCCCCCGAATCGCTGCGGTTGATCTCGTCGAATTCGCGCAGCAATTCCTTTTGCCGCCCGGTGAGATTAATCGGGGTTTCGATGACCACATGACAGTAGAGGTCGCCCGGGTGACTTGAGCGCACCCCCTTGATACCCTTGCCGCGCAGGCGAAAGGTGCGTCCGCTCTGGGTTTCAGGCGGCACCGTGATCTCGGCGGCGCCATCGAGTGTTGGAATCTCGACCGATCCGCCCAAAGCGGCGGTGGCGAAGCTGACCGGCATTTCGCAATGCAGGTCGTCGGCCTCGCGCTGGAAAACGGCATGCGCCTTGAGCGACATCTGCACATACAGGTCGCCGGGCGGGCCACCATTGGCCCCGGGTTCGCCTTCTCCGGTGAGGCGGATGCGATCGCCTTCGTCAACCCCGGACGGAATCTTGATCGACAGGGTTTTTTGGCGCTTGACGCGGCCGGCGCCGTTGCAGGTCTTGCACGGGTCGCCGATCATCTTGCCGCCGCCGTGGCATTTCGCGCAGGTCTGCTGGATCGAGAAAAATCCCTGCTGGACCCGCACCTGGCCATTGCCGCCGCAGGTGGTGCAGGTCTTGGGGCTGGTGCCGACCTTCGCGCCAGAGCCATGACAGGTCTCGCATGCTTCGACCGCCGGAATGCGGATCTTGGTTTCGTAGCCGCGCGCTGCCTGCTCCAGGGTGATCTCCAGGTTGTAGCGCAAGTCGGAACCGCGATACACATTGGAGCCGCCGCGTCCGCGCCCGGCGCCACCGAAGATGCCTTCGAAGATATCACCGAAAGCGTCTGAAAAGCCGCCGAAACCCTGACCGCCCTGACCACCGGCGGCAGGGTCGACAGCGGCATGCCCGAAGCGGTCATAAGCCGCGCGCTTGTTGGGGTCGGTCAGCATCTCGTAGGCTTCCTTGACCTCCTTGAACTTCGCCTCCGATGCCTTGGCGTCGCCCTGGTTGCGGTCAGGATGATGCTTCATCGCCAGCTTGCGATAAGCCTTCTTGATCTCGTCCTCGTCGGCCGTCTTGCCCACGCCCAGCACTTCGTAGTAATCGCGTTTTGCCATGGATCAGTCTCGTGACTAAAAACAGAAACGGCCGGATCGAGCAGCGCGCAAAGCGCGAGCGCTCCAATCCGGCCACATAAATCGGCGTCGCGTGACGACTTGGCCGCAGGCCAGGTCGTCACGCAACGTGCGGTTTATGCCTTCTTGTCCTTTACTTCAGTGAACTCCGCATCGACCACATTGCTGTCGTCTTTCTTCTCGGCCTTCGGCCCCGCGCCGCCCATGCCGCCGCCCTCGGCCGGGCCGGCTTGTGCACCGGCTTCGCCCGCCTGGGATTCGGCGTACATTTTCTCGCCCAGCTTTTGCGAAACCGTCATCAACGCCTGGGTCTTGGCCGCGATCGCGTCCTTGTCGTCGGTCTTGAGCGCTTCCTCGAGATCCTTGATCGCCGCTTCGATTTTCGGTTTCTCGTCAGGCACCTTGTCGCCATGCTCGGTGAGCGACTTCTTCATCGAATGCACCAGGTTGTCGGCCTGATTCCTGGCCTGCACCAGTTCGAGCTTTTTCTTGTCGTCAGCGGCATTCGCCTCGGCATCCTTGACCATGCGCTGCACCTCTTCGTCCGACAACCCCGAATTGGCCTTGATGGTGATCTTGTTTTCCTTGCCGGTGGCCTTGTCCTTTGCGTTCACGTGCAGGATGCCGTTGGCGTCGATATCGAAGCTCACCTCGATCTGCGGCATGCCGCGCGGCGAGGGCGGGATACCTTCCAGGTTGAACTGGCCCAGGCTCTTGTTGCCGCCGGCGACGTCGCGCTCGCCTTGCAGCACGTGGATAGTGACCGCGCCCTGGTTATCGTCGGCGGTCGAAAATACCTGGCTGGTCTTGGTCGGAATGGTGGTGTTCTTGGTGATCAGCTTGGTCATCACGCCGCCCAGGGTTTCGATTCCCAGCGAAAGGGGCGTGACGTCGAGCAGCAACACGTCCTTGCGATCACCGGACAAGACCGCGCCCTGGATCGCTGCACCCACCGCGACGGCCTCGTCGGGATTGACATCCTTGCGCGGTTCGCGGCCGAAGATTTCCTTGACCTTGTCCTGCACCTTGGGCATGCGGGTCATGCCACCGACCAGTATCACGTCAGAAATGTCGGCCAGCTTGACGCCGGAATCCTTGATCGCGATCAGGCAAGGGCCGGCGGTGCGCTCGATCAATTCCTCGACCAGGCTTTCCAGCTTGGCGCGCGTGAGCTTGATCGACATGTGCTTCGGCCCTGCTGCATCGGCGGTGATGTAGGGCAGGTTGATCTCGGTCTGTTGCGAGGAAGAGAGCTCGATCTTGGCTTTTTCAGCGGCTTCCTTGAGTCGTTGCAGTGCCAGCACGTCCTTTTTCAGGTCGATGCCCTGATCCTTCCTGAATTCGTCGCACAGATAATCCATCACGCGCTGGTCGAAATCCTCACCACCCAGGAAGGTGTCACCGTTGGTCGACAGCACCTCGAACTGTTTCTCGCCGTCGACATCGGCGATCTCGATGATCGAGATGTCGAAGGTGCCGCCGCCCAGGTCATAGACGGCGATCTTGGAATCGCCCTTGCCATGCTTGTCGATGCCAAAGGCCAGCGCGGCCGCGGTCGGCTCGTTGATGATGCGCTTGACATCCAGGCCCGCAATCTTGCCGGCATCCTTGGTGGCCTGGCGCTGGCTGTCGTTGAAGTACGCGGGTACCGTGATGACCGCCTCGGTGACCTCTTCTCCCAGGTAATCCTCGGCGGTTTTCTTCATCTTGCGCAGCACTTCGGCCGAAATTTGCGGCGGCGCCAGTTTCTTGTTGCGCACCTCGACCCAGGCGTCGCCGTTGTCGGCCTTGACGATGCCGTAGGGCATCAGGCCAATATCCTTCTGCACTTCCTTTTCCTCGAAGCGCCGGCCGATCAGACGCTTGACCGCGTACAGCGTGTTTTTCGGGTTGGTCACGGCCTGGCGCTTGGCCGACGCGCCAACGGTGATCTCGCCATCTTCCATATAGGCGATGATCGAAGGGGTAGTGCGCGCGCCTTCCGCGTTCTCGATCACCTTGGGCGTATCGCCCTCGAGAATCGCCACGCAGGAGTTGGTGGTACCCAGGTCGATGCCGATAATTCTTGCCATGTCAGTCTCCGTAAATGCGGTAAGTCTTCAATGAAATCGATATGCCGCTTTAACCCGCGCTTTTCAAGGGGGCAATTGCACGGCAGCCAGTCGATCTTTCAGGCCGCGCGCGCCTTGGCCACCGTCACCAGGGCGGGGCGCAGCACGCGGTCGTGGATCTGGTAGCCTTTTTGCAGCACTGCGACCACGTGATTGGGCTCGATTTCGGCGTCAACCATCGAAATCGCCTGGTGCATGCGCGGATCGAATTTGGCCCCCACCGGGTTCAGTTCGGTGATCTTGGCCCGCTCGAAAGCGGCCACCAACTGCTTCAAGGTCAATTCGACCCCGCTTTTGAGCGTTTCCGGCGAGGCGGTCTGGTCGTTCAAGGCTGCTTCGAGACTGTCCTTGACTGGAACCAAGCTTTCGGCGAAATTTTCCGCAGCATACTTGTGGGTGTTGGCAATATCGGTCTGGGCGCGGCGTCGGGTATTGTCGGTTTCGGCTTTGGCGCGCAGGAAATTCTCGCGCGCCTCGGCCAACAGCGCTTCGAGTTCGATGATCCGGTCCTCATTGCTTTGAAACGGCAGCGCGGCCTCGGCCGCCGGTGCTGCGCTACTTTCTTGAGGCTTTGCTTCGTCCGCCATGAAAAACTCCACTGGAAACAGGGCCAATTACTGCTCGTGCCGTCCATGGTGGGGGCGCGTGCCGGCTTTTCAAGCCCCCGAACGGTACTTCGCGGCTTCGTTGTAAGCATTTGATTTTTGAACATAAAGCAGGCTATAATCACGGGCTTCGCCGATAAAACGTAATCAAGAAGCCAGGCCACTTTGGGGCATGGCCAACTCGGCGAACCCCTGCCGCACCGTTTCCTTGTTGCCTTTTAGGGTGCCATGTGCATCGCACGGCCTGAGGATTATCGGGCGGCCTAGTCCCAACTAGTCCACAAGGAGTTGCATAGATGCGTCACTACGAAATCATTTTCATCGTCCATCCGGACCAGAGCGAGCAGGTGCCGGCGATGGTCGAGCGCTACCGCGGCCTGGTGCAGGGCGGCGGCGGCAAGATCCACCGGATCGAAGATTGGGGGCGACGTCAGTTGGCCTACCCGATCAACAAGATTTTCAAGGCCCATTACGTGCTGATGAACATCGAGTGCGATCAGAAGATGCTCGATGAACTGGAGCATGGCTTCAAATTCAACGATGCGGTGCTGCGCCACCTGGTGGTGCGCATGAAAAAGGCGCAAGTCGCCCCTTCGCCGATGATGAAGGAAGAGAAGTCCAGGAACCTGACCGCCGGGCCGGCACCGGTGGAAGCCGCGCCAAAGGTGGACGAGTCGGTTGCCGCGCCCGAAGTACCGGCCGTGGTGCAATAAGGTTTCCCGGACTGTTCCATTTGGAGGCGCACAACCGGATTGAACTCACCGGCACACTCACCGCGATGGACGCGGTGCGCTACACGCCGGCGGGCATCCCGATCATCGAGATCAAACTCTCCCACCAATCCGCGCAGACCGAAGCCGGTCGCAAGCGGGAAGTCGTCGTCGAAGTGATGGCGCTGGCGGCGGGAGAGGCGGCCAACAAGCTGGCGAAAAGCCCGCTGGGGGCGCAGGTCAGACTCAAGGGATTCCTGGCCCACAGAGGCAAGAGTCGGGTTCAACTGGTACTGCACATCAACGATTTCGAATTCATTTAAGGAGTATTCACATGCCACCAGGACGCTCAGGCGGTCGCTTCGGCAAGCCGGCCTTCAAGAAGCGCGATAACCCCAACAAGGGCTTGTTCAAACGCAAGAAATTCTGCCGCTTTACCGTAGCCAAGGTCGAACAGATCGACTACAAGGATATCGAAGTGCTCAAGGACTTCATCCAGGAAAACGGCAAGATCATGCCGGCCCGCGTGACCGGCACCAAGTCGCGATACCAGCGCCAACTGACCGAAGCGATCAAGCGTGCACGTTATCTGGCCCTGGTGCCTTACACCGACCTGCACCTTGTGCGCTAGGAGGATCACGACATGCAAGTAATCCTCATGGACAAAGTGGCGAACCTGGGCGAGTTGGGCGACATCGTCAAGGTGAAGGACGGTTTCGCGCGCAACTTTCTAATCCCGCAACGCAAGGCCAAGCGTGCCACAGCGGCCAACCGCGCTGAATTCGATACGCGTCGTGCCGAGCTTGAGAAAGTCGCCGCCGAAAAATTGGCGGTGGCGCAGGCGGCCGCGGCCAAGCTCGATGGCCTGATGGTGCAGATCACCGAGAAAGCGGGCGTCGATGGCCGCCTGTTCGGTTCGGTCACCAACTTCAACATCGCCGATGCGCTGGTCAAACAGGGCCATCAAGTGGATCGCTCGCAGATCCGCATGCCGGCAGGGCCGATCAAGAGCGTGGGCGACAACGACATCGTGGTGCAGTTGCATACCGATGTTCTTGCCACGATCAAGGTCTCGGTGTTGGGCGACGCCACCTGACCGGGCGTTTAATACCGCTTAATCAAGCACTTGCAAATAGTATAAAAAGGCCGCCTTCAAGGTGGCCTTTTTGTTTATAGTTTTGCTTCAATCTGGAGTAAGCCAAGCCATGTCCGCAGTACCGTCGCGCCAGAGTACAGGCCAGGATTCGCAGGTCGAGGCACTGAAGATCCCGCCGCATTCGATCGAGGCCGAGCAGTCGACCCTGGGCGGCCTCCTGCTCGACAATCATGCGTGGGACAAGATCGGCGAC
>Ga0105046_10008317_pt1 | contig 16317 bp, 12 predicted proteins | sample MAT03_FD_78385 | JGI IMG/M metagenome (GOLD analysis project Ga0105046, IMG submission 78385) | Freshwater microbial communities from Lake Fryxell liftoff mats and glacier meltwater in Antarctica - MAT-03 (megahit assembly) | ecosystem: Environmental > Aquatic > Freshwater > Ice > Liftoff...
CCCGCCAACCCCGCGACCACAGCCGGTGCCCACCCAGGTAACGCCTCGAAGATCGGGGTGCCCCGCAAGTGAGCCGCGAGCAACCAGTACGCCAGCCCGGCACCCAGCAGTGGGAACACCAGGCGCGGCAGCGGTTCGGCCTTCTCACCTTCGACCTTCGGCTTGAGAAGCAACGCACACAACGCGGGGCTGAGTGTGAGCGAGTTGAACGCGGAGAGTAGCGTCGAAACCGCGATGGTCACCGCGAACTGCCTATAGAACTCGCCCACGATCCCGGAGATGAACACGCAGGGCACGAACACGGCCGTGAGGACTAACCCGACGGCCACCACAGGCCCGGCCACGGCGTCCATCGCCAACCCCGTCGCTTCGCGTGGCGCATTGCCTTCCTCAATGTAATGCTGCACGGCTTCGACCACGACGATGGCGTCGTCCACCACGATACCGACCGCGAGAACCAGGCCGAAGAGCGTGAGGTTGTTGATGGAGTAGCCGAGGACGGCCATTACGCCGAACGTGCCCACGATGGCAACGGGCACGGCGGCAAGCGGGATGATCGCCGCTCGCCAACTCTGGAGGAAGACGAGCATCACAATCGCAACGAGGATAACAGCGTCGCGCAGGGTGACGAACACTTCGTCGATGGATTCGCGGATGAACGGCGTGGTGTCGTAGGCGATTTCGTAATCGATTCCGAACTCGGCTTCGCGGGGGAAGCGGGCACGAAGTTCTTCCATCTTGGCCTTAACGCGATCAGCCGTCTCGATGGCGTTCGTGCCCGGCAGTTGATACACCGAGAGCGCCACCGAGGGTTTGCCATCGAGCGTGCAACTCTGGTCGTAGCTGAGTGCCCCGAGTTTTACCGTGGCCACGTCCTTGAGCCGCACGACTCGCTCGCCGGTCACGTTGGACTTCAAGATCATTTCGCGGAACTGTTCTTCGGAACTGAGCCGGCCAAGGGTGTTGATCGTGTACTGGAATTCCTGCCCGTTCGGGGCGGGTGGCTGGCCGATCTGTCCGGCGGCAACCTGGGCGTTCTGTTGCTCGATAGCGTGCGTCACGTCGGCGGCGGCCATCTGGGCTTTCGCCATCTTGTCGGGGTCGAGCCAGACACGCATCGAGTAGTCGCGCTGGCCGAGGTAGGTAATGTCGCCCACGCCGCGGAGTCGAGCGAGTTCGTCGCGCAACTGGATGGTGGCGTAATTGCTCAGTTTCAGCACGACCTCGGAACGCTTCTCGGGGTCGGCGGCGTCGCGGCCAGTGCCGTAGAGGTTGATAATCATCAACTGGCTGGGCGACTTCTTCTTGACCGTAACGCCGCGTCGCTTCACCAAATCAGGCAGCACGGGTTCCGCGAGGTTCACGCGGTTCTGCACGAGAACCTGGGCGATGTTCAAATCGATGCCTGGCTTGAATGTGACCGTCAGCGTGTAGGTGCCGTCGTTCCCGCAGGTGCTGGACATATACATCATGTCCTCGACGCCGTTCACCTGTTGCTCGATGGGCGCGGCAACGGTGTCGGCCACGGTGCGTGCGTTCGCCCCGGGATACACGGCCAACACTTCAATGGTCGGCGGCGTGATGTCCGGGTACTGCGCGACGGGCAACGACCGGACCGCGACGCCCCCCGCGAGGATCGTCATGATCGCCAGCACGGTGGCGAAAATCGGTCGGTCGATGAAGAAGCGGGTAAACATGGTGGCTCATGTGGTGTCAGAGATGAAGCCCGAGAAGCATTCTCAGAGTCTCGGGGATCGCCTCTTTCAAGTTGTACGCCCACTGGAAGGCGGTCACATATTGGCTGAGGTAATGTTTGCTGACGCCCCGGAGCGGGCGCAAGAACGTTCGCAACGCCGCCCACAGTCCTTCGAGGGTGTTGTCGTGAACCTCGCGGATGCCGTCGCCGTCGTCGTCCCGTCCCACTCCCGCTGGCCGGGGTGGCACGTATCAACCAGGTGCTGGTAACACGCCTCGGCATCCATCAAATCCACGATCGGGAAGTCCATCGGAAGCGGCAGGTAACGCCTCTGACTATAACAGTTGTGGCGCATGTGGCGATGGTCCGCCTTCACCCCTGACACCACATGAGTCGAAAGATTTGCCAGACTCTTGGCCAGTTAGCCCCCGGCTTGCCGGGGGGCTTATTTCACGCAAGGCCCTTAATCCCGACCGCCCCCGCCAACAAAGCCCGCAGCCCCACGCGGGCTGAGTCGAACGCGAGTTCGTCTTCGGGGATGTCGCCCGGCTTCCGCCACTCGACCGAGGCAACGCCATCAAGTGCTTTGGCAAGTTCAGGGGATAACGCGACGGCCGCGAAATAGGTATCCACGACGGGGTACGTTACGCCAGCATAGAAGTACAAATTCGGGTACGACACGAGGAACCGGGCGGCTTCGATTTCCAGCCCAACTTCCTCACGCACTTCCCGCTGCATCCCTTCCTCGGCCGACTCTCCAAAGTCGACGAACCCGCCCGGAACGCCGAGTTTCCCCGCGCCGGGGTCGCGTGCCCGACGAATCACCAGCACGCGACCCTCGGCATCGTGAACGAACGCAGCGGCGGCGACCGTGGGGTTGAAGTAGAACACGAACCCGCACGCACCGCACCGGAGGGGCGACTTCCCAACGGTCTCGGCGGCGCGAGCCACACCACACCTGGGACAGAATCGGAACAATTCCGCAGGTTGCATACGATGGGCTTTCGAGTACGGCCAACATCGTAACCCGACGCGCAAGCGAGCAATGTTGGCCCTCGCTTGCGCGTCGGGTTACGATGGGGTTCTCATCTGTCGGGCCTCACAAGTCGTTGATGTTATAGACTTGGTTGTCGTTTCGGACACAGGCACGTTGCCAGGTTGTGACGCTCACACTGTACCGGATGAAACGAACCGAGCCGTCGGCGAAGACGCAGCCGAAGCCGTTCGGGTGGGCGGACCCGAATACCTGCGACGGCGTCGTGACTCGGGGCATGTTGGTGTCCGGGGCGGGCGCCGCCGCGCCCCGACGGTAGACTTCCCAATCGCCGTTCCAGCCCGGCGTGGCGTACGATTCGTTGTCGTCGATACTCGTGCCGAACGCCGCCCGGTTCAGTTGCTTCTCGCCGATCATGACGGTGCAACTCGTGCCGTCGATCACGTCCGCGAAACGCACTACCCCGCGAGTTGTTCGCATCACGAGGCCGTTTTGCCCTTCATTTTGGTCGCCCGCATTGCCCGCGTAGTCGATCTTCGCGGTGCCGTTTACCACCTGCGCCGCCCGACGACTCGGGCAATAGTAAATCTTCACGGGGGCATTGCGGACCACCGCGGAGTTGGTGTTTTGGTAGAGCGCGTTCTGTTCGATGTACGGGAGAATGATGTACGCCCAACTCCAACTTGCGTCGCGGGCAACGGGTGTTGTGGCTGAGGTGTCCGCGCTGGATGTGTACGGCGACGGCGCGCTGAAGTGCGTGCCGCCTTTGGGGAAGTGCTGAACCGCGTCGTGGTAGGCGTGGAACGCAAGCCCCATTTGCTTCAGGTGGTTGGCGCAACTGACACGAGCGGCTGCCTCGCGGACCTTTTGCACGGCGGGCAACAGCAGGCCGATGAGGACCGCAATGATGGCGATCACCACCAGCAATTCTATGAGCGTGAAGGCGGCGGTCCGCCCTCGATTCGAGTGGGACATGATATGTCTCGTTCCGCCCGATACGATGGGTCGCCGGGTGTGGGGCGGAGCCACGCCGGAGAGAACTTACTGGAACACATGGATTTGCGGGGCGAATCCCCAAGAGAGATGATGTGAGTTGAACAGTCTTGCAGCTTGGCGTCAAGTGAAAAATGAAGGAATTATTAGGAAGCAAAACACCGCCAGGGCCATTGCGTGTTTCACTTTGGGCGACGGTTTGGCACCTGGGCCGACGCCCGCAGGCTATTGTTGGAATGGCCCCGCGATGCCGCAAGCGGCAAGACTCCCCACGACATGCTTTGCCGCTTGCAGCGTTGCGGGCAAACACTCTCACTTCTTGATGCCCGCGAGTTTATCGAGCGTCACCTTCACCTCTCGTGTGCCGGCGGCCTTCACGATGGCGGTGTTGGCCTTCTCCAGTAGGTCGCCTTCGAGGTTTGGCTTGAATGCTTTCACGGTGCGGAGCATCATATCGCCCAGCACGTTCGCGGCTTCGCCATCAATGCCGGCCGTGTGATCGACAATCACGTTGTCGTAAGATAACTGCGCATCGGTTGCCCGAAGTTGGAGTGAAATATCCGGGAAGAACGCACCCTTCTTGTACTCGGTCTTGGTGACGATTTCGGCCTTGAAGAGCAGCGATCCCTTGCAGTGGGCGCGAGTCGCGCCGCCGTAGAGGCGCAGCCCGTTGCGCCAAATCTGCTGCTCGAACTTCACTTCAACCCGCTCAGCTTCAGGGCGATGGGTGGCTTCGGGTCTTCTCCCGACACAGTGATAGCGGCGACCCCGAAGACGAGCGCAGCGAGGGCGAGACGGATCACGGAAAACCTCCATGTTGAACCGTGACACGAACGGCCGACCAACCTGGGGCCGCAGCCGTCCCGGCCGCTTTTTTGGCTTGAAATGCAGCGGGCAAGATGCCCGCGGCCCCAGGTTTTAGTGGGCGTGCGCGATCACGTCGCGGCTTTGAGCGTTCGCATGATGTACTCTCGAACGTCCGCGACTGCAACGCCGGTCGCCACGCGGGCATTCGGGCCTGCGCCCGGCGTGGGGCGCGAGTCGATCACGGTCATGCCGCGGGTCAGTTCGCCCTGGGTTTCCACATCCACGAAGTACGGTTCGCTCGACACGATCGCGGGTACGGCCACCGCGACCGTGCCGAGAACGTCTTTCAGGTGGAAGCCTTCGATACCGTAGAGGTTGGAACTGGCGCGGATGCCGAACGGCACGATCTTCCGCAAGAACTGGCACGTCCGCGAATCGGGGTTCGGCAACTCCAACAGATCGAGCGGCGAGAAGATGAGTTTTCGGGTAACATCGAGCGTGATAAGTAACGGGTGCAGTTCGGCGTTCAGCACGCGGCGGGCGGCGTCCGGGTCGAGGTAAATGTGAAACTCCGCGACCGGCCCGGCGTTTCCAGGTTCCTTCCATGCCCCGCCGACGATCACGGTTTGATCGAGAACGGCAGGCAGCGTGGCGTCGCGGTCCAGGGCGGCGGCCAGCGTTGAGAGCGGCCCCAGGTTAATGACTGTGACCTGGCGCGGGTATTCGTGGGCGAGTTCGCATAGCACCTTGTCGGCTGGGTGCAGCGTGTGCCGGGTCGCGCTCGGGAAGGACACTCCGCCCAGGCCACCAGGACCATGCAGCGCCAGGCCGTTCGCCTCGTATCGCGCGGGAATCGCAGCCGCGAGCCGTGGCCACTTCGGCGGATCGATCACGTCGATAAGCGTGTGGATGTTCGCGGTCGCTTGCTCGGCCGACACGTTCCCCGCCGTGGGCAGCAACCCCACCACTTCAAGCGTCGGGTCGTTCAGCGCGAGGGCGACAGCGAACGCGGTGTCGATACCCAGGTCCGCAATGAGAATAACTTTGCGTGCCATGTTGAAGCCGGGAATGTAAGGTATCGGGAACCGGGCGATTCATGCGACTGGCTCATTTTACCCGAGAGACGCCGCACGCAACAACATGTTTGGGTGAGGGTGACTGATTAGGAAGATGCGTTTGGGCTCGAACCGAAAGCTGGCGATGTCGCCGTAATCGCGTTTGACGTCCATAAAGAAGTCGAGGCGGCGGGCGGTGAAGTCGCGCAGGCTTCCCGCGATGAAGGTGCCTTTGGGACCGGGTGGCAAGGCGTTCGACGGCATGCGGCAATTCCTCGGGGATGAGCGAATGTTACCGCGCCGCCGCGACAAGTCCCAGAGGTTCACGACGATTCGCGTCTCGCGCACCGCTTGTCGCGCGGTATACGGTTGCGGTTCGCCCCGGATCATGGTGATGGTGATTTTGATTCCGACGCCAAACCACCCCCCCCAGAATCGGAATCATCCCATTCAAGTGGAAGAATTTGTGTCAGATAGAGGCTTGGCCGTTGCGCTGTAACGACTTATGCGGAATTTCATCAAATGAAGGCCGTCCGGAATCATCCCAAAACATCCGGAATCATTCCGGAATCAATCCCGTTCTAACCGGAATCATTGCTTTTCGTCCGGAATCAATCCCGCTCTGACCGGAATCATTCCACTTTGGGGCCGCCGCTGGGGTATGTTGGCCGCCTTACCCACAAGCGGTGAATACTGTGTTGATTGTGGCACACTGAACGGCCTCGCGCCTTCCCCTTGGAGTTCTGCAATGACAACAACGCCGGCGACGGTTCCGGTTCGCGCGTGGGTGGTCACCGCCGCGGGCACGGTCGTGAACCTCTGCCTTGGCATCCTCTACGCCTGGAGTGTGTGGAAAGCCGCGCTCGTGCCCCGCGATACCAGCCTGTACGGCACCCCTATGACCGGCCTGAACAGCGGCTGGACGTACCTGACCGACGCTGAGGGGACGTGGGCCTATGCCATCTGCGGGTTCACGTTCGCGCTGTGCATGATCCCAGGTGGGCGCATTCAAGACCGCTACGGCGCGAAGACCGGGGCCACGCTCGGCGGCCTATTCCTCGCAACAGGTTGCGTCGTCGCGGGGTTGATGCAAAGTTACCTCGGACTCGTGTTGGGCTTCGGCCTGCTCGGCGGCATCGGCATGGGGTTGGGTTACGCGGCGGCCACACCGGCGGCCGTGAAGTGGTTCCACAGTAGCCGCCGCGGGCTGATCGTCGGGTTGGTCGTGGCGGGTTACGGCGCTGCGGCGATCTACATCGCGCCACTGGCGGGATACCTCATCGCTGAACACGGCCTCACGGCGAGCTTCTTGACCCTGGGCGTGATGTTCGCGGTGGTCGTGGTGGTTGCCGGGCAATTCCTGACGACGCCGCCGCCGGGGTACGTTGCCGCCGTTCCGGCACGGGTGGCGACCCCGGCGCAAACGCGGGCGGCATCCGCAGCCGATTATTCCGCCCGCCAAATGCTCCAGACGTGGCAGTTCTACGCGCTGGTGTTCCTGTTCGTCGGGTCGGCGCAGGCTGGCTTACTTGTGATCGCCAACGCGAAGTCGCTGCTGAGCGATGTCGCCGGAACGACAGGCTTCTTCGCGGATAACGCCTGGATTCTGGTGACGTTCGGCGGGTTCGTGAACGCCGCCGGCCGCGTCGGCACGGGGCGATACTCCGAGCGCACGGGCCGCCTCAATGCCTATGCCATCAACGGGATTGTCTCGGCGATGTGCCTGTTCGCCGCGCCCTGGGTGATCGCCGCCCAGAATGTGCCCTTGCTCTTCGTCGTGCTGGGCGTCATGTTCTGGCAATACGGCGGGACGCTCGCGGTGATGCCCGCCGTGACGGCCGACTACTTCGGCTCGAAGAACCTGGGGCTGAATTACGGGCTAGTGTTCGTGGGCTGGGGAATCGCGTTCTTCGTGCCGCAATTGGCGGCGTACATCAAGGGTGCAACGGGCAATCTGGATATTGCGTTCTACCTCTCCGGCGGGTTACTGCTGATGGCGGTTGTGGCAAGCCGAGCGATTCGGAAGCCCGGCGCTGTCGCGTGACGTTTGGCGAGCGGTAGGCGTAAGCCCACTGTTCTGACTCGCAAGAACAGTGGGCTTACGCCTACCGCTCGCCAGGTTTCCATTTCTCGGGACACGCATCCCGAGGTCCGCGCTTGCCGAACACATCGCACATTGTTATGCTGACTCCATTCCCAGGTGGTCTAGCTCGCTGCTTTGCAGCAGGACGATGTTGCGTCGTCCGAGCAACTTGCTTCTCATGCGACCCGGGGAAGGCTGTTCCAGCACCGCTATCGTTACCGGAGTGGGTAATTACCGAGCGGTCTGGAACAACCTCGCGGATCGCGGTTCCGCTCGGTAATTACCCACTCCGGTAACGGCGGTGCCGTGAGCCTTCCGCGTTCCAGGCTTGAAGTAGACACCGGGAATGCGAGCGGGCCGAGGAGCGATCCTCGGCCCGTTTCGTTGTTATCGCTTGCCTCAACTCACTTCGCGCGCGGTGCCGGAGCCAGTTCGACCTTCCCGGCGGGTGTCTTCGGATCGACGGGCTTCACCTCCGGTTTCGGTTCCGGCTTCACCTCCGGCTTCACTTCCGGCTTCACTTCGGGTTCGGGTTTCTTCACGGGGATGGCGGGCGGGGCGACGAGGTCGAGGTCCGCGAGCAGGTCGTTATCTTCACCGGCGCGGGTGCTCATCGCCAGGAGCACCTTGGGGTTGATGTTCGCGGGGATGAACCGCACGGAACCGTCGGCCATCAGGCCGTAGGTGCCGGGTTTGTTACCGGGCGTCATGGTGTGGGTGAAGCCTCGCATGGGGTCGGCGGCGTTCAGCCCACGGAGAGTCGCGCCGCCACCGGCGATCCACGGTTGGGTTTGTGTGGGCGGCGTCTGCATCAAGTAGAGCGTGTTCGAGAGGCCGTCCTTCACATCCGCGACGGTGGAACTCCACTCGTAGCCAGAAATGCCAACCCGCTTCGCTTGTTTGCGGTCCGAAGGGTCGAAGTAGGCGGCGTCGAGGTCGTTACCCGCTATGGCGACGTAGTTCGTGCCGCCGAGGACAACCGCGCGACCCTCGGGCGGGATGTGCGCGGTGGCTCGCCACGCCGATTGCGGGTAGGTCGGAACGAGCAACTCGGGCACCCACGCCTCGCCGGCTTCGAGGTTCTTCCCCTCATACCACGGCATATCGCGGTTGATGCCCCGTCCCAGAGTGTCGCGGCCGAGGAACGGCAGCATGTCGGCGAAGAGACTCACGCGGGTGTGCGGCGGGTATCTTAGGCCCATTCGGGAAGCGTCGTCCAGCCCCCGGATGGCGGTGCCGCGTGGGAAGTTTACCATCGTCTTGTCGGCCGGGTCGCGATTCCCACCGTGAATCTGCGGCGACGAAGCCATCTTGGGGAGCGCTGCGGCCAGCCCGTAATACGACAAATTGGAAGTGAACACGGCCATCTTGCCCTTGAGCGTGTTCGCCAAACCCACGAGGCGGGGTTCAATCGTCCGGCGGTAGGTTTCGCTACTCCAGTTCAGTTCCACCGTGATGGAAATGTTCTGATCGACCACACTGTAATCGATGTGCGAAGCAGCTGTCGCCACGTTTGGATCGCTCGGCGGCGTGCCCGTGGGCGGCATCCCCGTGGGCGGCATCCCCGTGGGCGGCATTCCGATAGGCGGCATTCCGACCGGCGGTATTCCCATTGGGCCAGGGCCACCCGTCGTGGGCGGCGGCGGCCGAACGCCACCAGAACCAGAACCCATCGGAGGCATTCCGACTGGAGGGATTCCCATTCCTGGGGGGCCACCATTTGGCACGAGCGGGTCACCACCCGTCGGGGTGCCGTCGGTCTTCGGCACATAGCCGCCGGTCAGATCGCGGAATTCGACGGGCGTTCGCAGGAGCAACCCGACCACCGGGGAAGCGGTCGCAAGCCCTGGGGCGAGGGTATCTTTCCCAACCTGGCTGGCGATTGTTCCGGACTTCATCACGAGGCGAACGCCGGCAACGAGTTGCCTTTCGGTGAAAGCCGTCAGGGTCGCGCCGATGTAGTCCACCTGAGTCAACACGGGGTCAAGCACGTTGGCGACAGGCAGGAACTCGGCCTTGAGCAACTTGGGGTCATACATCCCCGGCGTGTATTCCTCGGCATAAATGACGGTCGGCGGGTTGGGGGACTCAGTTCCGAGGTCTTTGAGCACCCGTTTCAGCTTGGGCTTGATGGAGAGATAAAGCGGGTTCTCGGCCAGGGAAACGCCTTCAGGCGGGTTCTCGGTGGCGCTGAGAAACTTGGGGTAACCCTTGGCATTGAGGCCGGTCAGGAACGTCTCCAGTTGCTTGATGTCCCCAACGAGGATGTGCTGGGAATCGTAGACGCACAGGCCGACAACGCGGGTAGTCGCGCCTTTTGCGTCTTTTGCATTTGCGGGTGGCGTTTTGTCGAAGAATTCCGCGAACAGCGAGCCGAAGAACAGCGTGCTCGTGACGCCATTGGCGAACGGGTTCGACTTGAACGTGTACAGGTTGAACTGCTTGTTGATGACCTTCGGAGCCAACCACGGAGCCATCTTCGAGACGACTTCCTTCTCGGTAACGGGCGTGATTAAGCGAATGATGCCGAACGGGTCGCGGCTCTCGCCGACGCTCGCATGGAAGTAGACGCCAACCTGATCGGCGTCGATGCCGATTGAGGTGCGGAACATCTCCAACATCGTCTTATCGAACAGCAAGTTGACGGGCGTTTTGCGAAGTCGCTCGACATCGACGCGGTAAAGCGCGACCGTCTGCCCAGGGAGCAGGTTGCTCACTTCCTTGCCGCTACCGGGAATGACGATCTTGGGCGGCGGCTCGACTTTGTCCTTGCCTTTGGAGTCAACAATATCATCGCCGGTGCCATCACCCGTGCCGCCAATCAGGCCGCCGCCACCACCTTTGCCGCCGCCACCTTTGCTGGCGGTTTTGTTGCCGCCACTCCCAGGGATTACCGACAGACCAACTACGACCAGAATGCCGACCGCTAGCACGCCGACCACCACCGCGACGAGCTTTTTGGATTTCTTCTTCGCGCCGCCATCCTCGGCTGCCGCCTTCTTTTTCTTGGCCGGTTTCTCCGCCTTGTCGCCACCTTTGGGAATGCCGCCGGCCGGCTCTTCAACCTTGAAGCGGTACTTGCACTTCGGGCACTCCACCTTGGTGCCGATGGCGCTCGCGTCCTTGATGGGAACCTGATGCTCGCAACTCGGGCACGGAACCTTGAAACTAGCCATGAAGCCTCCAACAGTAACGACCCGGGCGGGGCGTGTCGGCGGAATGTATTGAGGAGTCTATCTTAACGACTGGTGATTCCGTGTTGCAAAGGCAAATTGCTTGGCGACAAGAATTGAGACAATTTGCAGCGTGTTCGTTTCGTTTAGCGGCGTCCCCAACAGGGGCGACGCTAAACGAACAGCGGAAATCAACCGCCTCATTTTCCGTTGAGTTCCCAAACTCGCACGACACCGTCGCGGCCACCAGTGGCGAGCGTGTTGCCGTCTTTGGCGAAGCGGACCGTGTGGAACGCACGCTCTCCTTTGAAAGTGAACACTGTGTTGCCGGTTTCGATGTCCCAGACCTTCACGGCGTCGGGGCCGGCGGTTGCGACCCACTTGCCGCCACCACCGAAGGCGACCGAGAACGAATCGCCTTCGTGAGCCTTGATGGTCTTGAGTTGCGAACCGCGCAAGTCCCAGATGCGGACGGTTCCGTCCCATCCCGTGGTGGCGATCTTCGTGCCATCTGGGCTGAAATCGACGCCGTAAACTGGCCCTTTGTGCTGGTTGAGCGTCAGCGGGACTGCGGTCGGATCGTTGAGATGGCTCCATACTTTCGCTGTGCCGTCCGATCCAGCGCTGGCGAGTTTGGTGCCATCCGGGCTGAATGCGAGGGCGTGAACGGTGCCGCGGTGCCCGGAAAGCGGAATCGGGATTTCAGCTTCAATGTTATAAACGCGGATGGTCGCGTTTCGGTCGCCAGTTGCCAGCAAGGAGCCATCCGGGCTGAACACAGCGGCTTTCGTGGATGTCGGTTGCGGGAAGGTGTAGGCGACTTCCAACTTCATCAAATCCCACACCGTGACGATTGACTGATCGCTCGAGGCCACAAGAGACTCGCCATCGCCGCTCACGGCCAGGGACCACACGGTTCCACCGAGTCGGGGTTCCATCGTCTTGAAGACCGTGCCGCTCCGCCAATCCCAGAGCGTGACTTGCCCGTCGTCCATGCCCACGGCGATGCGGTCGCCTTCGAGGAACGCCAGCGACCACACGGTGCCCGGTTCGCCTTGTAAAGCCGCCAGGGGTTTCGGCCCAGGATCGGCGGTCGCCAAGGTAGTTGGCTCTGCGGCCTCTGGGGGGCCGAGGAGCGCGACGCACAGGCCGCCGAGCAGCATGCCGCCGACCCACGGCACGGCGCGATACGCGATACATTTCCAGTGAACCGCACGGCTGCGCATCGTTCCAGAACGGGACTTGATCGGGCAGACGGCGCTCGGTGCATCGAGTGGCGAAAGGGCGTGGGCGTGGGCCAACTCGGTGGCGAACGCTTCGGCGACTTCGGATGCCGTTTGGAAGCGGTCGGCGGGTTTTTTGGCGAGCAGTTTATCGACGATGTCGGCGAGCCAAACGGGCACACCGGGAACGATGGAATCGAGCGCGGGCGGGGTTTCATCGGTCACGCGGCGCAGCACGAGGAGCGGCGTTTTGCCATCGAAGGGCGGGACGCCGGACGCCGCTTCGTACAGCACGCTGCCGAGGCTGAAGAGGTCGGCGCGGTGGTCGATCTCTTCGCCCTTGGCTTGCTCGGGGGCCATGTACAAAGGGCTGCCGGCCACGAACCCGGTGCGGGTGAGTTTCACGTCCTCAGCGGCGCGGGCGAGGCCGAAATCGGTGAGTTTCACGCGGTCCGTAGGCGATTCGAGGAGGATATTTCCGGGCTTGATGTCGCGGTGAATCAGGCCGCCCGCGTGGGCCGCGGCCAACCCGGCGGCCGCTTGCATCCCGAGCCGGGCGACTTCCAGCGGTGGCAGTTTCCCAACTCGCTTGAGCCGCTTATCGAGTGATTCCCCAGGCACAAGTTGCATAACAAGGTAAGGCAACCCCGATGCCTCGTCCTCATTCACCTGGTGAACGGCGACGAGGTTATCGTGGCTCACGGCGGCGGCGGCGCGGGCTTCACGGCAGAACCGTTTCCGGGCGACTTCATTGTGCGCCAACTTCGGGTCGATCACCTTCACGGCGACTTCCCGAGCCAAACACGGATCGTAGGCGTGCAGTACAACACCCATGCCACCGCGACCGACGATGCCAAGAATGCCGAACAGACCGAGTTTCCCGAGGCGTGAAGGGTCGTCGTTCGCGTCGTTGGGTTGCAGGAAGTCGAGCGTGGACTCGTCAACTTGCGGCTCGCAACTGCCGACGTCGTCACTGATTACGCCGTTATGTTGGGGAGTGGTCGCGCGAACTTCGTTCTCGGCGGCGGCCAGGGCGCGGTGATACGCGGAATTGGTGGGTGGCGTGTCCCGCGCGCATTCGCGCAAGTTCGCGGCCAGGTCGTCGGTCGCGGCCAGGTCGTCGGTCGCGCCGGTGATCGCATCGAGCCGGCGCTGGCAACTGGAGCACGCGCCGATGTGGTCGGCAATCGCGGCGGAGCGGGCTTCGGTGAGTCGGCCGCGCACGAGCCGGTCCAGTTCAATGGCGGGCGGGCAAGTGGATGTCGTGTCGAGTTTGGCGTTCATTTGCGTTTCACTGACGTGTTTAACGTTTAAGGTTCGACGTTTCACGTTCCAATCGGGTGCGCAACGTCAAGCTGGTCGAAGCGTCGAAAACGAATGTCTTCAGCGTTAGACGTTAAACCTGCAACGTTAGACGTTTAGCGTTCAGCGTCCATCAGCGTCTTCACTTCGTCGCGGAGTCTGGCGAGTACGCGGCTTTTGGCGACGTAGACGGCTCCGGCGGTCATCTTGAGGCTCGCCCCGACTTCGGCGGCGGGCTTGCCTTCCACGGCTGTTTCCCAGAATGCTTGCCAAGTGGTGGACTGGAATTCGCCTTTCACTCGCTCCATCGCTCGCGCCGAGATGCGGCGCTGGTATTCCTTCTCCCATTCGGCGTCCGGGTTGCGGTCGTCTTCGCGGGCGGGGGTGGCGTCGAGTCGTTCGTGCGCGTCCGTGTCGCCGGTGCCACGTGGGCGGTTCCGTTGGGCACTCAGGAAGTTGTAAATCTTGTTCCGGGTGACCGTGTAGAGCCAGCCCCGGAAGGTGCCACGTTTGGGGTCGTACTCCATGCGGTGGGCGTTGCGGGCGACGCTTCGTAGCACGTCTTGCATGAGATCGGCGGCGTCGGCATCTTGCAGACCGCGATTCCGGGCGAAGCGGTACACAACGGGGCCGTACAGTTGGACGAATTCGCTCCAGGCATCCGCGTCCCGGCCGTCCCGGATGCGGGCGAGAAGGGTGACGCGGGTGAGCGGCGGCTCGGCCATTACGGGCGATTCCCAGCGGGTGATACCGGATGTCGCGGCGCGGCTTACACGCCGACCGCTCACTGTATTAGACGCGGAAAGGGCGTTCCGATTCGTTCGGTTCGCAATCATTCTAGGCAGCGTGCGGGTTCCGGGGATAGCCCGACCCCAGCGATGTGTGACATCGGTCGTGCCGATGATGCCAGAGACGGAGCAAAACAGTGAGGCGCGTTTTCGTTTATACTCCACGCGGCCGATGACGCATTGCCGGTTTGCCCTGTTCGTGGCAAACCGGCGACCTTACGGTACGCCGCTCACCGTAGCCTTGACCCGCCGCGCTCGTGGTGAGCGGCGCACCGTAGGGTCGCCGGTAGACTCTAACTGTGTATCAGTTTCGGCCGCGTGAAGTGTAGCGTTGTCTCCAACAAGGACAACCTCCAAACAACTGAGCTTGCGCTGCCGCTTCCCTCCGGGTATTTACGAGAATGGGGAAATGTCTCAGGAGGAATGAGCGATGGCGACACGCGAATTGCACGGGCTAACACCACATTTGGTGGTAAACGGAGCGGCGGCGGCGGTGGAGTTCTACAAAGCAGCGCTCGGGGCCGTTGAAGTGACGCGAATGCCCGAAGAGGGTGGCACGCGACTGATGCACGTCGAACTCAAGATCGGGGATTCGTTGCTATTCTTGTGCGACGACTTCCCCGAACACCACGGCGGCGCGACACGAGCGCCGAAGCCCGGCGTCCTTCCGCCCGTGACGCTCCACCTTGATGTGCCCGATTGCGATGCCGCGATCAACCGTGCGGCCTCGGCCGGCGCGACCGTGAACATGCCGGCGATGGATATGTTCTGGGGCGACCGCTACGGCAAGGTGACGGACCCGTTCGGCCACGAATGGTCGTTCGCCCACCCATTGCTCAAGGCCGCGTGAGAACGCGGCCCGCGGTTGCTTCCCCGTTTTGAACTCGGCCGGCACTCCAATTTTCCGTGCGTACCATAGACACACGGATGCCGCACAAACACACTTGGAGTTCACCATGAGTGCCGAAGTCAACCCGCCCGATCCCGCCGTTGTCCTTGACCTGCTCGCCGCCTTCCGGCGCTCGAAAACCATGTTCGCCGGCGTCACGCTCGGAGTCTTCGATGCCCTGGAATCTGGGCCGAAAACCGCAGCCGTTCTCGCAACTGAACTTGCGGCAAATCCCGAATCGCTGGCGCGATTGCTTGATGCCTGCGTGGGGCTTCACTTGCTGAATCGCGAGCCATCGGGTTACGCGAACACACCGGCGGCGTCGGTTTACTTGACGGCTAACAGCCCGCGCCGGCTCACGGGTTACTTGCGCTTCACCGATGCCATACTCTGGAAACTTTGGGGTAACCTCGCCGACGCGGTACGTGAAGGTTCCACGGGTTGGAAGCACGCCTTCGGCTGGGATGGCCCGGTGTTCGGGAACATCTTTCACACGCCCGAACTCCGCCGCGAGTTCCTCATGGGCATGCACGGTTACGGTCTCATCTCGTCGCCGAAAGTCGTGGCGGCGTTCGATCTGTCGCGGTTCCGGAAACTCGTCGATCTCGGCGGCGCGACGGGGCATCTCGCGGTCGCGGCATGTCGGCGTTACCCAACCATGCGGGCAACCGTGTTCGACTTGCCGGAAGTTGTGGGGACCGCGTCCGAGTTGATTGGCGAAACCGAGGTCGCCGACCGCGTGGATGTGCTGGCCGGCGACTTCTTCGCGGACCCGCTCCCCGAAGCCGACCTGTTCGCCCTCGCCCGCATTCTGCACGATTGGACCGAAGAGAAGATTCTCGCGCTGCTCGGCTCAGCTTACGCCCGACTCCCCGTCGGCGGTGCCGTGCTGATCGCCGAAAAGCTCATCGACGACGACCGTTCCGGCCCAGACTGGGCACAGATGCAAGACCTGAACATGCTCCTCGTCACCGAAGGCAAAGAACGCACTCTCGGCGACTACACGGCGCTCCTCAAGCGAGTCGGGTTCGCCACCGTGGAAGGCCACCACACCGGCTCGCCCGTGGACGCCATTCTGGCGGTGAAGGGGTAGTCGTTACCCAGGGTGCGCCGAAGCGGCGACCCTGGGCTGTGGAATATAACGCTTTCAGCGTAAAAAGGTGGTGGCCTACTTGGGCGATCAAGGTTTGGCGGGGTAGGTGAGCCATTCTCGGAGTGTCCAAGCATGGTCGGTAACCCTTGCCGACTCCCCCGCCGGACGTCTTCTTCTTCGCCATTTTCGCCCATTATGGAGGCCGCCGTGGCTGTTCGCAA
>Ga0105046_10008318_pt1 | contig 16316 bp, 15 predicted proteins | sample MAT03_FD_78385 | JGI IMG/M metagenome (GOLD analysis project Ga0105046, IMG submission 78385) | Freshwater microbial communities from Lake Fryxell liftoff mats and glacier meltwater in Antarctica - MAT-03 (megahit assembly) | ecosystem: Environmental > Aquatic > Freshwater > Ice > Liftoff...
TGAGAAACACAGTGAGCCGCTACACCCAGTCTCAGGCTGAAGAAGTGCTACGCGAGCTAATCGTCAGATGCAGCTCACTCTCAACGCAGAATCGCCAGTCCGCTGAGTGGATTCGGTGGAGAATGAACACCTTCGGCGCTCTAGAGGAAATCTTCGGCGGAAAGGCCAGGCACACCAGAGTTTTCAGCACGATTACATGGCAAGTCTCTTCTTCGATGATGATCGGCTTAAGCGATTGCATGCGAAAGCCAAATGGTTACAGGGAGACACTCGCAGAGGTTATTGAAAGGCGACATCAGGAACAGGCGATTTGTGATTTAGGGGTGGCTGAGGGTGTACTTCGTAGTGCACTGGACGATCTAATCAGAAAGGGTGTAAACCGCGTATTTTCGAGCACAGATGCAGGAGTCGAGGCTGGCAGCACTCTAATGGTACGGGATCTTGTGGAGAAAAAGTGGCGAAAGGTCATCAGAACGACTCCGGAAAGGGAGATCGAGGTTCAAGACGCATTCGAGAGCATCTTGGTCGGAAGCGGGATCGTTTACGAGCGCGAGAAAGTGAGCATTCCATATGCCACGAAGGTCTACAGACCAGACTTTACAATTGCATCGCTCAACTTCGCGATTGAAATTAAGCTCGCGACTGATGAACGGCACGAAAAGGAATTCATTGCTCAGGTCAACGATGACATTCGGGCTTATAAGACTCAGCATGCTAATGTTTTGTTTGCTATTTACGATGTTGGGATCATTCGTGATATCGATCGATTTGTTCAAGATTTTGCTTCAACAAGCGGTGTCAGGGTGTGTGTTGTGAAGCACTGAACTGGTCCACTCTAGCCGATTATCGCCTAGGTTCTGATCATGAACACCATCGGAGATGCTCTATGGCGACGATCAAGCCTGATCCCAAGTCAGTCGAGGACGTGCGGCGGTGGCGCAAAGAGGCCTACGACGCACGCCAGAAAATGACCCCGGGCGAGCTTGCCGAGCACGATCGCAAGGTCGCAGAGTCACTCGGCCTCGCACACTTGCCCGAGCTGCGGGTCGGCAACACGGCTCCGCTCGACCAGCGGCCTCGGCGCGCACGCTGAACCCAATCACTGATCACCCCTGTTGATAGCCGTCCCACGATCATTTCGGGCCTTGGCGAAATGATCGCGGTTCAGTGCCGCGACGACGCGGGGGCCACGATCATCATCCAAAGCGATGATGATTGTGGCACGGGTGCGAGCTCAGTGCGTCGCGGCCTTCTGCATGCCCGCGGTTCCGATGACTTCTTCCGCGTACTCGTTCATCGCATCGCGCAGCTGCTCGAAGCTCTCCAGCACGTAGTAGATCGGCTGGAAGTGATGAATCTCAAAGTCCGTCTCGCAGATGCGGCGCATGTCGAAGGGCCGCCACTCTGCCACCGGCCGCTCCTTGCAGGCCTCGGCGGACTTGCCCTTCACTTCCCACGCGCCCTTCAGCGCGTACTCGCTCTCTGAGTGGCTCGAGACCAGGCCGCTGCCATAGACCTTGACCTTGCCATCTTCCTTGATGAGGCCGAACTCGACCGTGAACCAGAAGAGCCGCGCAAGGTGCGTGACGTGCGCCTCATCATCGCAGAGCAGCGCCGCCTTGCCGTACGTCTGCAGGAAGTCCGCAAAGACACGCAGCGTGTGCAGCGGCACGTGCCCGAAGACATCGTGGAAGATGTCCGGCTCGGGGAGATAGTCCATCACCTCGCGCGGCCGGATCAGCACCGTCGTCGGGAACTCGCGCTGCGCAAGGCACGCAAAGAAGGCCTTGGCTGGCAGGTAGCCCGGCACGCCGTACGACGCCCACGACGACTGCGCACGCAGGAACTTGTTGACCCCGTTCAGGTGCGTTCCCTTCTTGAGGATCACGCCGCCAGCGACCTCGATGTCGCGATCAAGCGTGATGTCATCCAGCAGTGGCATCCGATCCGGCGAGAGACGCAGGATCTTCATCCCCTCGATGAACTGGCTCGATACCTGCTGCTCCAGCACGGTCCAGCGCCGGTTGAAGAGGTCACGCCAGACGTCGTGGTTCTCACGCGAGTAGAGGTGGTACTGCTGCGTGATGTAGAACTTGTCGGCGTCGATCTCATCGTTCGGGAGCGACGGCGCGGCGTCGGCAAAGGCCTGAGCGATGCGCGCTTCTTCGCCATCGATGATGTTGTTGTACTTGATGTCCGCGTTCATGCGATGCTCCGGAGCGGTCCGCTGGGGCGATGAGGCAGAGCCGAAGAGCCCTCCCTGATGGTCGGGCTGCACATCTGGTCGGGCTGGCGCGATCAGCCGTTCCACTTCCGCAGCGGTGCGCCGGTGTAGCGGCTGAGAGGGCGGATGAGGCGGTTGTTGGCGTGCTGCTCCATGATGTGGGCGCACCATCCGCTCATGCGGGCCGCGACGAAAATCGGCGTGTACTGCGGCACGGGGATCCCCATCGTGAAGTACGTCAGGCCGCAAGGGAAGTCGACGTTGGGATGGATGTTCTTCTTGTCGAGCATGATCTTCTGGACCTGCTCGCCGAGCTGGAACCACTTCAGGGCCTTGTGGCCGCCGGGGAGGGCGGTGTCCTTCTCGGCCACGGCGCGGCCGAGCTTGTGGAGGATCGGCGCGCGGTGGTCGCCGTTCTTGTAGACGCGGTGGCCAAAGCCCATCAGCTTGCGCTTGGTCTCGAAGGCCTTCTGCATCCAGTCGTCGACGGCGCTGGTGCCGATGGCGTTCTCGCCGACGTCTTGCATGATCTCCTTGAGCATCTCCATCGCCATCTCGTTGGCGCCGCCGTGCAGCGGGCCCTTCAGGGCCGCGATGCCGCCGGTGACGGCGCCATGCATGTCGCTGAGTGTTCCCGCGATGACGCGGCACGTGAAGGTGCTCGCGTTGAACTCATGCTCGGCGTAGAGGATGAGCGAGACGTCGATCACGCGCGAGTACTCGGCGGGCTGGGCCTTGCCGGTCATGAGGTACAGCAGATTCGCGGCGTGGTCCAGCTTCGCGTCGCCGCCGGTCGTGGCCCCGACGATGTCGCGCCCTTCGATGATGTTCTGCATGTGCCCGACGATCGTCGGGGTCTTGGCCAGAAGCCGCTTGGACTTGCGCATGTTCGCAGCGGGCGAGTTGTCCTGACAGTCCTTGTCAAGATGGCCCAGAAGCGAGACCGCCGTCCGAAGCACGTCCATCGGAACCGCGTACCCGGTCTTGAGCATCGGTGCGGCGGAGCGCAGGAAGTCGATCACGGGCGCGGGCAGCGCACGCTCAGAGACCAGCTCGGCCTTGAACGCGCGAAGCTCATCCGCCGAGGGCTTGTGACCAACCAGCAGCACGTGGGCAACCTCCTCGAACGTCGCGTTCGCGGCGAGATCGTGGATCTCATAGCCGCGGTAGTAGAGACCACCCTGCTCGATTGAAGCAATTGAAGTTTCGCCCGCGAGGATTCCCTCAAGGCCCTTGGCGAGTGCGTCGGCGGCGGCAGTGGTGGCGGCGGTGACAGTGCTGGTGGACATGCGGTGAGTTCCTGTGAGTGCGAGCAGCGGCGTTCAACAAGTGTAGAGCCAACCGAGCCCTTCGCGCAAGCGGAAGGAGATTTCGCGAAACCGACGGGCGTTCAGGGTCGGGCGGCCCCCTCCCCCCGCGCCCGCGCGTGGGGCCCGGTCGTACTCAAACACAAAGGCCCGGCACACACGGTGTGCCGGGCCTGGAGCTTTGTAACTGACTCGTACGTCCTCACTACATCACGGTGTCGCGCGGCAAGCAGAGTCGATGCTAATGACACCGGTGGTCGGATGCTTGACCACGACCGTGTCACACACCGTGGTGCAGGCGGTCTGGGCACACGAATACTCAGTGTAGTTTGGCCCGATCGTCACCTTGAGATCGCAGCCCGTGTCCTGAGCGCTCGCGGCCAGGACCAGCGAGGCCAGCGTCCCATCAGGGTTCAACGTTACGGAGCGGCAGAGCAGGACCGTGCCCTCCGCGTACTCGCCGAGCTGGCCATTCACAGTGAACTTCTTCAGGTACCCTTCATTGTCCATCGCGAAAGACTTCACAGACAGGCTGGAACTGAGAATGACCAATTGATCCTTCAAACCCTCCGAGGAGATCCGAGCCGCCGGAGGAGCTTCGTGCAGCACGATGCCAGTGGCAGTGTCGCGCAAGAATCCCTCCGGAAGGTCAGTCTGGCTCGGCCGAGCCGCGAGCGATGCTAACGCGACCGCACACCCCGCAGCTGCGACAAACACAACTGCAACGACAGCCAACTTTCGTGACACGATGTTCATGGCCCAACTCCTTGTGTTGCACCGCACAATTGCGACATTCGAAACGCTAGTATGTACCGCGCAAGAAGGCAAGGCATCTCATTAAGTAATGTTGAGCAGTCGCCGCGCGCCGATTCGTGCCCATCACGCATGTGGGAGATCGTGGGGAGAGGCAAGAGCTCTCCACGCTTGCGCGTGGCGCTCGGTCATGCTCTGCGCGTTGGCCGCGATGGTGTCCCGGCGGCCCCAAGCCCCAGCAGCGGGGAGAAGGGAATCAGCACGAGGCCGAGGATCGCACCGACGATGCCCGTGTACACGCACGAGAGAAGCCGCACGGACAGCTCGCGGGCTGGCTCCCAGAAGATGGGGTCGTAGAAGGCGCGGATGGAGAAGATCGCCACCAATGTGACTTGCGCCACCGCGAGGCCGACCATCGCAAGAAAGCCGAGCGTGAGCGGATTGCGCCGGATCATGACGCCGCGCAGCGCGAGGATGAGTTGCACGCCAAGCACGTATGACAACGCATATGGCCCGATCACCGTCGCGGGCGGGCCGCCAGCCTTGAGCGGGATCTCGAACGTAAGGTCCATCGCGAGGCCCAGGGCCAGCGCGGTCCAGGTGCTGGCGCGGGGCGAGGCCGACATCGCGATGAGTGTGAGCAGCACGAAGAGGAAGCTGGGGGCGATCGTGGAATCGCCCAGGGCCAGCCCAGCCTTGAGGGAGAGTTCGAGAGCGAGGAAGATCCACGCCGCGATCGCGAGAGCGAGCCAGTTCATGGCGTGCCTCCCGCGCCAGCACCAGGCGTCTCGCCCGGCGGCGACAGCAGCAGCATCACTTCCGTCACGCGCCCCAGATCCTCGATCGTCGGCCGCACCGTCACGACCTTGCGCAGCGGCTGGTCCGGCGCGGGATCGACGCTCTCGATGATTCCTACGAGCAACATCTGTGACGAAGGCGTCCAGCGCGAGGGGTCCGACAGTCGCACCGTCTGCCCGATCCGCGGCTCAATTGGCTGCGCGGTCGTGGGGTCTCGCCGCGCCTCAACCGGCCCGCGCAGCGTTCCCTCTCCGGTTGGGTTGAGCGTGCAGATCAGGCCATTGGGCTCGGCATCGAGCATGATCATGGCGCGCAGCGGACCCGCCGAGCGGGCCGTGATCGGCAGCACGCTCGACGTGCGTCCCGAGACTGCGACGACGCGCCCGACAAGCTGCATCCCAAGCGCGGTCGCGGGCGTGTTGATGATCACGCCCTCGCGCTCACCGGCCACCACACGGATCACGCCGCCCGCAAGGTCAGAGCTGGTCGCATACACCGGCGCGACGATCGTCCGAGTCGGCGGCGCGACGCCTGCGGTCGAGAGCACGTGCAGTTCCTCGATCACGCGCGAGAGGCGCTGGTTCTCAGAGATCTGGCGCAGCAGTGCGGCGTTGGTCTCCTCGAGTTTTTCTTCGAGCACTCGGATCGCGTCGTCACTCGGCGGCGTATCGCGCCCACCGCCAAGCCAGCGCACCGTCGCGTTGAGCGGATGGCTGATTGGTGCGACGATGAACTGAACCTTGTCGCCAAACCAGCGCGCCCATCGCTGATGGCGCACGGGCACAAGCAGAGCCAGCACCAGCAGCAGCAGGAGCACCAGCGGCAGGAGTCGTCGGCCTAGGTGTGGCGAGGTCATGCGCGTGAGGAGGGGGAGAAGGAGAGGGGGAAGATCATCTGGAGGTATCGTTCTCGAGCGTGCTCTTCCAGAGCTCGAGGTTCTCAAGATAGATGCACGTGCCGCGAGCGACGCAGGTCAGGGGATCATCGGCAAGCTTGGTGGGCAGGCCAGTCGCCTTCGCGACGACGGTCGTCAGGCCTCGGAGCAGTGCCCCGCCGCCAGCGAGCACGATGCCGTTATCGACAAGGTCCGCGGCGAGCTCGGGCTCGGCGCGTTCGAGCGTGCGCGTGATGGCCTCGATGATCGCCTGGCAGGGCTCCTGCAGCGCCTGCCGGATTTCTTCGCTCGTGACGGCCGTCTTGCGCGGCAGGCCAGAGATCATGTCGCGCCCGCGCACGTCCATCGGGATCTCTTTTTCCAGCGGCGAGGCCGAGCCGATCTCGATCTTGATGCGCTCGGCGGTCTGTTCGCCGATCATCATGTTGTACGTGCGCTTCATGTGGTTGATGATTGCCTCGTCCATGTCGTCGCCAGCGACGCGCAGGGACTCGCACACGGCAATGTCCGCGAGCGAAAGGATCGCCACGTCGCTGGTGCCGCCGCCGATATCAACGATCATGCTCGCCGTCGGCTCAGAAAAGGGCAGACCGGCCCCGATCGCCGCGGCGAGAGGCTCTTCGATCAGGTACGTGATGCGTGCGCCAGCCCGTGCTGCCGAGTCATAGACCGCGCGCTTCTCAACGGCGGTGATGCCGCTGGGAACCGAGATCACAACCCGCGGCCCAAAGATGCGGCTCTTGCCGTTGACCTTGCGGATGAAGTATCCGAGCATCGCCTCGGTGATCTCAAAGTCGGAGATGACGCCGTCCTTGAGCGGGCGGATCGCCGAGATCGAGCCGGGCGTCTTGCCCAGCATCTCCTTGGCCATCCAGCCAACAGCCTCGCCGTTGCGGCAGACCTTGTTGGTTCCCTTGTGAACGGCCACAACACTCGGCTCGTTCAAAACGATACCCTGGCCTCGAACCGAGACGAGCGTATTGCACGTCCCGAGGTCGATGCCCATGTCCACGCTAAACAATCCCATTACGCGATCAAGCCACACGCGTCGGCATCTCCTTGCCCTTCGCCTTCGGGCCCTGCATGGTCCGGCGACAGCCAAACCCACACAAAGACCAATCGGCCCAGCATTCCTTCGGGCGATGGAGATTATCGGCTATTGAGGCCAAAGACCAATCGCAACAGACGCTTTCGGTCGGATGGGGGTGAAGTGGGCCAGATCGGGGGCGTGATCGGGCCGTGCCCAGACCGAATCTCGCGTCCACCGCCCATTGCAACCGGCTACAGCAGCCGCAGGATCATCGGGTACGCGTACGCCTCACCTCGATTCGCGGCTATCGCTCCCTGCACGGCATGCACGATCGGCACGATCTGCAGTGCCAAAATCAGTGGCAAGAAGAGGCAGAACGCGAAGCCCATGGTCCCAATGATGAACACCACCGCCAGCGCCATACAGCAGATGATGTAGATCAGCCAGGAAATCTGAGCGTTGATGGCTTCCTTCGCCTGCTGGTCGATGAACGCCGACTCATTCTTCTTGATCAGCCACAAGACCAACGCCGGAATCACCGGGAGCATGCAGATCGACGCGATCATCGAGAGATGGACGGCGAGCGCGTAGTTTCGCTCCCACGGCAGCGTGCCGGTGAGTGTGGCTCCATCCATGCCCGGCCCGCCCGGAGGGCGAGACCCTCCCCCTGCCGCACCGGGGCCCGCCGGCCCTGACTGCCACCACGCACCATCCGCACTGGAGCCTGAGTCCCTCGATGGACCCTTCGGAGGCTCGGGGAAGCCGCTGGAATCTTTGTTCGTCATTGCTCTGAACCCTCCGGCAACATGCCTTGACTAACGCTCCTCTGGGCCGACGCTCGATCTTTCACGCCGAAGCCGGAGATTCGGGTGGGCTCGATCAGGGATCGCTGGAACGCGCTTGCGGTGACGCGGCTGGAGCCGATGGCGCTGGCCGCGGTCCGGGTGCGGGTCCAGTCGGTCTCGCGGTTGGCGTGTCTGGCCTGGTCCTGGCTCTGGATGTTGCTGCCGAGACATACGTTGGTGACGGCACGGAAATAGCGCTGCTCGGTGACTAGCGACAAGGTGGGGCTCGCGATGGCGTGAACCGGGGCAATCGCGATGAGGTACATGACGCACATGACGCACATGAGGCAGAGGAGCAGGAACTTCCGAGCGGTCGAGCGGGTGAGCATGTGTTTCTCCATCTGGATCTGGCTGGCCGGAGGAATGTGCAACAGACTACATCGCTTGGCCGGAAAGGCAAGGCAGGATGTTGCAACAACCGTGACTTTGCGCACAGGCGCGGTCCAAAGGGCAAGATTCTGGCGGATCGCGACTTGCACTCGGGCGTTGTGAGTGCTTTTCCGCCCCTCGAATGGGAGCACGATCGCTTCATCTCGCCGCTTCTGAGCCTGATTCTCACGGAGGATTCGGACTACTTCAACGTTGGCATCCACGCCGCGCGTCACCGGCCGCGACAAAGATTCACAGGCGTCGTCGTCCGCCGTCACGCTTCCAACACACTATCGATCTATGCTGATTGCCCAGCGGTCTGGCGAGGTCATCGCGCACGTTACCGCCCGCAATGGTGACCAGGCGATGGAGCCTGTGTATCAAGCCTCGCTGGTGCAGATCTCATCCGGCACTGTCGGCAGTCCCACCCAGCGACCACGTGACGACCAAGGCCCGCCGGGCTGGCGGCCTCTTCATCGCCATTGAACGCTTTGGCCCCGCTCCCCCCAACATCAAACGCGAAAGGCCGGAGTGGGATTCGAACCCACGACAAACGGATTTGCAATCCGCCCCATTAGGCCACTTTGGTATCCGGCCGCCTTTTTCGGGGCGGTCTTGCCGCGCCCGAGGGCAAGGATAGCCGTCCCATCGCGCCCGGGTCGCGGCCATCCCGCCTGGGGGTACCATCACCTTCGCATGCCCAATCACGCACCCTACGTCAACGACGAATCCTTCGCGCTCGCAGCGGACGCCGCCGATCCGCTTGCGCCGCTTCGCGCCGAGTTCCACATTCCAACGGCCCACGCTGCTTGGGCGGGGCTCTCAACCGACGCGATCTGCGGCGACGCCACGTCCCCCAGCATCTACATGACTGGCAACTCGCTGGGTGCCATGCCCCGCAAGGCGCGCGAGATGCTTATGGGCCAGCTCGATGACTGGGCGGGTCTGGGTGTCGAGGGCCATCTGCACGGGCGCGATCCCTGGCTTCCGTACCACGAGTCCCTGCGCGCTCCGCTCTCGCGCATCGTCGGTGCGCTCGAGCGCGAGGTCGTTGCGATGAACTCGCTGACGGTCAACCTCCATGTCCTGATGACGTCCTTCTACCGCCCGACGTCCTCTCGCTACAAGATCATGATCGAGGACGCCGCGTTCCCGAGCGACTCGCACGCCGTCGCGAGCCAGGCCCATCTTCACAGCGCCGACCACGGCCAAACTCCCGCGGCGGCGATCATCCGCCTTCGCCCGCGCGAGGGCGAGCCCACGCTCCGCACCGAGGACATCCTCTTCGCCATTGAGCGCGAGGCTCCGTCGCTTGCGCTCGTCATGCTCGGCGGCGTCAACTACTTGACGGGCCAGTGGCTGGACATGCAGCTCATCACGCACGCTGCACGCGCCGCCGGCGCGATCTGCGGCTGGGACCTCGCCCACGCCGCGGGCAACGTGCCGATGCGTCTGCACGACTGGGGCGCTGACTTCGCCGCGTGGTGCTCGTACAAGTACCTCAACTCCGGGCCCGGCGCCATCGCTGGCGCGTTCGTCCATGAGCGACACCTGGCCCGCACCGACCTGCCACAGTTTGCGGGCTGGTGGGGCAACGACCCCGCCACGCGCTTTGAAATGGGGCCCGACTTCGTTCCCGTCGCGAGCGCGGACCGGTGGCAGCTCTCGAATCCACCGATCTTCTCGATGACGCCGGTGAAGGCTTCGCTCGAGCTCTTCGATCGCGCGGGCATTGACCGCCTGCGCGCGAAGTCGATTCGCCTCACGGGCTACGCCGAGTGGCTGATCGACGGCATCAATGCACTCGCGCCCACCAGCGGGCGCATCGGCATTCTCACGCCGCGCGATCCTGATCGGCGCGGCTGCCAGCTCTCGCTGGTTCTTCCCGGCGATGCACGTCGCGCCCACGACGGCCTGAAGGCTCGCGGCGTCGTCTGCGACTTCCGCTCGCCCAACGTGGTCCGCGTCGCGCCCGCGCCGCTCTATACATCGTTCCATGATGTCTGGCGTTTGGGCAAGGCCCTCGCGGAAGTCGTGGGCGCGCGTTAGGCCCGCATCGCGCCCGGCAGCAACTTCACACCCTCGATGATGTCGCGATGATTCGCGCATCGCGGGCACTTGTGCTGCCCGCCGAGCTTGCCGCGCGACTCCATCCAGCGATGGAACGCGCCCGGCGCCAAGGCCGTGACGGTTGGCGCTGCCATGCCCAGTCCGTCGGTTCGCTTCGTTGAGTAATCAACGTTCTGCCGCTTGAGGCTCTGGTCAAACGCCGCAGCGAAGGCTTCCATCTGCGCCGCGCTCGACACCGACTCGATCTCAACGCACAGCTCAAGCCCCGCCCGCACGCCCTCGCTCGGATAGACGGGCGCGGCGGAGAACTCGCCCACCATCACGGCGCAGGCTCGCGACGCGTCCGCCACCGCGTTCTCGATGTGCTCCACGATCAGGTTCTCTCCGAACGCGTTGATGAAGTGGCGGTGCCGCCCCACAATCCGCAGGCGTGCCGGACCATCGCCGCCGCCGCCGCCCAGCGCCGGGTGCTTGTCGGCGATCGTGTCAAACTCCACGACGTCGCCCAGCACATATCGGTACAGCCCCGCGCACGTGGACATCACCACCACGTACTTCTGACCCTTCTCAACCGTGTCGCATGTGAAGGCTCGCGCGTTGGGAGCATCGATCTCCTCCAGCGGCACGAACTCAAAGAAGTTCATGTGATCCACGTTCAGCCGCATGCCCGGATCGCCCTTCACATCCTGGATCGCGAGGAAGCCCTCGGAGGCCGGGTACAGCTCGAGCCTGCAGGGCAGGTCGGCGCCCGCCGGATCGCCCGAGAACGCCGCACGCATCTTGGGGTCAAACGGGCCGTACTTCACGCCTCCGTGCACGAAGACCGTGAAGTTCGGCCACACATCGCGGATCGTCCGCACGCTCTGCCCTCGCTCGCGCGCCATCTGCATCACGCGTTCAAAGAGCACAAGGCCCCAAGAGCACATGCCCGAGACCATGCGGATGTCCGCATCGAGACAGCGCTTGGCCATCGCATCGATCTTGCTCGGCCAGTGCGACATCAACGCGATGTGCTTCCCCGGCAGATAGATCTCCGAGATCGGCCACTTGATCAGCGGCGTCACAATCCCCGAGAGATCGCCCGTCCGCACGCCGTGCGCATTGGTCTCCAGCGCCGAGGATCCGCCTAGGAACAAGCTCTTCCCGCCCAAGAGCCGCGGCACCGAGACTCCGAACCGGTGCAGGTGCGCGAAGATGTCCAGGGATGCGAGAAAGTTGCTCCGGAGCATCGCTGCCGAGACGGGAATGAACTTGTCCCCAGCCGTCGTGCCGCTGGTCTGCGCGAAGTCGCGCACGAGCCCCGGCCACAGGACATCAGGCCGCCCCTCCTCACGCATGCGCACGATGCGATCCTTGAAGGCGTACCAGTCCGCGATGGGAACTTCCTTTCGATACGCGTCGACCAGCTCTGGCTCGCTCAGTTCTGCAAGCCGCGCAAAGCCATGCTCGCGGCCAAACTCAGTGCCCGAGGCCTCAACCAGCAGATTCCGAAGCTGCGCGGACTGGATCCCAGCGCTGTTGCGCTGCCAGTGCCGCGTGTCCGAGACCAGCCGGATCCTCGATGAGATGTACGTGCGAAGCCCAAGCCCCACAAGGCTCGTCCAGGAGAATGGTCCGACGTTGATGGGTGCCTGCATGAGAGTCTTGTTGCTGCCTTCGGGGTGGCCGGGCTCTCTACCGCTTCCTCGCCTCGAGCTCGGCGAAGAACTCGAGCATGCCCGCCGCGAAAGGCTCGGGACACTCGATCATCGGCGCGTGGCCACACTGCTCGAGCCACACGACCTTCGTGTCGCGGATCTTGCTGGTGAACTCCACCACCGCGTCGGGCGGGGTCACGACGTCCTGCTTGCCCCACAGCAGCAGCGTGGGCGCACTGATCTTATGGATCGCATCGCCAAGATGGTTCCTGCGTGCGGATCGCGAGAGCTTCACCATCGCCCGCGCATGCCCGCGCGACGACAGCTCAGCAAACGCGCGGTCCACATCTGCGGGATTCATCTTCGACCGGTCGTGGAAGAGCTCGCCGATCTTCTCCTCAAGCCACTCGCGCGATGGCCTGATCTGCACCTCGCGGATCGTGGTCCGCTCGTTCAGCCCGCTCGCGCCAGCCAGGATCAGCCCCGACACAAGGTCCCGACGCTCGATTGCAAGCCGCAGCGCCACATGCCCGCCGAAGGAGTTGCCAACCAGTGTCGCGGGCTCGTTCAGATAGCTCTTAAGGAATCGGGCCGTCAGCTCCGTCGCGCCCTCGATCGAGCAATCGTCCCCTTCAAGGTCCAGCAGCGGCAACTGGAGCAGGATGCACCGGCGCGTGTGACGCACCCGATGCACAACCTCGTCCCAGTGATCGTTCAGCCCGACCAGCCCGTGCAAAAACACGACCGGCAGCCCCGACCCAACCTCAACCACGTTTGCACGGACCGGCAGGCCACCAAGGCCCGAGACCATCACCGTCTTCGCGACGGTCGCCTGCATCGTGTTGGTGGGAAGAGTCGCCATTGATGTTCAGATGATAGTAAACGCTAGGCTCCATGGGTGGCTCCGCCGCGGAAAGACCACGCAAAGGAAAAGTGCCTCCCCAGAGACGCAACCGACACCCCGCGCCCGACTGCCGCGGCGGACCCGCCCCTACCGCCCCACCACACGCCCATCCGCCAGCCGCACCACCTCATCCGCCCGCGCCGCCGTGTTCGGATCGTGAGTCACGATCACCATCGCCGCCCCGTCCGCGGCACGCAGATCCAGCAGCAGATCCAGCACGCCCCCGCCCGTAGCCTGATCCAGATTTCCCGTTGGCTCGTCGGCCAACAGCAGCCTCGGCTTGGTCACCAAAGCCCGGGCAATCGCAACGCGCTGGCGCTCACCGCCCGACAGCTCCGCTGGCCGATGCTTCAGCCGGTGCGAAAGCCCGACGCGCTCGAGCAGGCCCCTCGCCCTCTCGCGGCACTCCTTCGCCCGCGCCAGATACCCCAGCCGCCCATGCCGGATCATCAAGCCCAGCAGCACATTGTCCAGGACCGACAGCTCCGCGAGCAGGTGGTAGAACTGGAAGACAAACCCGACATCAAGATTCCGGTACGAGTCCAGCTCACCCGCCGAGAAACGCCCGACATCGCGTCCGTCGAACGTGATCGTCCCCTTGGGCGAGGCATCGGGGCGATCAAGCCCGCCGATGAGGTGAAGCAGCGTGGACTTTCCCGAGCCGGAAGCGCCCAGGATCGCCACGATCTTCCCCGCCTCCAGCGACAGGTTCACGCCGTGGAGCACGGGGATATCGATCCGCCCGAGGCGATAGGTCTTGTGAACGTTTTCGACGGTGAGGATGGGCATAGGGAAATTGGGGAAGCGAAAACTAGTAAAGCGAGAAGTGGCAAGCGAAAATAGGAGGCCGCGGCGCGTGAGCTGGAGGCCAAGTTACTCGAAGCGGAGCGCCTTGACGGGGTGGAGCATCGCCGCGCGGATCGCTGGCAGGAGGGCGCCCACGGCGGATGAGATCACGAAGCCCGAGACCGCGTAGAGCGCGTGCATCGGGTTCACCACGCTTGGGATCCGCGTGAAGTAGTAGATCCTGGGATCCCAGATCACGATGTTGAGCTGCTGGCCCATCCACTCGTGGATCGGGTTGATGTTCCAGACGATCGTGTACGCCAGCACGAGCCCGGCCACGCCGCCGACAAGGCCAATGGCAAGCCCGTACCGCACCCAGAGCCACACGATCCCGCCGCGGCTTGCGCCGAGCGCCCGAAGAATCCCGATGTCCTTGGTCTTCTCCGAGATCATGGACCAGAAGATTGCCAGCACGAGGAAGACCGCCACGATCGACATGAACGCGAAGAGGACCAGCACCAGCGCCGTCTCCTTCTTTACGGCCTCGATCATGAACCGGTTGTTGTCCTCCCACGTCGAGATCTCGATGTCGAACGAGTCGGGCACCTCGCCCGGATGGGCCCGCGCGAACTCTTCGTAGATCTCGCGGACTCGCGCCCGCAGCCGCTCGGCCTCCTCGCCCGTGCCGAGCTTGCCGGTGCCGCGGATCAGGATGTCCGTCACACGCGCCGGATCCTCGATGAGCTGATCCGTGGTTGGCTTTACGAACGACTCCAGCCCAGTCGAAGGATCGACCGCGACGGTCCCGGCCGCTCTATCGGCATCCTTTCTCACGCGCAGCCCCGCGTTCATCCGAAGCATGTTCTGCAGCACGTCAAGCCGCACGAGCGCGATGTTGCGATCAATCTCGTACACGCCCGACCGGAACTCGTTCGCCACGGGCAGCTTCTTCGTCAAGGACTCGAGCGGATTTCCAGCGCGGTCCAGCGGCAGCACCGTGATCCCGACCTTCCCGCTCGCGGGCAGGAACGTGTCCACAGTCTTGATTGTCCCATCGGGCATACGCCGCTCAACGACCTTGGGCGTGTAGAAGCCCTCCGCCTCGCGCAGGTTGAACCCCGACATCTCAATCCCCATCACCACGCCGCCCTCATCCTCGCCCGTGTCGAGGTTCGTGCGCGTGAGGTTGAGCCCCGAGTCCTTCAGGCGATTGAAGCCGGGTGAGTCTCTCAGCTGGTACCGCGGATCGCGCCCGTCGTGGTCCTTTGCCATCGGTTCAGTGATCGCCTGCCACCAGAGCGTCTCCTCGAACTTCGTGACGCGCGCGAACGAAGGACCATCCACGCCGCGGATCGTGATGACGCGCGTGATGCCGTTTGGAAGTGCGACCATCCCGTACGCCTGGATCACCGGCGCCGACGCGCTCACCATCGGATCGGCCTCAAGCCGCTCGCGCAGGTCCTGATAGTGCGGGAACCCGATGTTCGGCCAGGAGATGCTCACATCCCCGATCATCGTGCGCCCCGTCCCGATCAGCATCGCGAGGAAGCCGCCCATCACCGACCACGTCACGATGACCAGTGCCGAGCAGAGCATCACCGCAACCGAAGCCAGCAGCGGCATGACCTTGCTCATCAGATACCGGCGTGTCAGAAGTGATTGATACATAGTGGAACTCCAGAAAGTGAGAGGCGGAAAGCGAGAAGAGAACTAGCAGAGAAGGCTCGTTACGAAGGCGCGAGGCTCAGACGGAAGAGGAACATCAACAATCGTAAGGGAGTTGCACGCGGCCGATCCTCGTGCGCCTCTCTTTCACTCGACCACCTGATCACTCGGCCACTTGGCCACTTGGTCACCTCTTCCCGCCACTTCCTCACTCCGTCGGCGTGCCTACTGCCGACAGTGCCAGCAGCGCCCGAGCCATCGCCCGAGCCTGGGCCGGGTCGCGGGTGGCGCTGAACGAGCCCTCGAACGTGCTCGGCCCGAGCCGATCCTCGAACCCGCCCGTCGCACGCCTCAGCCGCAGTGTCCCGCCCGAGACCGATCCGCTCAGCGAGCTCTCACCCGTATCTTCCGAGGCCCGCATGAACGCGCCGCCCGCATACACCCCAAGCTCGCCCCCCGACAAGACAAGCACCCGCACGTTCGACGACGACGCGCTCGACGCGATCGGCGTGTCGCCCGCGCTGGGCCTCAGATACAGCCGGATATGGACCAGCGTTCCGCGCACCTCCGTCGCGTCGAACGGCTGCCCCTCCTGCCCCATCCAGACCTCTCGCGGCAGGTCCGTCAGATACACATCGGCCGTGTTGATGTCCGTCGAATCAAAGATTCGTGTCGGCAGATTGAGCGAGAGCGCGTTCCCGCTCGCCACCCCTCGCAGCTCCCCCGAGCCGCCGCCCCCAAGCCCGAATCCGCTGCACGACCCGAGCCCGGCCCCAACAGCCACTGTTGCTGAGACGAGCAACGCCCGAACCGCCGCGCGGCAAAAGCCGCTCCGCAGTTCCACACCGCTTCGCGCCGCGCCCGATGCCTTAATCTTCGCAACCCGCCATGGTGTCAGTCGGTACATAGGGGCAGGTTAGACGCCCTTGGCCGCGCGTGCGCGCCGAGCCAGCCTCGCCACACGACCTCGCCACGCTTTCCAGGGAACACCCACTCCCTCCAGCCGTCCAATCCGTTTGAACGCTCCGACCAA
>Ga0105046_10008322_pt1 | contig 16311 bp, 19 predicted proteins | sample MAT03_FD_78385 | JGI IMG/M metagenome (GOLD analysis project Ga0105046, IMG submission 78385) | Freshwater microbial communities from Lake Fryxell liftoff mats and glacier meltwater in Antarctica - MAT-03 (megahit assembly) | ecosystem: Environmental > Aquatic > Freshwater > Ice > Liftoff...
CGGCGTGTTTGGCATCGCGCGCACGATGGGCGTCCGGTCGCCCAGCGCCGCTTCGAATCTGCGTATCGGCGTGCCGGCGGCAATCGACACGAACAGCGTCGTCCCGTTCCCCAGCGCCGCGAGACGCGGCAGCGCCGCGCCCATCGACTGCGGCTTGACCGCGAGCACGGCGATCGCCGGTTCCGGCGGCAATTCGGCGTTCAGATGCAGGCCTTCGGCGGCGAGCGCGTTCAGCCGCGCGGAGGGGTCGGGTTCAAGGACGCTGAAAGCCGCCGGCGACAGACCCGTGGCGAGCCAGCCCTCGAGCAGGGCCGACCCCATCTTGCCGCATCCGAGCAGCACGAGGCCGCGGTCGGCGATGGCGTGAAGCTGCATGGCGGGCTCCCGACCACGGTCGCGGCCGAGATCGGGGCCGCTTGATCAGGCCCGACCGTAGGCCTCGGTCATCGCGATGCCAAGCGCCTTCTCCGGCGTCTCGCCCCCCCACGCGACGAGCTGGAACGCCGGATAGAACCGCTCGGAGGCCATCACCGCCGCGCGCAGCATGTCGTTGATCTGCGACGCGCCCGCCTGCGCGCCGCCGGCGAGATTGAGGCTGTAGCGGTAGACCATCATCTTCTGCTCGGGCCACAGCACGAAAGCGCCGCTCCAGCACTTGTCGTTGGCGAGCGCCATGGTCTTGTAGATTGCGCCGAGCCGCCGAGCCGGCGGCGCCATCTCGAACGCGCAGATCAGGCGCAGCGTCTCCTCGCGCGCGGACCAGGCGAGCGTGACGGAATAGGTGCGCCAGCTGCCCTCGATCGCCATCGCGATCTGGTCGTCCGCAATGCGGTCGAAGTCCCAGGACCGCTCCTCGGCCAAGGATTCGACGATATCGATCGGGTGCAGTTCCTCGGAGGTGAAATCACGCTCGACAATGCTCATGCCCGCAGCCTCGTGTTGTGACCGCCGGCGGGGCGAACCCCGCTCGGGGGTGTGAGGTTGACAATAGGTCACCGGTCATGACCGGCGACCTACCAAATATGGTGGTATATGCTCAACATCGTGTAAAGAAGAATTTTGTGAATCCTCCGTCACAATCGATGTCGTCGCCGCGGCGCCGTTCACGCGCCCGCGGGTCTCGGCGACTGCGCCGCCTCGAGCGACGCGATCCGGGCCTTCAGCGTCTCGTTCTCCTCACGGGCCTTCTGCGCCATCGCGCGAACGGCGTCGAACTCGTCGCGGGTCACCAGATTGCGATCGGCGAGCCAGCGGTCCATCATTCCCTTCATCGCCGTCTCCGCCTCGACCTTCGCGCCCTGGGCCACGCCCATCGCGTTGGTCATCAGCTGCGAAATGTCGTCGAAAATCCTGCCTCGGGTCTGCATCGCCGCCTCCATGCGTTGTCGGCGATCATATGGTCGCGGCGCGGCGGTTTGCCAAGGCGCCCGGCGACCACGACCGCGCCGCTTGACTTCCCCTAGGGCCGCGCGGATGCAGGCTCCGCCACCGAGACGGACGCCCGATGATCCTCGCCTTGCCCTTTCCCGCCGTCGACCCTGTGCTGGTGTCGGTCGAGCTGTTCGGCGTCGAGCTCGCGCTCCGTTGGTACGCGCTGGCCTATATCGCGGGGCTTGTGCTCGGATGGCGATATGTCGCCCGGTTGTGCGCGCGCCCGGACCTGTGGGGCGGGGCCGCCCCGATGCCGGCGCGCCGGACCGAGGACCTGCTGACCTGGATGGTTCTGGGCGTGATCCTCGGCGGGCGGCTCGGCTTCGTGGCGTTCTACCAACCCGCTTACTTCGCCGCGAACCCGCGCGAGATCATCGCCGTCTGGCAGGGCGGGATGTCGTTCCACGGCGGACTGATCGGCGTCGTGCTCGGCGTGCTCGCCTTCGCCCGGCGCAACGGCTTCGATCCGGTGCGCGTCGGCGACGCGGTGGCCGCCGCCGCCCCGATCGGGATTTTCTTCGGCCGGATCGCGAATTTCATCAACGCGGAATTGTGGGGCCGTCCGACTGCAGCGCCGTGGGGCGTGGTGTTTCCGCGCGCCGAATGCCCGATCGGCTGGCCCGAGGTCTGTGCTCGGCACCCGTCGCAGCTCTACGAGGCGGGGCTCGAGGGGCTCGGACTCGGGCTCCTCATCTACTGGGCGATCCGGCGCGGCGCGCTCGCCGTCCGGGGTCGGGTGATCGGGCTGTTTCTCGCCGGCTACGGGCTCGCGCGGCTGTTCGTCGAAGGCTACCGCCAGGCCGACGCGCAGTTCGTCACCGCGATCAATCCGTTCGGCCAAGTCCTGCGCTTTGGCGACTGGGGCCTGACCATGGGCCAGATCCTGTCGCTGCCGATGCTCGCGGCGGGCCTGGCGCTGCTGCTCTGGACGACGCGGCGCGCGTGACGCCGCTCGGGGCCACCCTTCGCGACATGATCGCCGCGCGGGGTCCGATCAGCGTCGCGGAGTTCATGGCGCTGGCGCTCGGCGATCCCGCGCACGGCTATTACGCCACCCGCGATCCGTTCGGCGCCGCCGGGGATTTCATCACGGCGCCCGAGATCAGCCAGATGTTCGGCGAATTGGTCGGCGGCTGGATCGTCCAGACATGGCGCGACCAGGGCGCACCGCGACCAGTGGTCCTGGCCGAGTTCGGCGCGGGTCGCGGCACGCTGATGGCAGATGCGCTTCGCGTGCTGCGCGCGGCGCCCGATTTCGTCGCGGCGATGCAGCTTTGGCTGATCGAGACCAGCCCGGTGCTGCGCGCGGCGCAGGCGCAACGGCTCGGCGACGCGAGGCCATGCTGGGCGACGCGGATCGAGGACCTTCCCGAAGGACCGGTCTTCGCGATCGCGAACGAATTCTTCGACGCGCTGCCGATCCGCCAGTTCCGCCGCGCCGATCCCGGCTGGCAGCAGCGGCGCGTCGGCGTCGCGGGCGGACGGCTCGCGTTCGACTTCGCGCCGGTCGAGATGGTCCCGGCGCTCGACGCGCGCTTCCCGCTGCTGCCCGATGGGGTGATCGTCGAGGTGAGCGTCGCGGCGGAGGCCGTCGCCGCGGCCTTGGGCGCGCGGATCGCGGCGCGGGGCGGGGCGGCGCTGATCGTGGACTACGGCGACCGCGACGGGACCGGCGACACGCTTCAGGCCGTGCGCGGCCATCAGCCCGTCGATGCGCTGGACGCGCCGGGAACGACAGATCTGACCGCCCACGTCCGCTTCTGCGCGCTGGCGGAGGCGGCGGCGCCGGCGCGGTGCTTCGGCCCGGTTCCGCAGGGCGTCTTCCTGCAGCGTCTCGGCATCGCGGCGCGAGCGGCGCGGCTGGCGCAGGGCCAGGGCGCAGCGACCGCCGCCGCCGTCGCGGGGCAACTTCGCCGCTTGACCGACCCGGTGGAAATGGGATCCCTGTTCAAGGCCATGGCCCTCCTTCCGGCGGGTGCGGCGCAGCCGGCGGGATTTGAGATCGATGACGCTTGAGATACTCGCCTCCGACCTGCTGGCCGGCGCGCGTCACGGCTTCTTCACCCGGCGCGGCGGCGCCTCGTCGGGGATCTATCAAGGGTTGAACTGCGGACCGGGATCGGGCGACCAGGCCGAAGCGGTGCGCGTCAACCGCGGTCGCGTGGCCGCGGCGCTGGACGTGCCGCCCGACCGTCTGCTTTCGCCGCATCAGCACCATTCGACCGTGGTGGTCCGCGCCGGCGCCGAGGGCTGGACCGAGCGCCCGCGCGCCGACGCCGCCGTCACCGACCGTCCGGGCATAGCGCTGAGCGTGCTGACCGCCGATTGCGCGCCGGTGCTGTTTTTTGACCCCGAGGCCGGGGTGATCGGCGCGGCGCACGCCGGATGGCGCGGCGGCCTCGACGGCGTGCTGGAGGCGACGCTGGCGGCGATGGAGGGTCTGGGCGCGGCGACGGGCCGGGTGCGGGCGGCGGTGGGGCCGACGATCAGCCAGCGCAACTACGAGGTCGGGCAGGAGTTCTTCGAGCGTTTCCTCGCGGAGGACGAGGGCAATTCGCGATTCTTCGTGACCGGCGACGGCGACCGCTATCGCTTCGACCTGCCGGGTTTCGCGGTGGCCCGGCTGCGGGCGGCCGGCGTGGCGGAGGCCGGATGGATCGGGGCCTGCACCTACGCCGATCCCGAGCGTTTCTTCTCGTTTCGCCGCACGACCCATGCGGGCGAGGCGGATTACGGCCGGCTGATTTCGGCGATCACGCTGGGGGCGTGAGCGGTGGGGGACCTGCGCGCGTCACCCTCAATCGCGCACCCGCGCCCGTTGCTCGTAGATGTCGAACGGCACGGCGGGGTCGTCCTTGGCGCAGCGGATGACGAGGCTGGTCTTGACCGATCCGACGTTCGCGGCCGAGGTCACGCATTCGGTCAGGAACGTCTGGAAGGTCGAGAGATCGGGCGCGACGCATTTGAGGATGAAGTCGATCTCGCCGTTCAGCATGTGGCATTCGCGCACCAGCGACCAGGTGCGGCATTTCGCCTCGAACGCGGAGAGATCGGCCTCGGCCTGACTTGTGAGGCCGACCATCGCGAAAACCTGCACCTCGAAGCCGAGTTCGCGGGCGTTGACGTCGGCGTGATAGCCCTCGATCAGCCCCGACTCCTCGAGCGCCCGCACCCGGCGCAGACAGGGCGGCGCCGATATGCCGACGCGGCGCGACAGCTCGACGTTGGTCATCCGCCCGTCTTCCTGCAACTCGGCGAGGATCTTGCGGTCGATGGGGTCGAGCTTGACGCCGGGCATGCGGGGCCGTCCTGTCGTGCGATCGGTGTGCGGCACTGCAATAACAGAAAGAATATTGCGCGGGCAAGCAACATTCCGCAACGACCCGCGGCGTGGCGCGGGCGGGTTCAGGCGCGGTCAGACGGGGGCGCGGGCGTTCATCGCCGCGTAGACGGCGGTCTCGAACGCCATGTAGCCGCCGAAGGACGCGGGGTCGACGAACGGCAGGATCTGCGTGCCCCAGAAGCCGCCCAGGCCGTTCGCCAGGTCGATCCAGAAGAACAGGTTCGCGAGCCCCGCCCATCCGAGCGATCCGGCGGGCCTCCCCGTCGGCGCGGTCTCGTCGTTGACCATGAAGGTCAGCGCCCAGCTCTTGGACTGGCCGGGAAAGAATTCGGCGTCGTTCGAAAGGGCGGGGATCACGCCGGGCAGCATGCGGATCTTCAGATCGCCAAGGCCGTTCCGCTCGGCCATGCGCACGGTTTCGGCCTTCAGCACCCGGCCGTTCTCACCCGCGCCGTCATTGAGCCACATCCGGATGAAGCGCATGTAGTCTGGAACGGTCGCGTAAAGCCCGTGCCCGCCCATGTCGATCTCCGGAGGCTGGGGCAGCACGAAATCGGGCATCGGCCGCAGCGCGCCGTCGGGCTGGCGCCGGTGCATGGCCGCGCGCCGCGCGCGCATGTCGGGGGTCATCGTGAACGCGGTCGAGGTCATGCCGAGCGGGGCGAAGATCCGGTCCGCCATCACCTCGCCGAGGCGCTTGCTGGTGATCCCCTCGATCACCTGACCCGCCCAGTCGACGCCGGAGCCGTACTCCCAGCGCTCGCCCGGATCGAACAGCAGCGGCGACATCAGCGCGGCCTTCGACGCGGTGACGACGCTGGGCTGTCGCCGCTCGCTCGCAAGGCGGGCATACGTGGCGTTGAAGAAATCGTAGCCGAAGCCCGCGGTGTGCAGCAGCAGCATCCGCGTAGTGATCGCGCGCTTCGGTGCGCGCAGACGTGGCGCGCCGGCGTCGCCGAAACCCTCGATGACCTGAAGCGCGCCGATCGCGGGCGCGTAGCGGCTGGCCGGCGCGTCGAGGTCGAGGCGGCCCTCCTCGACGAGCTGCAGCGCCGCCGTGCCGGTGATCGCCTTGGTCGTCGAAAAGATCGCCATCACCGTGTCGGTCGTCATCGCCGCGCCGCCGACGATCCGCGTCCCGGAGGCTCCGAGATAGATGTCGCGGTCGCGGTCGGTGACGGCGGCGACGACGCCGGGCACGCCCGGATCGCCGGTCGTCACGCGCTGCACGACGGCGTCGAGGGCGGAGACGAGATCGCTCATCGAAGTTTCCTTCCCAGCGGTGAGGCCCCTTTCAGTCGGGCCGGTTCCCGGGTCCCTCGTCGGGACGCGCGCAGCGTATCAGGCGCACACGACCTTGTTGATCCCGACCACGCGCCGCCCGCTTCACAGTCGCGGGGCCGTCGCCTATATGATGTCGCCGGGGCGCCCCTGGTGCAACGTCGCCGCCTCGCGAGGAGCCGCGCCATGCCCGAGACCCGCCATACCCGGCTTCTGATCATCGGATCGGGACCCGCGGGCTACACCGCCGCCGTTTACGGCGCGCGGGCGATGCTCGACCCGATCCTCGTCCAGGGCATCCAGCCCGGCGGGCAGCTGACCATCACCACAGAGGTCGAGAACTGGCCCGGCGATATCGACGTGCAGGGGCCGGCGCTGATGGAGCGGATGGAGGCGCACGCCCGCGCTACGGGGACCGAGATCGTCGCCGACCATATCTCGACGCTCGATCTCTCAGCGCGCCCCTATCACGCGACCGGCGACAGTGGCGTCACCTACGCCGCAGACGCCGTCATCCTCGCCACCGGCGCCCAGGCGAAGTGGCTCGGCCTCCCGTCGGAGGAGCGTTTCAAGGGCTTCGGCGTCTCGGCCTGCGCGACCTGCGACGGCTTTTTCTATCGCGGCGCCGAGGTGGTGGTCATCGGCGGCGGCAACACCGCCGTCGAGGAGGCGCTGTTCCTGACCAACTTCGCGTCGAAGGTGACGCTCGTGCACCGCCGCGACAGCCTGCGGGCCGAGAGGATCCTCCAGGAGCGCCTGTTCAAGCACCCCAAGATCGAGGTGATCTGGAACCAGGAGCTGGACGAGGTGCTCGGCGACGCGACACCCCCGGGCGTGACCGGCGTGCGCCTCCGCGATCTCGTGACCGGCGCCGAGCGCATCATCCCGTGCAAGGGCGTCTTCATCGCCATCGGCCACGCCCCCGCCTCGTCGCTGGTCCAGGGCCAGCTGCCGCTGCACAACGGCGGCTATGTCGTGACGAGGCCCGGCTCCACCGCCACCGCCATTCCCGGCGTCTTCGCCGCCGGCGACATCACAGACCACGTCTTTCGCCAGGCCGTCACCTCGGCCGGCATGGGCTGCATGGCCGCGCTGGAGGCCGAGAAGTTCCTCGCCGCGCAGGACGCTGCGGGAGCCGTCGCCCAGGCCGCGGAGTGATGCGTCACTCGGGCAACCCCGCCGCCGCGAGATCGGCGATTTCGCCGTCGAGAATGCTTGGCTCGCTGTAGAATACCGCGTCACGCCACACAGTCAGGGTCATGTCGGGATCTTTGGCGAGCGCGGCCCGAACCTGCTCCCGCGCGTCCTCGATCCGGTCGAGACGCACCAGGCTGATCGCGTATTGCAGCGGCATCCAGGCGCCGTCCCAAGTCGCCAACGCATATTCCTCGATCGACCGCTCTGGCTCGCCCTGGAGCCGATAAATCCAGCCGCGCAGGATGTGGTGAAAATCAGCGTTCGCGGGATTCCCCGCTTCGCCTTTCGCGACCATCTCCAATGCCTCGTCATTTCTCGCCGACGCGATGACGATGTCCGCCAGTTCAGCGCTCATGAACGGGTCGTACGGGGCGAGCGCGAGGGCCTTGCGGGCGGCGGCCAGCGCCTGCGCGAAGTTTCCTTCGCGCATGTTCACGTAACCGAGCAGCCATTGCGTCGTGAGCTGGACCCGCAGCGTCGGGTCCGGCGTCGCGAGAACCTCGCGCGCGAGGCCGCCCGCCATAGCGAAATCGGCCTGCGGGTCGTCGCTCCAGAAGTTGTAGGCGCTGCGCCAATGCGTCCATGCCAGCAGGATCTTCAGCAGCGCGGACTCGGGGACCGCCGCGAGACCCTCCTGGACGATTCGCGCCACCTCGGCATTGCTCTCGGCGCTGAACTGCGAATGCATCAAGTCGACGCCGCGCAGATAGTAGTCGTATTCGTCGAGCGCGGTCGCGTTCCGCGCCCAGGCGGTCCGGAACAGTTCGCTTCGAAGCTCGCCACGCTCGCCGGTCAGCGCGCCGATAATTTTGCCGGACACCGCGTCCATCAATTTCATCGGGTCGGCGCCGGCCTCGTCGAAGCGTTCGGCCCAGACGTGCTCGCCGGTGCGGGCGTCGTTGAGCTGCGCAACGATCCGCAGCTTGTCGCCGTCACGGCGCACGCTGCCCTCCAGCACATAGCCGACCCCGAGATCGACCCCGATCTTGCGGATATCCACCGGCGTTCCGCCGTAGACGAAGGAGGAGTACCGGGCGACCACCCGCACGTCGGCCGAGCGGGCGAGCATCGCGATGATGTCCTCCGCCACGCCCTCGCCGAGATAGGCATAGCCGCCGCCCGCGCTCATGTCGTCGAACGGCAGAACAGCGATCGACGGCGACCGATCTACGGGCGCCTCCGGTGTGCGGAAGGCGAAGGTCGCGACGACCGCCAGCAGCGCCGCCAGCGCGAGCAGCGGAAAGGCGAAGATCGCGACGCGCCAACTGCGCGCCTGTGCGGGCGGTGACGGCAGGTCGAGGCGATAGCCGCGTCTCGGAACCGTTCGGAGCACCGCCTGCGCCTCGTCGTGCAGCGCGCGGCGAATGTCGCCGATGCATTGCACGAGGCTATCGTCGGTCACGGCGACGCCCTGCCAGACCGCCACCATCAGCGCATCCTTCGAAACCACCCGTCCGGCGCTCCGCGCCAGCTCGCGCAGCACCGCGAACGACTGCGCCCGCAGCGGAACCTCCACACCGGTCGCGTCGCGCGGCAGGCCGGCATCGAAATCGATCGTCACGCCGTTGATGGTGATCGGAGCGAGTGCGGGTTCCGACACGCGAACGAACTCCTTGCGAGCAGCTCGGGAAAGCGCAATTCCATCCGAACTCTACCGCAGGACCCTGCGGCTGCACAGCGCCGTCGCAGCTTTTCGGGTTAATTTCGGCGCGCTTTCGCCGCCGTTTCAGGACAGCCCCCGCCCTCGGCCGCAAGCTTCACGCAGCGTCGCGGCGTTCGACCGGACGCGATGGAGGAGATCATGATCGCATTGGTCATCGCGGCTTGCCTCGGCACAAGCGAGTGCCGGGAATTCACTCAGCTCTACGATCCCTACGACGTATCGCTGATGACCTGCATGATCGCGGGACAACCCGAGGTCGCGCGCTGGCAGGCGGCGCATCCGGGCTGGAGCGTGACGCGCTGGCATTGCGACTTCGGAGAAAACCGCAGCGCCGAGCTTTGAGCGCCTAAACCCTGCGCGCGGCGCGACGGCGGCCCGCCCAATCGGCGAGACGACGCGCCGCAGCGCCCGACGGCCCCGCGCTCAGTGCACGCTGACGGGCGACATCTCGTTTTGCCGCGCGACGACGAAGGCTTGCCGGCGGTCAGGGACCAGCGCCAGAACCTCGCCGTCGGAGCCGTGGATCGCGTAGACGTGCTCGAGCCCGCCGGTCCGCGCGCGCACGTCGTCGGGAAGGTCCGCGGCCTTGACTTCGCGAACGTAGACGATGCGCCGCATGCCTTCCGTGGGCAGAACGGGATGGTCGGTCATTGCCTCATGCCTCCTGGTTCAGCGCTTCGCGCCATTGATTTCGATTGTCCGCACGACGGTCTCCGGCGCGGCCCGCGCCAGATCGATGTGCAGCAGGCCGTTCTCCAGCGCGGCGCCTCGCACCTCGACGCCCTCGGCAAGCACGAAACTGCGCTGGAACTGCCGCGCGGCGATCCCCCGGTGCAGATAGACCCGGCCCTCGGCGTCATCGGCCTGGCGCCCACGCACGACCAGCTGGCTGTTCTCCAGCGTGATCGCCAGATCGTCCTCGGCGAACCCGGCCACCGCGAGCGTGATGCGGTACGAGGCTTCGCTCGTCTGTTCGATATTGTAGGGCGGATAGCCCTCGTTCCCGGACTTGGCGGTGCGTTCCACCAGCCGGTCCAGCTGCTCGAACCCCAGCAGGTACGGATGCGAGGCGAAAGTGACTTTCGTCATCGATGAGCCCTCATGAAGCGACTTCGCGCGGGGCCCCATCGGTCGGCGACCTCGCATGGTTGGAAGTGGGCGCCGACGCCATGAAAAACAAGGGAGCGGCGGCTAGGCGGCGCGTCGGGGGACGTCTATAAGGGAGCAGGTTTCGCAGACGGGCGCGCATGATCGAACCTCCCTTGATGCAACGCGAGGAGATGCTCCGCATCAAGCTCGGTATCCTGCAACGCGAGCATCGCGACCTCGACGACGCCATCGCGGCACTCGATCAGGGCGGGCGGGCCGACCCCCTCTCGGTGCGTCGGCTGAAGAAACGCAAGCTGTTCCTGAAGGACCAGATCGCGCGGATCAGCGACGAGATCATCCCGGACATCATCGCGTGACGCTTGAGCGCGCCACGGCGGGGCTGGGCGCGATGGCTGACCCGCGCGTCGGCGTCGTGATGGGCAGCCAGTCCGACTGGCCGACGATGCGCGCCGCCTCCGAAGCGCTCGGCGCGCTCGGCGTTCCGTTCGAGACGCGCATCGTCTCCGCGCACCGCACGCCGGACCGTTTGTTCGCCTACGCCGAAGCCGCCGCGGCGCGCGGCCTCGCCGTGATCATCGCGGGGGCGGGGGGCGCCGCGCATCTGCCGGGGATGCTGGCGGCCAAGACCCGGCTGCCGGTGCTCGGCGTGCCGGTCCACAGCGCCGCGCTGTCGGGCCTAGATTCGCTGCTGTCCATCGTCCAGATGCCGAAGGGCGTCCCGGTCGCCACCTTCGCGATCGGTCCGGCGGGTGCGGCCAATGCCGGGCTGTTCGCGGCGGCGATGCTGGCGCTCGGCGATCCGGCGCTGGCCGCGCGGCTGGAGGCATGGCGGGCCGCGCAGTCGGCGGCGGTGGCCGAGACGCCGATCGATGGTTGAGCGCCTGCCGCCCGGCGCCGCCGTCGGCATTCTCGGCGGCGGCCAGCTCGGGCGGATGCTGGCGCTGGCCGCCGCGCGGATGGGGATGCGCTGCCATGTGTTCGAACCGGCGGCCGAGCCTTGCGCCGCGCCGGTCGTCGAACGCCTGACCCGCGCCGGCTACGACGACGCGGACGCGCTGATCGCTTTCGCGCGGTCGGTCGATGTCGTCACGTACGAGTTCGAGAACGTGCCGCTGTCGGCGGTGGACACGGTGGCCGGCGTCGTCCCCGTCCGCCCCGGCCGCCGCGCGCTGGAGGCCGCACAGGACCGCGTGGCGGAGAAGGATTTCCTGACCGGCCTCGGCCTCGCCACCGCGCCCTACGCCGCCGTGAACGCCGCCGCCGACCTTGCCCCCGCGCTGGCGCGATTCGGCCCTCGCGGCATCCTCAAGACCCGGCGCATGGGATACGACGGCAAGGGTCAGGTGCGGATCGCCACGCCCGAAGGCGCCGCGGCGGCGCTGGCCGCGTTGGGGTCGCCCGCCGTCCTCGAGGGCGTCGTCGATTTCGAGTGCGAGATTTCGGTGATCGCCGCCCGCGGCCTCGACGGGGCCGTGATCGCCTTCGATCCGGGCGGGAACGTCCACCGCGACGGCATCCTGCACACCACCACCGTTCCCGCCCGCATCGCGGCCAGGGTGCGCGACGACGCCGTGCTGATCGCCGCACGCATCCTCGACGCGCTCGACTATGTCGGCGTCATCGGCGTCGAGCTGTTCGTCACGGCCGGCGGGCTGGTGGTCAACGAGATCGCGCCCCGCGTCCACAACTCCGGCCACTGGACGATGGACGCCTGCCTGACCGACCAGTTCGAGACGCACATGCGCGCGATCTGCGGCTGGCCCCTCGGAGACGGCCGCAGGCACTCCGACGCGGTGATGACCAACCTGATCGGCGCCGAGGCGGCGGCCGCCCCCGAAATCACCGGCGCCGCCGTGCACCTCTACGGCAAGGCCGAAGCGCGTCCGGGCCGCAAGATGGGCCACGTCACCCGCCTCGCGCCCCGGAACCGATGACGCGCGCGGGATGACGGTCCGGCTCGCCGTCCGCGCGGTGATCCTCGACGCCGGCCGCCTGCTGCTGGTCAACGCCTATCCCGGCGCGCAAAGCGACCTCTGGTGCGCGCCCGGCGGCGGCGTCGAGCCGGGCGCGTGCCTGCCGGACAACCTCATCCGCGAGGTGCGCGAGGAGACCGGCCTCAGGGTCGCCCCCGGCCGCCTGCTCGCCGTCTCCGAGTTCCACGACCCCGCGACGGGCCTCCACCAGGTCGACCTCATCTACCGCGCCGCGGTGCTCGGACCCGCCGCGACCGCGCTCGCCGACCCGGAGGGGATCGTGAACCGGCTGGCCTGGGTCGATGCGGCGGAAATCGCGGCGCTGCGCGTCAAGCCCGCCTGTCTCGCCGCCATCGCCTTCGGCCCCGACGGACCGGTGCTCTACGATCCGCTGGAAACGCAGGTGTCCTAACCTTTCGGCGCGGGCGACGGCGCGTCGCGTTCGGCGCGCGCGTCAAGCTGCGCCGCCGCGTCGCGCTCGGCGCGCGCCAGCAGATGCACGAGCGCCGCGTGCTTGCCGAGGCTCTGGACCGCCGCCGCCCGCGCCGCCGCAATCTCCGGGGCGAGGGCTGCCTGCGCGCGCCGGGCCTCGGCGACGCGGTGGTCGGCCCAGACCTGCCGCGTGCCCTGGAGCGCCATCGGGGCGCCGGCGTAGCCGCCGTCCGCGTGGTCGCGGCGCGGCGCGGCGGCGGCGGCGGCGGCGGCGGCGTCGAGCCCGCGCGCAACCCCGAACAGCCTGTCGAGCCGGGCCAGATCCCGCGCCTTGCGCGCGTCGGCCAGCGCCATCAGCTCGCGGAGCTTGCGCGGGTTCACAACGGCCCCCGCGCCTTGCCGGCCTTGCGGATGCGGTCGGCGAAGCGGATGGCGGCGGCCACCGCGCGGTAATGCTCGGGCGCGATCTCGCGACCGACCTCGACGCTCGCGTAAAGCGCGCGGGCGGTCGTCGGATCGGAATGAACCGGGATGCGGGCGGTGGCGGCGATCTCGCGGATGCGCAGCGCCACCGCGTCCTCGCCCTTGGCGACGCAGGTCGGGGCCGAGCCCTTGCTCCGCGACCATTTCAGCGCGATCGCGTAGTGCGTCGGGTTGACGATAACCACGTCGGCTTTCGGCACGTCGAGCAGCATCTGGTTCATCGCGATGGCCTGGCCGCGGGCCCGACGCTGCGACTTCATGTGCGGGTCGCCCTCGGACTGCTTTGACTCCTCCCGCATGTCCTGGAACGACATCCGAAGCTTGCGGCGATGGTCGAAGCGCTGCCACAACAGATCGATCCCGCCGATCGTGATCGCGATGATGCAGGTGATGGTCAACAACGCCACCAGCACCTCGATCAGCATCGCGCCCAGCACCCGCGGATCGGCGGTGGCCGCGCCGATCATCTGGTCCGCGTCGCGGAGCAGCACGTAGAACAGCGCCCCGGAGATCGCCGCGAGCTTTATCGTCGATTTCAGGAACTCGACGATCCCGGTCGGGCCGAACTTCTGCTTCGCGTTCGACAGGATCGAGATATTCGACAGCTTGGGCTCGATCTTGGTGGCGGAAAAGACGATCGCCTGCTGCGCGAACAGGCTCGCGAGCACGGCCGCGATCGGCACGACGAACACCGGCCCGAAGGCGACCAGCGCCTCCCAGATGATCCCGCCGCTGACCGCGATCCCGCCGGGACCGAGCACCACGCCCATCAGGCGGTCGGGCTGGTCGATGAAGATCAGCAACGCCGCCGCCGCGCGGTCCAGTGTCCAGGCGCCGCCCGCGACGAGCACCAGCAGCAGCCCGAGATAGCTCGCCGCCGCGTTGACCTCGGCCGAGCGCGGAACGTCGCCGCGTTTGCGCGCCTCGTCGAGCTTGGCTTGGGTCGGCTCGAACGACTTCTCGCCGCTTTCGCTGTCCTCGCTCACCGCGGGCTCGCCAACGGATCGGCCAGCACCGCGTCGAGCCGATCGGTCCAGAACGTCAGGATCACCGGGCTCGCGAGCAGCAACAGCAGGATCGCGCCGGCGGTGATCGCAGGCGCGCCGACGAACGAGACCATCAGTTGCGGCATCGCCCGATTGATCGCCCCGAGCGCGATGTTGTAGGCGAAGGCCGCGATCACGAACGGCGCGGCGAGCGAAAACCCTAGCGCGAAGGCCTGCGCCACCCGCGCCACCCCCCAGGCCGCGATGTCGGCCGCCGGAAGCGCCGCGCCGATCGGCAGGATCTCGTAGGAGCCCGCCATCGCCAGCGCCGCCTTGACGTGCAGATCGCCCACCACCGCCAGCGTGACGCCGGTCAGCATCAGAAAGCTGCCCACCGCCGGCATCGGGTCGGGCGTGGCGCCCGGGCCGAACATCTGCGCGAGCGACGTCGATTGCGCCGCGATCGAGCCCGCGAACATCAGCCCCAGCACCAGGAGGCGGATCGCGATCCCGACCAGCAGGCCCGCCGCCGCTTCGACCACCATCAGCAGCGCGAACGACCGTTCCGGATCGACCGCCAGCAGCTCCGGCGCCACCATCGGCGTCACGACGACGGTGAACGCGACGCTCAGCGCCAGCCGAACCCGGGTCGGGATGAACCGCTCGCCGAAGCCCGGCAGCAGCGCCATCACCGCCCCGACCCGCATGAAGACGAGGATCGCCGCCGACAGCCCCAGCGTCGTCAAGTCGAGCAGCCCGGCCAGCCCCTCGATCATGCCGGCCACCCGCTCACGCCCGTTCCTCGCGCAATCCGCGTCCCCGCGCCGGCCGGTTCGCTTGCCATGCCGGCCACCTCACGCCAGCCCCAGCACGGCGGGCCGCGAGCGCGTGCCGATCTCCTCGAAACTCAGCACCGGGTTGCGAATGCCCTTGGCGCTCAGCACGGTATGCAGGAACCGCCGCCGTTTGGTCGTGGTCACCACCGCCGGATAGCGGCCCTGCGCCCCGGCGGCGGCGATCTTCTCGGCGACCGCGTTCGCCAGCCGGTTGAACTCGGCCGGCGGCAGCGCGACGTCGACGATCCCCGACCCGTCGGGCAGCTGGTACTTCTGGAACATCTCCTCCCAGCTCGGGTTGAGCTGGATAAGCGGCAGCGCGCCGTCCGCCTCCTGGATCTCGGCGACGAGCTGGAACCCCAGCCGGTGGCGCACGTGCTCGGCGATCACCTCGGCGCTGGCCTGCGGTCCGTAGACCTCGCCGATCGCCTCGAAGATCAGCGCGAGGTTGCGGATCGAGACCCGCTCCTCCAGCAGCAGCCGCAGCACCGACTGGAGCGTGTCGATCGGGAACTTGTCGGGCACGAACTCCTCGAGGATGCGGCGGTTGGACTCCGCGCGCTTCGCGTCCGACAACGACGTGAACTCCTCCAGCAGTTTCCGCAGGCTCCGGCGGTTGAACAGCCGCCCGAAGCTCTGCTTGACGATCTCGAGCAGATGCGTCGCCACCACCTCGACCGGCGTGATCACGGCGAGACCCATCAGCGCCGCCTCCTCCTGCCGCCCCACCGCGATCCAGCGCGCCGGGGCGCCGTAGACCGGCTCGGCGACGTCGCGGCCCTCGGGCGCCGCCGCCTTGTCGTCGGGCAGCAGCACCAGCACCTGATCGGTCTCGATCTTGCTCCGCGCCGCCTCCACCCCCTGGATGCGGATGGCATAGGTTCCGCTGGGCAGGCCGGCGTTGTCGGTCAGGCGGATCTCGGGCAGGATCAGGCCGAACTCGCCGGCGATATGGTTTCGCATGTTGGCGATGCGCGCGTCGAGCCCGGTGGCCGCGTCCATCACCACCGGCACGAGATTGGGCGCGAACTCCATGTGGATCTCGTCGACGTCAAGGATATCGCCGAGCGACTTGGCGCGCGACGCCACGTCGGTCGCCGCCGGCGTGGCCGCTTCGGAGGCGCGCGCCGCCATCGCCCTGCTGGTCGACCAGGCCGCAACCCCGAGCGCCACGGCGCCGACCATGAACGGGAAGAACGGCAGCCCGGGGATCAGCGCGAAGAGCGCCATCAGCAGCGCGACCGTCGTCAGCGCCACCGGATAGCCGCCAAGCTGGCCGAACATCGCCTTGTCCGTCGAGCCGGGCATCCCGCCCTTGGACAGCAGCATCGCGGCGGCGATCGAGATGATGACCGCCGGGATCTGCGTCACCAGCCCGTCGCCGACGGTCAGGATCGAATAGGTCTCGAACGCCTCGCCGATCGGCATGTCGTGGACGAGCACGCCCATCGCGAGCCCGACCAGCAGGTTGATCAGCGTGATCAGGAGGCCCGCCACCGCGTCGCCCTTGACGAACTTCGACACGCCGTCGAGCGAGCCGAAGAACGTCGTCTCCTCCTGCTCGATGCGGCGGCGC
>Ga0105046_10008323_pt1 | contig 16311 bp, 9 predicted proteins | sample MAT03_FD_78385 | JGI IMG/M metagenome (GOLD analysis project Ga0105046, IMG submission 78385) | Freshwater microbial communities from Lake Fryxell liftoff mats and glacier meltwater in Antarctica - MAT-03 (megahit assembly) | ecosystem: Environmental > Aquatic > Freshwater > Ice > Liftoff...
GTGTTGGATGAAATGCACCTGGTGCCCGAGGGAAGGATATGCAGCACCATTTTAAAATTGTACAACGAAGATGCGATAGTAGTAGAACCTGCCGGTGCATTAAGCATAACAGCACTGGACGATTATGCGGATAGAATCAAAGGCAAGAATGTAGTGTGTATCGTCAGCGGAAGCAACAATGACATTGATCGCATGCCCGAGATAAAAGAACGCAGCCTTCAATACGAAGGACTAAAACATTATTTGCTGGTAAATTTTGCACAACGGCCCGGTGCTTTAAAGGAATTTGTGAGCGATGTGCTGGGACCAACCGACGATATCACCCGGTTTGAGTATATGCAAAAAACCAATAAGGAAAGTGGGCCTGCACTTATTGGTATTGAACTAAAAAGTCCGGAAGATTATGTGCTGCTCCTTCAAAATTTAAAGCGCCTGCACATGAATTATACAGAATTGAATAAAGATGATACGTTGTTTGGGTACCTCGTTTAGGGTTCAAGGTTCAAAGGTTCAAGGTTCAGGAAGTTGGTTTTATCGTCTAAGGTTTAAGGTTTAACGTTTAAGGTTTTTTCTACTTTGAGGTTTCATTAAACTCTTCAAAGATTTCACCTTTCACTTTTCACCTTTGACCACCTTTCAACTTTCACCACCTTTAACCCCCTTTCACCATTCACCAGCTTTCATAAATAGATTGGCTTGCAGAAAAAATTAAAGGGGTTGTTTTTTAATTAATAAAGCACGAATATGAATATGTCAGTACAAAAGATAAATATAGATATGCAGCCCGGCCTCTCTTCCCTTGGGGGAGAGAGCGAGAGAGGGGCTGGTTTATACGATCCAAAGTTTGAGCATGATGCATGCGGCATTGGGTTTGTTGCGCATATCAATGGCAGTAAATCGCACCAGAATATTTCTGATGCATTAACCGTATTGGAAAATATGGAACACCGCGGTGCTTGTGGTTGCGAAAACAATACAGGCGATGGTGCCGGTATCATGATGCAAATGCCGCATGAATTCTTTTTTGATGAATGCCTCAAACTCGGCGCCCACCTCCCCGCCTATGGAAAATACGGCGTGGCTGTTATTTTCTTTCCAAAAGAGATAAGGCTCCGGGAAGAATGCAGGGCCATCTTTAACAGAACAGCCGAAAAACTGGGGCTGGAAGTAATGCTGTACAGAAAAATTCCTGTAAATACCCATGATATTGGAGCCACGGCCCTGAGTGTAGAACCGGAAATGGAACATGCATTTGTAACCTGCCCCGACCATATTTCCAACCCGGAAGATTTTGAGAGAAAATTATTTATATTGAGAAATTTCAGCAGCCATACCATTGCCAATACAGTGATGCAGGATGCCATCGGTTTTTACATTGCCTCCCTTTCTTACAAAACAATTGTTTACAAAGGGCAGCTTACAAGTTCGCAGGTAAGAACTTATTTTACAGACCTCAGCAACAAAAGATTGGTGAGTGCTTTTGGCCTGGTGCATTCCCGTTTTGCCACCAACACTTTTCCATCATGGAAACTGGCACAGCCATTCCGATACATTGCACACAATGGCGAGATCAATACGTTGCAGGGAAATCTTAACTGGCTCAAAACAAGTGAAAAGAATTTTACCTCGCCTTTCTTTTTAAAAGAAGAAATGGAAATGCTGCTGCCCATTGTTACCAGCAGCCAGAGTGATTCTGCCAGCCTTGATAATATCATAGAATTACTAACGCTTTGCGGCCGTTCACTGCCGCATGTAATGATGATGCTCATCCCCGAAGCATGGGATGGCAATGAACAAATGGATCCCGTGAAAAAAGCTTTTTACGAATTTCACTCAGCCTTCATGGAGCCCTGGGATGGCCCTGCATCCATTTCATTCACCAATGGAAAAATGATTGGGGCTATCTTAGACAGGAATGGTCTGCGTCCATCAAGGTATTGCATTACCAACGATAACAGGGTGATCATGGCTTCCGAAACCGGCACCTTGCCAATCGACCCATCCACCATCATCGAAAAAGGAAGATTGCAGCCGGGCAAAATGTTTGTGGTAGATATGGAGCAGGGAAAGATCATCAGTGATGAAGAACTGAAACAAAATATCTGCTCACAAAAACCTTATGGCGACTGGCTGAATAAATATAAAATACGGCTGGAAGAATTGCCCGAACCAAGGGTAATGTTTACCCACCTGGAACATGAGCAGGTGTATCAATACCAGAAAGCTTTTGGTTATACAACCGAAGACATGGAAAACATTATTACGCCCATGGCATTGGATGGAAAAGAGCCGCTCGGATCAATGGGCACGGATACACCCCTGGCCATTTTTAGTGATCAGCCCCAACACCTGAGCAGTTATTTTAAACAATTATTTGCCCAAGTAACCAACCCTCCTATCGATCCCATCAGGGAAAGGCTGGTGATGTCGCTGGCATGTTTTGCCGGCAACAACGGCAACTTGTTATTAGAAGATCCGCTTACCTGTCACAGCGTGGCATTAAAGCATCCAATATTAACCAATCACGAGTTGGAACAAATCAGGAGTATAGATACGGGTCTTTTTCAGGCCAAAACATTACAATGTTATTTTAAGGCTGATGGCAAACCCGGATCGCTGAAAAACGCACTGGACAGGCTTTGCCGCTATGCGGTAGATTCTGTAGAAGATGGATTTAAGGTGTTGATCCTGCAAGACAGGGCCATCGATTCCAACCATGCCCCCATTCCCTCACTGTTAGCCGTAGCCGCAGTTCATCATCACCTTATCCGAAAAGGAAAGCGTGGACAGGTAGGTATAATTGTAGAAGCAGGTGATGTATGGGAAGTGCATCATTTTGCCTGTTTAATTTCTTTTGGAGCAACTGCCATCAATCCTTACCTGGCATTGTCTTCTATAAGGGATATGAAAGAAAAAGAGAAACTTCAAACAGACTTGACAGACGATGTTTTAAAACAACATTATATTAAAGCCATAAAAGATGGTTTACTTAAAGTATTTTCAAAAATGGGTATCTCTACCCTTCAGTCTTACCAGGGAGCTCAAACTTTTGAAATACTGGGACTGAACAAAGAAGTAGTGAATACTTATTTTACCGGTGCCACTTCAAGAATTGAAGGACTGGGCCTGGATGAAATTGCAAGGGAGGCATTGGCCAAACATTATTTTGCATTCAGTAAAAAAGATGTACCGGTAGATCGTCTACCCGTTGGCGGTATCTTCCAGTGGAAACGCAAAGGAGAGTTTCATTTGTTCAATCCGCAAACAATCCATTTGCTGCAACATGCAACCAGAACAAATGATTACGCTACATTCAAAAAATATTCAAAACTGGTAAACGACCAGGCAGAAAGAGCCTGTACCATCCGCAGTCTTTTTCAGTTTAAAATTGATTCGCCTTCTATTTCTATTGATGAAGTAGAACCTGCAAGCGCTATTTACCGGCGGTTTGCAACAGGAGCCATGAGCTTTGGTTCCATTTCGTGGGAAGCCCATACCACACTGGCTATTGCTATGAACAGGCTGGGGGGAAAAAGCAATACAGGCGAAGGTGGCGAAGATGAAAGAAGATACGATCGTCTTCCCAATGGTGATAGCATGCGCAGCTCCATCAAACAGGTGGCCAGTGCAAGATTTGGAGTAACCAGTTTATACCTTACCGAAGCCGATGAGCTGCAAATAAAAATGGCACAGGGCGCCAAACCCGGCGAGGGTGGCCAATTGCCCGGCGACAAAGTAGATGAGTGGATCGGAAAAACACGTCATTCCACCCCCGGGGTTGGATTAATTTCTCCCCCACCGCATCATGATATTTACTCTATTGAGGATTTGGCACAATTAATATTTGATTTAAAAAATGCGAACCGCCAGGCACGTATCAGCGTAAAGCTGGTGAGCAAAGCAGGTGTAGGCACCATCGCAGCAGGTGTTACCAAAGCAAAAGCCGATGTGGTATTAATAGCAGGCCATGATGGTGGCACAGGTGCTTCGCCGGTTTCTTCAATTCGCCATGCTGGGCTTCCGTGGGAGTTGGGCCTGGCAGAAGCGCACCAAACTTTGGTAAAAAATAAATTACGAAGCCGGGTTGTTTTACAAGCCGATGGTCAAATGAAAACGGGGCGTGATATAGCCATTGCCGCCTTGTTGGGTGCTGAAGAATGGGGCATTGCCACCGCTGCACTCATTGTAGAAGGTTGTATCATGATGCGCAAATGCCACATGAATACCTGCCCTGTGGGCGTGGCTACACAGGATCCGGAATTGAGAAAACGTTTTACCGGAGATGCTGATCATGTTGTAAACTTCTTTCAATTTATTGTGCAGGAACTTAGGGAGATCATGGCTGAGCTGGGTTACAGAACGGTGAATGAAATGATTGGCCAGGTGCAGCATTTGGAAATGAGGGAAGGCATCCAACATTGGAAATACAGCAAGCTTGACCTCTCTCCAATTTTATACAAAGAACCCGCTCCGCCTTTTACCGGTCTTTACCAATCTGAAACGCAGGATCATGGTATGGCTGAAGTATTAGACTGGCAATTATTAAAAGCTGCAGAGCCTGCTTTGTTGCATCAGGAAAAAATAAGCGCATCTTTTAATATCAAGAATACGGACCGCACCACGGGTACGATCCTTTCAAACGAGATCACTAAAAAATACAAGGGCGCTGGTTTACCGGATGATACCATTCATTTTAAATTTAATGGAACCGCAGGGCAAAGTTTTGGAGCCTTTAACACTAAAGGAATTACCCTTGAGCTGGAAGGCGATGCCAATGATTACTTTGGAAAAGGATTGAGCGGTGCGAAGCTTATTATCTATCCATCTAAAAATGCTTCTTTTGTTCCCGAAGAAAATATCATTATTGGTAATGTGGCCTTTTACGGTGCAACTGCAGGAGAAGCGTATATCCGTGGTAAAGCAGGCGAACGTTTTGCGGTACGTAACTCAGGTGCACATGCTGTGGTAGAAGCAGTGGGCGACCATGGCTGCGAGTATATGACCGGAGGAATTGTGCTCATTCTGGGTGATACCGGCAGAAACTTTGCTGCCGGCATGAGCGGAGGCATTGCTTATGTGTATGACGTAAAAAATGTTTTTCCTCAAAACTGTAATACAGAAATGGTAGACCTGGATGCATGTGAGTTGGATGATAAAAATCAATTGTTCGGCATGCTGCAAAAACACTTGCAGTTAACGGGAAGCAGCGTAGCTAAATTTATTTTGGAAGATTTGGATAACCAGTTACAACATTTTGTAAAAGTGTTTCCGAAGGATTATAAAAAAGCACTAAATCCCCCTGTTCCCCTGAAGGGGGAAATTAGGACAGGTTAGTTTAATGGACTTACAAACACAGTTTGGTAAAATGGGTAAATGATTATGTGGCAAGCAGATGTAATTCTATTAACCATCGTTGCGCCTGCCCCGACGAGCGAAGCGGAACCCGGGGTCGCACACTTGATCATTTTATCTTACTTAAACAATTTTAGATCACCGCATTCTTCCAAGAGTGCCAAAATGTAGGTATGGGTAAACCAACAGGATTCAAAGAATTTACAAGAGAACTGCCGGCAAAAAAACCGGTGGCAGACAGGCTGCATCATTACAATGAATTTGTAGAAAAATTCAGCAATGAAAAGCTGAACCAGCAAGCCGGCCGCTGTATGGACTGCGGTGTACCCTTTTGCCACAGCGGATGCCCGTTGGGAAATGTGATACCAGAATTTAATGATGCAGTGTATCATGGCCAATGGAAAGAAGCATACGATGTGCTGGTATCTACCAATAACTTTCCTGAGTTTACCGGTCGCATCTGCCCTGCCCCCTGCGAATCTGCCTGTGTGCTGGGCATCAATCAACCACCGGTAGCTATTGAAGAAATAGAAAAACACATTATAGAAATTGCTTTTGAAAAAGGGTTTGTTATTGCTCATAAACCCGTTATTCGTACTGGGAAAAAAGTAGCTGTCATAGGTTCTGGACCCGCAGGCCTTGCTGCTGCAGCACAGTTAAATTATGCAGGACATTCGGTGGTAGTATTTGAAAGAGATGACTTGCCCGGTGGATTATTACGCTATGGCATACCAGATTTTAAGTTGGAAAAATGGGTAATAGACAGAAGAATAAAACTGATGGAGGAAGAAGGTATCGTATTTAAATGCAATGCTAATATTGGTGTAAATATTTTAATGAATGATATTTTGAGAGAATACAATGCCATTGTATTGGCTTGTGGTTCCACCATTCCGAGAGACCTTACGATACCCGGAAGAGATATGAAGGGCGTGCATTTTGCCATGGATTTTTTGAAGCAGCAAAACAAACGCAATGCTGCACTGGATCCTTTAGCCAATGCTGATATAGAAAGCAATATTCTTGCTGAAAATATTTTTGCTGCCAATAAAAATGTGGTGGTAATTGGTGGTGGAGATACCGGCTCTGATTGTGTGGGCACTTCCAAACGACATGGAGCCATATCTGTAACCCAATTTGAATTATTGCCAAAACCTCCCGAACAAAGAACTGAATTGATGCCATGGCCGTCTTACCCAATGGTTTTAAAAACCACTTCCAGCCACGAAGAAGGTTGCGAGCGGCAATGGGCCACGGCTACCAAAGAATTTGTTGGAGATGAGAATGGCAATCTGACCGCACTGAAGATTGTTGACTTAGAATGGAAAGCTTCTGCAGATGGCCGCCCGGCACAGTTTACAGAAAGGCCAGGAAGTGAAAGAGAGATCTCCTGCGAACTGGTTTTATTGGCAATGGGTTTTTTACATACGCAGCACCACGGCCTGGTAGATAACCTGGAAATTGAAAAAGACGAAAGAGGAAATGTAAAGGCTACCGAAAAAAATTACCAGACCAGTCTGCCTAAAATATTTGCTGCCGGTGATATACGCCGTGGCCAGTCTTTAGTAGTGTGGGCAATCAGTGAAGGAAGAGAATGCGCAAGAAGTGTAGATGAATATTTAATGGTTCATTCATTATTAGAACAAAAAGATCATCATTTAAGCTGGATATAAGGCAGAATCATTTTTTTTAAAGCTGGTGCATTAGTACCAGCTTTTTTTATGCAGTAAACAATTTATCAATATTAAATTAATTTACATATTTATTATATTTCAGTTTTTATTTTTTAAAAATTAGTATTATTTGTGATATCCAAGAGACATTTATATACTTATACAATTGTAATTCAATAGTATATAAGTATACATTTGATTATTTCCAATAATATGCTAAATTATAACTATATAATATATTTTTTGTTTATTTTAATATTTATTATATAATTTACAATTATTATTTAGTTGCACTTATTTTTTAATACTTATACCAAAATCTACAAACATGATTAAAAAACTAACAGCCCGACAGGTCGCCCCCTTTATAATATTGGCGGCGGTAGCCATTTTTGCTTTATTTATTCCCGTTTTACCCCACTTTGAAGACAAAGCCGGTGCTTATAATGCAGCCGACATTTCATGGATTATTGTTGCAACTGCACTGGTTTTCCTTATGACTCCGGGCCTTGCTTTTTTTTATGGCGGAATGGTACATCGCAAGAATGTAATTTCTACTATGATAAAAAGTGTAGTAGCTGCCGGCGTGGTAGGTGTGCTATGGGTAGTAGTTGGCTTTAGTCTGGCCTTTGGAGATTCAATTGGAGGTTTTATTGGTAACCCTTCAACATTTTTATTCTTTAAAAATGTAAACTCTGGTGCACCATGGAGCCTTGCCCCTACAATCCCACTTTCTTTATTCGCCATTTTTCAAATGATGTTTGCAGTAATTACGCCAGGATTGGTGGTGGGTGCTGTGGCAGAAAGAATCCGTTTCTCCTCTTATATTTTATTCACCGTATTGTTCTCATTATTAATATATGCACCCCTTGCTCATTGGAGCTGGCATCCGGATGGATTCCTGTTTAAAATGGGTGCCCTTGATTTTGCAGGAGGTACTGTTGTACATATTTCTGCAGGTTGTGCAGCTTTAGCCGGAGCATTGGTTTTAAAACGCCGTAAAGTGCATTTAGAAAATAAAGAAATACCACCTGCCAATGTTCCATACGTTTTGATAGGAACAGGCTTACTTTGGTTTGGATGGTTTGGTTTTAATGCAGGCTCAGCATTAGGTGCCAATGCCCTGGCAGTTTCTGCATTTGCTACAACCAATACTGCTGCTGCGGCTGCAGGTTTAAGCTGGATGTTCTTTGATGTGTTAAGAGGTAAAAAACCATCCGTATTGGGTTTTTGTATCGGTGCTGTTGTGGGCCTGGTAGCCATTACACCCGCTGCAGGTTTTGTAGCAATTCCACAAAGTATTTTTATAGGGGTAGTAGCAGCCATTATTTCAAACATCGCTGTTTTTTACAAACAAAGATCAAGATTGGATGATACCCTGGACGTATTTCCCTGCCATGGAATTGGTGGTATGGTTGGAATGCTAATGACCGGAATATTGGCTACCAAAGCCATTAACAGCGCAGGTAATGACGGACTTTTTTATGGCAATGCAACTTTTTTCTTTACACAGGTAAAAGCGCTGGCAATAGTAGTGCTTTTTAGTTTTGCCGGTTCTTATATCATTTTCAAATTTATCAATTTCATTCTTCCATTAAGAGTTACTGAGGCAGAAGAAGAATTGGGATTAGATGCTTCTCAGCATGACGAAAAATACTCACAGGGCACTTTACTGGTGCAAAATAATGGAGTGATTAAAGAATCTTTAGTAGAAGATTAATTAGTAAAATATATCAATAAAAAGAAAAAGGTACAACCTGATTATGAGCTTCTGGACAAAGTTCATGGTTGTACCTCTCATTAATAATTAAAACCAATTACAATGTTAAGAAAATTCTCTTTAGCAGGAGTATCTGCAATTTGCTTTTTTACTGTCGGCGCACAGGATTCTACCAAATCATTAACACTTTCCGGATCCATTGATGCCTATTACCGTTACAATTTTTCGGGTAAACCCAACAACTTTACCAGTTTTACCAATTCGCAAAGTTCGTTTGAATTGGGTATGGCCGCATTAAGAGCAGATGCCACTGCCATGAATGGAAAAGCAGGCGCAACAGTGGATTTAGGCTTTGGCCGAAGAGCGGAAGAATTTTCCTATAATGATGGTAATGACAATGTTGGAAACGGCAGCGATAAAAACGGTTTTTTATCATTATCAAACATAAAACAGGCTTTTGTAACCTATGCTCCTTCCAGTAAAGTAAAGTTTACGGCAGGTAAATTTGCCACACATGTTGGATACGAATTGGTAGATGCTCCTTTGAACCGAAACTACAGCATGAGTTATATGTTTACCAACGGACCATTTTTTCACCAGGGTTTAAAAGCAGATATTACTGCCGGCCCAATAGCGTTTATGGTGGGACTGACCAACTTCACAGATCAAACTACCGCTACAACATCCGTAAAGAATTTTATAGCCCAGGTAAGTGGTGCTTCTAAAAATGGCAAACTAAAAGTGTACCTTAATTACTCTGGTTTTGGAGGTTCGGATAATGGCGAAAATCCAACCGGATTAAAATCATTAAACCAATTTGATGCAGTTGTTTTAGGTACCATCAGCAGTAAGTTTAATATTGGTTACAACGGTACCATTCAATCAAGAAAACCGGTAAGCGGAAGTAGTGGAAGCTGGATTGGCAATGCACTGTACCTGAATTTTGATCCTACTGCCGTGATTGGCCTTACGCTAAGAAGTGAATATATTAGTGATAAGGACATGGTTTATTTCAGCACAAAAAATATCTTTGCAAATACCCTGTCTTTAAATGCAAAAATAGGACCGCTTACAATCGTTCCCGAGCTTAGGTTTGAATCTGCTCAAAGCGAAATATTTGTAAAAGATAATGGCAGCGGAAGCAAATCTACAGCCAGTGCATTATTGGGAGTGATGTATAAATTTTAATTTACCTTTTTCTTATATGGCAAGCAATCGTTAAGGAAAGAGCCCCTGTTTCTACAGGGGCTCTCTATTTTTCTATGCAGAATTTCTGCTGGCATTAATAATTCCAAATGATGAACGCATCACCAGTTTTTCAAATGTTTCTTTTTGCGGATCATTCACCAATGCCTCTTCCATATTTCTAATGGATGCTATAGCAAACTGTTGTATGGTTACCAATGGCAACACGATTCTTTCTCTCATCCCAATAGACAATTGCTCTACAGGATAACCTGCCATAAGTTCGTTTTTTCCGGTTAATAAAAAAATGTATTTTTTTGTGAGTTCATATTCATTAAAAATCATTTGCCAAAGCTCTCCGTATTTTGGATGCCTGCTTAAATATTGTGTCAATGGAAAATAACATTTCTTCATTGCCATTTCACAATTATCAATGAGTGTTTTAAAATACAATGAATCGTTGTACAAGGTTTTTAATCCAATCAGTTTGCCTTCTTTATCTGCTTGCTGCAATGCTGAACCAACCCCGTAATAACCGGTAACGTTTTGTTTTAACTGGCTCCAGGAACCTACAAAAGGAATGGCCCTGAGATCCTTAAGCGATAATTGACCGGATGCAGACCTGCTGGCCGGCCTGCTGCCAATATTGGTTTCACTGTAAAATCTAAGTGGGCTTACGTGTGCTAAATAATCAATAAAACAGGGATGATTTTTTAAACTTTTATAGGATAAAAAACTGTCATCTGCCAGTTTTTGCAAAAGTGCTTCTTCGTCCAATTCCAGCGTACCCGGCCTGTTATTAAACAATTCATTGGAAATGCCGGCATGAATTAATTGCTCTATATTATACTGCGCTGCATCAATGGTTCCAAAATTACTGCTTACTGTTTGCCCCTGCACGGTGAGTTGAATTTCTTTGTTGGAAATATTCTGTCCCATAGATGCATAAAACTGGTGTGTTTTTCCTCCTCCTCTTGCTGGTGGTCCACCACGGCCATCAAAAAATACCACATCAATATCATATTTTTTTGAAATGGTGGTCAGGGCTTCTTTTGCTTTGTATATACTCCAGTTGGCCATCATGTAACCTCCATCTTTTGTGCCATCACTAAAACCCAGCATAATGGTTTGCTTATGATTTCTTTGTTTAAGATGCAGGATGTAATCAGGATTTTCGTACAGGGCTTTCATTATGCCACCGGCCCTTTGCAAATCGTCCACTGTTTCAAATAAAGGAACGATATCTATGTTCATGTTATCTTTTTGCCAACCGCATAACACAAATAATCCATACACTTCCATCACATTTAATGCACTGTTGCATTGACTGATGATGTACCTGTTGCAGCCTTGTTGGCCATTGTATTTTTGAATGGTTTGAATGGCTTTGATACTGCTCAATGTATCTATTACCAGGCTGTCGGTATAATTGGTCTCTTCTGCTATGTTTGTATGTGTACTTAAAAAATGTATTTTTTCTTCTACACTCCAACTGCTGTAAAGTTTGGAAACACTTTGAGTATTGGCCGCTATTGCTTCCAGCACCCTGTTATGCACGGTACTCTCCTGCCTTATATCGAGCGATGCAAAATGCAGCCCAAATGTGCTTACTTTATTTATCAGGTTATCTACAAGGTGCACAAATAAACTGCTGTGCTGCTGTATCAGAATATTTTTAATCTCAAAAAGTGTATTCAGAATTTCATTTGGGGTGATGGCTGTACGGTGTTCGGGGATAAAAATATTTTCGTAAAATTTCTTTTCCAGTTCATTCAATAATGGGTCTATTCCTTTAAAAGTAAGCCTGCGCTTAAGTTTACGAATATCCAGGTAATAACATTTTATGATACTGCCCCTTAATGCATCTGCAACCTTTAATGTGGTAGCGGCGTTCACAAAAGGATTTCCATCCCGATCGCCACCAGGCCAAAAACCCATATTTATAATACTGTTGTTGTCATCAACTGCCTGTGGAAATTGATTTTTAAAAAACGAAATAATATTGCCGGATGCAGCATAAAATACATTTTCCAGGTACCAGATTAGGCTAACCGCTTCATCGTAGGGTGTAGGTTTTTGCTTTTTAAAAAAGGGCGTTTTACCTAATTGCTTCAGGTAAATATTAATGAGCCCGGTATCATTAACTGCCATCGCCTTAGAAAGATCGTGAATGATACCCAGCACCTGCCCGGGATAAAATTGTGTAGGATGTGCAGTGAGCACTATTCTTACAGAAAAAGATTTTAATTTTTGAGACAGTTCGTCTTCTTTTTTGTGATCCTGTATTTGAAGCGCCAAATGCTTTAGGCTGCCGGGTCCTGAGTTGTCGTGTACCTCGTTAAAAGCGGCATCTTCCAATGCATCAAATAATACAACCTGTCGTTCTATAAATTGTGTTAACCGAAACAGGAAGTTCAATTGTTCTTCACGGGTTTTAAAATTCGTATGCTTTAAAAAAAAGCCTTCGATAATTTCCTGTGGGCTCAGGTTCTTTTTATAACCTTCTTCGCAATTGTCCAGCAAGAGGGAAAGCAGGATACCCGTTTTTTCTATCCTGTGAAAAGGTAGCCCTGTAAATAAACTGTTATAAAGCTGAAATTTTAATCCTACAAAATTTTTAAACTGCCTTAAACCATTCAATTGATATTCACTCATTCGTTATTTTTAAATTTATTGATAATTGCTGGCAGCAACCGGCTTTAAAAATACTAAAAAAAACAGTTACTTATTATTTGCCCTTTTGGCTAATGATAAATACTGCGGGGATGGCTCTCTGCAAACCTTTATCGCTCGGTTTAATAGTTTCTTTTCCGTTGATGAGCATACAACTACTGCCGCCGCCATCGAGGTTAAGCGCCTCTACGCATCCAAGATCAACCATGATCTTTGCAGCCTGTAATAAACTGGCTCCTTCGGCAACGCCGGGATTACGGCCTTCCACAACCATTATGATCATTTTATGATCTTTTGTATAACCCATCATTGTTCGGGGATGTTTGTCGTTGATAGCTTTGCCAGCAAATTTTAATTCTTCGTTATTGCTGATATTGACTTGCCCGTTTTGTACCAATACAGGGCCACCACCAACAGCCGTTTGCATCCTCCATTGCCGCAACTCAAACCTATCCTTTACCGGATTATCTGTAAGAAAATTAGCCTTGTTAAATGAAAATGAATTCAGTGAATCCTTTACTGACTCTACAGGCCTTTGCACTGCGTAAACTTCAGTCATAGAAGAATCAGTATAGGTCCATGCAACATCAGCATTGCCTTTTTGACTAATCCCAATAGCACTGGCAAAAGGATGCCGGTATTGCAATGTGTCTTTGCCTCTCATAGGCAGGCTATGCACATTGTAACTAATCGTTTTACCCTTTTGCATTACAAGGTTTAAATTTTGGTTTGTACCAAAAGAAAAGAAAGTGCTGTTCACTACCATTAGCGGCTGGCCAATTTTTTCGTAGAAGCCGGCAGGAGTTAACCTTCTTTTATAAGTAGTATCTGTAGTAAACAGTAATTTTTTATTTTTAAGTCCAGCAATGGCGTAATAAGCCACAAAGGGTTTGCCATCTAACGAATCCATTGTTTTAAATACATGAAACCCTTTGGGCAATGGTGCAAAATCGATATCAACATTCCTCCAATTTAACTGTGCATTTAAACCCAAACTAAAAAATACCAGTACACTAATTAAGGGGAATTTTAAAATTGAAAATTGAGATCCAGACATTGAATATTGTTTTTATTTTAAATAAACCTTTTATATAAAAAAACCCTCACATTTCTGTAAAGGTCTTCACTATTTTATTTAATTGGCTATTATCCTTTCGGCCTAATTTTGACTTTTGACTTTTGACTTTTGACTTTTGACTTTTGACTTTTGACTTTTGACTTTTGACTTTTGACTTTTGACTTTTGACTTTTGACTTTTGACCCCTGCCTCCCCTCCTAACAATTGTCTGCCATCTTTTCCTCCATCCACTTATTTCTTCCCCACTGAGGCACCACATGTTTTTCGCTGTGATAAGAAGAACGCACCAACGGGCCGCTTTCTACATAATCCAACCCTATCTGGTATCCAATCTCCCGGTATTCTGCAAACTCATCCGGATGCACAAAACGCTGAACAGTTAAATGTTTTTTACTCGGTTGCAGGTATTGGCCAATCGTCACTACATCTACCCCGTTATTGTAAAGGTCTTTTAAAGTTTGAATAACATCTTCTTTTAGTTCACCCAGTCCAAGCATGATACCGCTTTTTGTTCTCATGCCGCCATCCTTCAACATTTTTAGTGTTTCCATGCTTTGCCAGTATTGTGCCTGTATTCGAACCTGCCGTGTTAGTTTTTCGGTTGTTTCAATATTATGGCTTACAACATTTGGGGCAGCATCTATTATTCTTTGAACGTTTTCCTGCTTATTTTTTCCTTTAAAATCCGGAATAAGTGTTTCCAGTGTAGTGCCCGGATTGAGCGTTTTTATGGCTTTGATGGTGTTGTGCCAAATGATGCTGCCACCATCTTTCAATTCATCTCTGTCTACCGAAGTAATGACGGCATGTTTTACTTTCATCAGGTAGATGGCTTCAGCTACCCGCTGAGGTTCATCCCAGTCTACCTCCAGTGGCCTGCCGGTGGCTACTGCACAAAAACCGCAACTGCGGGTGCATATATTTCCCAGTATCATAAAAGTGGCTGTGCCTTCGCCCCAGCACTCTCCCATGTTTGGGCAATTACCGCTTTCGCAAATGGTGTGCAGTTTATGTTTATCTACAAGGCCTCTTACATGTTTATAGTCTTCTCCTATAGGAAGCTTTACTCTTAACCAATTGGGTTTTTTTATTGAAGCAGGTAATTGTTCGTCTAATGTAGGTGCACAAGCCATAGATAAAAATATATTTTGAATTGCCTTGCAAAGATACCGGGTACCATCGAAACATAAAGTACCGTTAATATCTAAATGTGGAAATATTTGATAGAAACATGGTGTCTGTAACTAAACAACCCTGATAAGGTATACTGATGTTAAACAGATAAAATTGTAAGCTTAAAATTTATTTACGCCGGCCAAATACTACAGCTATATAGGCTGATACGAACAATTGCTTTTGTTCGATATAAATCATTTGAGGAATTTTTTTACTATAAAATTCTCCAATCAAACCTACTTCCAGGGCATTGATCATTTCATTGTATTTTCCGTAATCAAACCTGATGGCTGGCTTTATATAAATACCTGGTGTAACTTTTAATTCATTCCAACCCGTTCCAAAATTTGGCCCTCCCACTATTGGTCCATTCAGGTATAAACTGCTGTCGGGTGAATTGTATCCAACAAATTTTCTTTCCCCCTGTACCAATACATCCACTTTGTAAGGTCTCAACAAGCCCATTAACAAGCCTCCTCCAAGATTACCGGTAATACTTACCCCGTTTTTATTGCCTTTGTTGCCTAACAGATATTGATATTGTACCCCCAATTTTACCGGGTAAAAGAAATTTATTTTACCATAGATGATTGGAGTGGTAGAAAAATTAATTTGCTGCTTTTCTTCCTTCGGGTGTTTGCGTTCTGTAATTTCCAGTTGAAACAACAATGCTTTTCTTACAGATCTTGCACGCCCCATTTCAATGAATGCACCATACCCATCCGAAGTTAGTTTTCCGCCAAAAGCGGTATGTTTTTTATACGTAATCACTCCTTCTTCTTCCAACTTGGACATAGCAGAAATCCGTTCGTTTCTTGCTTCTTTTTTTGATTTCCTTTTAGGTGTTTCCTGCTGGGCAAAAACCGGGATTACAAAAATGCTGACAATGAGTATTAAAAATAATTTCTTCATGTATACTTTTTACTTAAGTAAATTTATGTAAAAATAAGATGTATTGCTTTATGTTGGATTCAATTTAATGTATAAGCGCTGCAATTAACAAATAACGTTTAAAATATTAATATATGACAGCTTCTATCATTTATAAAGGCGACCTGAGATGTGAATGTACTCACCTGCAAAGTGGTACCATTATAGAAACCGATGCCCCTACAGATAACCGTGGAAAAGGGGAAAGGTTCAGCCCTACAGATACTGTTTGTGTAGCCTTAGCCACCTGTATGATTACTACCATGGGTTTAAGATGTAATGATATGGAGATAGATATAAGTGGCACAAGACTGGATGTAACCAAACATATGCTGAGCGATCCCCGGCGCATTGGAAAAATTGAAATAACCCTTCATCTTCCTGCACACAACGTTAATGAAAAAGACAGGATGATTTTACAAAAAATTGGCGATAATTGCCCTGTAATGAAAAGCCTTCATCCCGACCTGGAAGTAGTGACTGAATATGTGTGGGGGTTATGAGTTCAACGTTTAAAGGTTTAA
>Ga0105046_10008324_pt1 | contig 16310 bp, 21 predicted proteins | sample MAT03_FD_78385 | JGI IMG/M metagenome (GOLD analysis project Ga0105046, IMG submission 78385) | Freshwater microbial communities from Lake Fryxell liftoff mats and glacier meltwater in Antarctica - MAT-03 (megahit assembly) | ecosystem: Environmental > Aquatic > Freshwater > Ice > Liftoff...
CTGCGAGCCGAGGTCAGGGCGCCGCAGTTCGACGGCCTCTCCCGGATCGACCAGCACCGGCTGGTCAAGGCGGCGGTGCGCGAACGCTTCGACGACGGCGCGATTCACGCGCTGACGATCAAAGTGCTCGGCTGAGCCCTGAACCGGCGATGTTCTAGCATCAGGTCATGGCCGATCCCGAACTGACTGAACGCGTAGGCGAGCTGATCTCGCAGAACCCCGTGCTGCTCTTCATGAAGGGCACCCCGAGCGCACCGCGCTGCGGCTTCTCGATGAAGACGGTCCAGATCCTTGACCGCATGGGGGTCGAGTACGGCGCGATCGACGTCCTCCCCGCCCTGCAGCCGCTCCGCGAGGTGACGACCGAACTTTCCGACTGGGAGACCTTCCCCCAGCTCTACGTCGACGGCAAGCTGCTCGGCGGCGCCGACATCGTCGAGGAGATGGCCGCCTCGGGCGAGCTGGCCACCGCGCTCGGAGTCGAGCAGCCGGAAGAACTCGCGGAAGAAGCGGCACCGGAGTCCGCCCAGGACCTCCCGGCCCAGAGCCCGCCGCTGAAAATCGAAGGAAGCTGAGCCACTAACGGTGCTCGCCCCAGGCCAGTGAGCGGTCGTCGGCCACTGGCCGGTTGAAGTCGGGCGAGAGGCCGGTCACGCGGAAGGGACCCTGGCCCGACCTGCGGGCGGTCAGGTTGTAGATCCGGCCGATGCTCACGAGCGACGGGTCGAGGTCCCTCGGCACGGGGAGGACGACGCTCTCGCCGGTCAGGTCCTCGCTGTCGGCGATGATCGTGATCGTCCCGGCCTTTTCGTCGAAGGCCCGGATCCGGCCGTTCAGTTCAATCGCAGACCCCGGCTGATCGGAGACCTCGATCGAGTCGGCGCTGAGCCTCGAAATCGGCGCTGGATCCGGCAGTGGGAGCGCAGGGTCTGCGGGGAGGAGCGAGAGCACCGCCTCCACCGTGCTGCCCGCCGCGGGGACGGGGCCCAGGCGCGACGCGCCGGGATCGGGGTCCAGCAGCCCGCCGGCATCGATCGCGATCGAAGCACCGCGGACCGACAGCACGACTACCCCGGCCTCCGGGTCCACCCAGGAGACGGTGCCACGGATCGGAGTTACGGTCCGGTCCCTCCTCTTCTGCCACCCGCCGGACTCGGCGAAGGTGCCGTTGGCAAGGGGCAGGATCGACGTGGCGACGAACGCGCCAACCGGCGGCGTGGTCAGCGAATGGATCGCCAGCAGGTTGCCCGACGGGTCGGCGATCGCGTAACCGCGGCCGCTGGCTGAAAGGGCGACGACCGTGCCGGAGAGCGGGCTGGAATAGTCGGGTTCTGGATCCCGACCGCTTCCGGGCTCAGGTTTGCCCGGCCCGACCGGACCGCCGGCCGGAGGGGTGGGTGCCGGTGGAACGGGCGACGGGCCCGGTGGCGGCGGCGGGTCGCTGACGGTTAAAGGGGTGGCCGATATCACCGTGGTCGCAGTCGGAACGATCGCATCCGACCCCCCGGGTGTCGCCTGGGGCGTGACAGTGCCGGCGGGTGAGGAGAGGGTAGGCAGTACGTTTGCCGGGTCGCCGTCGTCACCGGTCGTGGTCGGGCCGGCCGGCAGCTGCGCCAGCGGCGAGGCGATCACCGGCAGGGCGCGCCCGACCGGGCCGAGGCCGGGGCCGATCGCCAGGCCGAGCACAAGACCCATCGCCAGGGTGGCGAGCGCCATCGCGATCAGGTCGTCCCGGTGCGGCACCGGGATCCGCACCGGCAACCTCCACCGACCAGGACCCACCCAACTCACTGGGCCGTCACATCCTCTCCGGTCCGACCTCGGGAGGCGGGGCCTCGAGCCTTACCGGTTCAACCGTCTCCACCCCGTCGGCACCGACCGGCTGCTCCGCCGTAGTCGAAACGCTGACCGGCGGGGGAGCGGCTGACAGGGTCGGCCGCTGCGAGACGGTCTCGAACAGGTTGCGGCCGCAGCGCCAGCAGTACACGGCACCCTGCGCGTGGAGCGAGCCGCATCCGGAGCATGCCCCGGCGGCGCCGGCCCGCTCCAGCCGGGCCATGCGCTCGATCTCGGCCAGCTCCGCGTCGACCACCTGCAGCCTGGCCGCCATACCGGCGAGCACGTCGAGTCTGAAGTAGTCGCGCGCCGCCATCTCGTAGGCGGCGCCGCCAAGGTCCCACTGCATCTCGGTAAAGCGGGTACGCAGCTCCTCCCGGCGCTCTTCGAGCCTGGTCATCGGCTTGGCCGCCTCGGCGGCCTGCTCCGGGGTGGGGCCCTTTCTTCTGATCAGCTTTGAAGGTGAGGGTGTCATCCGATCAGCCGATCGTGACCGCGCCGCCGCCGCCGCCACCGCCGGGGGCTTCGTCGTCCTTGGGTGGGGCCTTACCGGGAGTCTCAATCGTCGGCGGCAGCTTGTCCTGGAGTTCCTGGAAACCGGCAGCATCCAGGTTGTTGATCTCCTCGAGTTCGTCCTTCGTCGCCTGAACCGCCTTGTCGGGCAGGGCGTCGGCGGCAGCCGGATCGTCGGTGATCAGGTTGCTTCCGCCTCCCGCGCCACTGTCTTTGGCAGCCGCGGCGACCGTCTCGCTGACCTCGATCACCTGAGCGTCGGGGAAGCTGGTGGAGAGCTCCGCCAGAGCTAGCTCGGCATCGGGTCTGGTGTCGAAGACTCCCGAGTAGAAGACGTAATTGCCCGTCGGGAGACTGGGGTATTCATCGGAATCGAGAGCCCCGATTTCACCCGCACCCTTCGAGGTCAGGTCGGCCTTGGTCGCCTCTACTCCGGCGCCGTCGGTCGAATCCTTGGGCACGGTCGCGAGCTCGACCGTGAAGCCTTCCTCGCCCGCCGGCCAGTCGGCCTGGAAGGTCACGGTCAGGTCGGTGCCGCCGGTGGTCGGCGGGGCAGCGGCCGTGGTCGGGGTGGCGGCGGCGATCACCGGTGCCTGGGAGTTGCCATCCCCCAGCCGCCCGACGATCACGCCGAGCAGGAGGATCACCGCGAACGCTGCCAGCCCGCCCGCCGCCATCAGCGGTGTGATTTCGCGTACCGGCCTCGGGTCGTACGGATTCGGCAACCCGGCCGGGATCACCGGCACAGGAGGGCTCGGGGGCGGAGCCGCGGCGGACTGATCGTCGCCCATGTACTGGTCGAAAGCGACCCGCGGATCGCCCTTGCGCTTGCCACAGTCCAGGCAGTAGCGCTGGTCGGGGGCCATAGTGTGGCCGCAGCCCATACACCGGACCGGTGCGTTCGCTGATGGCGCCAGGGTTGTCGTCTGTTCACTCATTTCCGTGCATCTCCTCTACTCGAATGTCGACGGCATGGCGACGACCTCAATGTCAGCGTTTTTCGGGTCACCGATGAAATAGATGCGGTAAAATTCCGGCTTTCCATCGGTTTTCAGCTTGGGGATCAATCCGCGGCCCGCAGCAACGACCTTGCCGCCCCTCGTGGCCACAGCAAAAAGCAGAAGGTCGATCTGCTCGACGTCCGATTTGTTGGTCACTTCGCCGGTCACGTTCGGACCCGACGTATCGCTCGCAAGAACCGGAGGGGTGACCTCGATCTCGGGGATCTTCGCGGGCGACTGTGCCTCGGACTTGCCGATGGTGACATCGGCGCTCGTCGGCTTCTCGGTGACAAGGACCTGGTCGTTGACATACCAGCCATCGCTGCTGCCCTCGATTATCGGAATCTGGATCAGCCCGTCCTGGAGACCCTCGGTGTCGTTCTTGTAGATCTCCTTGCCTTTCGCGTTCTTGACGACGAGACCGATCGGCACATCCACCTGGGGCGTCGGTGAAGAGTTCTTCAGGCCGAGCACGACAGCGCTGCCATACTGATCGGTCAGCAGCGTCGTACCGGTGACGTCGATCGACTGGTTGGCCGCACCGATCTTGATCTTCTCGACCTTGGCGATCTCGGCACCCTGGGCTTCCAGTTTGGCGCTCTTTTCCTGAGTCGTCTCGCAGCCGGCCAGCAGGGCAGAAGCCACGGCGAGGCAGACGAGCAGAGCGGTCGAATTCGTGCCGCGCATCAGCCGAAGTCCCCCCTCACGTAGTCCTTGGTGCGTTCTGCCATCGGGGCGTTGAAGACCTGCTCCGCGGCGCCGTACTCGACGAGATCGCCGAGGTACATGAACCCGACCTGGTCGGCCACACGCTCGGCCTGCTGGAGGTTGTGGGTGACGATCACGATCGCCATCTCGTCCTTCAGCCCGACCACGGTTTCCTCGATGATCGTGGTGGAGATCGGATCCAGGGCCGAGCACGGCTCATCAAGCAGCAGTACCTCGGGATGGACCGCCAGCGACCTGCTATGCAGAGCCGCTGCTGCTGACCGCCGGAGAGCGACAGCGCCGGGTGGTCAAGGTTGTCCGAGACCTCATCCCAGAGTCCGGCCCGCTCGAGGGCGTCGACCACGAGCGGTTCGAGTTCTTTCCTGCGGGGTCGCTTCGTTCCACGCTCGCGCAACCCGTAGGCGATGTTGTCGAAGATGTTCATCGGAAAGGGATTGGGCTGCTGAAAGAGCATCCCGACACGCCTGCGGAGCTGGGTGTCGTCGAACAGGTCGACGTCCTCGCCGTCGAGCAGAATCCGGCCCGAGCGCCTCGCCGTCGGGGTCAGGTCGACCAGCTTGTTGAGCGAGCGGAGCAGGGTCGTCTTGCCACATCCGGAGGGTCCGATCAGGGCGAGCACTTCACCGGTGTTGACCGGCAGCGAGACGTCCTTGACCGCTTCTTTTTTGCCGAAGGCGATGGACAGCCCTTCGGTCCGCATGGATTCCCGGACCCACTCGGGCGTTGGTTCAGATCCGTGACCCCAGGCCGGCTCGCCTTCCGGTTGGCCGTTTTCTTCGAACCCGAAGCCGTCGCCAACCCGGATCGGAGGCACTTCCTGACCGACGACGATTCGCCTCAGGGGCGGAACCACGTCCTCTGCCAGGCCGTTCGGAGGGCTGGCGTTCGACGCCCATTTCTGCTGGTCGGGACTTACCCCCATACGTGTTGTCCTTTCTTGGTAAGGCGGCTGACTACGAGATTGAGCACGATCACGATCATGAGCAGAACGAACGCAGCCGCGTAAGCCTTCTCGGGGGCGTTACCTTCGCCGGCCGGGGAGTTCACGAACACGTAGCTGGTCAGAGTGCTTCCGGTGCCCCTGAGAACGTCGAGCCCGGGGATGGTGCCTTCGGGTGAAATCTGCAGCGAGGCACCGAGCAGAACCACGACCACGGCTGTGTCTCCGGCGATCCGCGCGATGCCAAGCGTCGATCCGGTGGCGATGCCCCTGCGCGCACTGGGCAGCAGGACTCTCCGGATTGTTGAAGCCTTGTCCTTGCCGAGGGCGTACGACGCCTCGCGGATGTGCTTCGGAATCGAGTTGAGCCCTTCCCGCGTTCCTCCGACCACGAAAGGCAGCGCGATCAGTGACATGGCCGCCCCGGCCGCGAAGAAGGACCGGCCGAAAACCTCACCGCCGACGGCGGTGAAGGAGAAGGGGGCCATGAAGCCCTGCTGGTAGATGAGCAGGCCGAAAATCGCCAGTACGATCGAGGGAGTGCCCGCGATCACTTCGACCCCGGCCTCGACGAACCGGGCCAGGGGCGACGGACGACCGTACTCGGTCAGCCAGAGAGCAACCGCCACTCCCACCGGCGTGGCGATCAGCCCTCCCAGAATCGTGAGTAGCAAAGTGCCGATGATCGGATCGAGAAAGCCGCCTGTCTTCGCCTGCTCGAGTGAGGCTACGGGAGAGTTGGAAACGACATCCCAGGTGACGTACTGGATGCCCTTCCAGCCCATGAAGAGCGTGATGCTCGCGGCGATGATGCAGAGCAGCAGGCCGGAGACCCATGCCACCACGACGCCGATCCGGTCGCCGATGCTCCAGATCCCTTTGGCCTTGATCTTTTTCGGCGGACCAGCGTTCCGCCTCGACTGACGGACAGCGGCCTTCCTCCTCCTGGCGGCGGTGGAACTCACTTGGCGGACCCGATGCTGTAACGAGCCAGCGAGCGGCGTGCCGCCCAGCCGGCGAAAGAAAGAAAGGCGGTCGAGATGATCAGGATCGCCGCGAACGCGTACATCGTCTCACCGAAAGGCTCGACCGACAGACCCTCCTTGGCGTCGACGATGGTTGCGCCCAGCGGCCTCGAAGGCTCGAGAAAGAACAGGAAACCGTCGAAGGGATTCGGCGCGAACCCGATCGAACCGGTAACCATCGCCAGCATGATCGCCTCGCCGAGCGCACGGGCGGAAGCCAGCACGGCAGCGGCGACGATCGCCGGACGAATCGCCCTGAGCGAAACGGTGGTCAGGGCGCGGTAGCGGTTCACGCCCAGCGCCAGCGCCCCTTCCCGCCACATCCTGGGGACCTGCCTCAGCGAGTCGGTGATGATCGCGATCATGATCGGCAAAATCATCACCGTCAGGATGACTACCCCGGCCAGGATGCTGGTGCCGTCGAGCTGGATCACGTAACGGACCGACTCGCGCATCTCCTCGCTGATCAGGTTGTTGCTTATCCACGGAACCAGAACCAGGATCCCGATCAGTCCGTAGATGACGGAGGGGATCGCCGCAAGCAGTTTGACCACCGGTTCGAGGATCTTCTCAAGCTGACGCGGTGCGAACTCGACGATGAAGATTGAAGCGAAGACCGCAACGACGGTGGAGATGACGACCGCAAGGAAGGAGATCACGAAGGTCGACCAGAGCAGCGGGAAAGCACCAATCTCGTAGACGTAGTCTGCGGGCTCGGCCGGCGAATTGAAGATGCCGGTGAGCTGCTCGTCGACGTTTCCGCCTGCTCCGAACCAGGAGGTGCCGTTACCGGTGAAGGAAGGCAGACCCTTCAGGAAGACGAAGATCACCATCCCGAGGATGAATACGAGAATGAGCGAAGCCAGCGCGCCGAGCATAAGCTCGACGCGCTGATTCGTCGGATCTGCCTTCTTCGACGGGTCCTTCGACTCGTCGAAGACCCCGAGGTAGCGCTCGTCCATTACTTGAACGGCACCCAGGCGGTAGCTGCGATGTTCAGTGCCTGCTTGTTATTGCGGATCCAGTCGACCCACCTCTTCGCGGGACCGGAGAGCGCGCCACGACTGACCAGGAACAGCGGCCGTGTTCCCGGGTACTGGCCCGACTTCGCGGCCCTCAGGTTGCAGGGCACGCCCTGGTAGTTGAGGATGTGGACGCCTTTCTGGAAGGCGAGTGACAGGTAGCCGATCGCCAGCGGGTCACGCTCGAGCTGCTGCTCGATCAGGCCGTTCGACGCCTTCTGCGAAGCACCGGAGAAGGTTTTCTTCGGTGCCATGTAGATCTTGTCGAATGCGTCCTGGGTTCCGGAAGCAGCGGTCCTGATAACCACGTTGACCGTACCGTTCTTGCTCGAGCCCGGGACATCGCTCCAGTCGCGCACCGCGCCACTGAAAACGTCCTGGACCTGCCCCTGGGTCATACCCGCGATCTTGTTGCTCTCGTGGGTGGCGATGCAGAGAGCGTCCTTGGCGATCTCGTTGAATACGATTCCGCCCGGGTCGCTCGGCTTCGGGATGCGCGAAGACATCCCGAGGGTCACACGGCCTCGCGATACGTCGGCGACACCGATGTCGGAGCCCCCCTGGAGGATCTTGAACTGGACCTTGTTCCTGCCTGCCTTCGACTTGAGATAGCCCTTGGCGAGCTGGGTTGCCAGCGGCGCGACCGTGGTCGAACCGCTGATGGTGATGGTCGGCTTGGCCTGAGCTGCCGTCGGCACCGCGACAAACGCGAGGCAGACGAGCAGAAGGCCGAGCACTGTTCCTTTTGAGCTTTTCAAAGTGTTCCTTTCTCCGTGCATTTCGTTTCTTTCAGGGTTGAACAAGGCGTCCTCAGGACGCCTTCGGTACGGCCGCCCTGGCGCGATCGCACTTCTTCTTCGCTACGAGCCTGGCCTGCTTGCTCTTCGTCTTCTTGACCTTGGAGCACATCACCTTGGCCTTCATCTTCAACTGCCTGGCCTTCACCTTCGGGTTGAGCACCTCGCACTCGATCGCGCTGACGTCGAGCGGGAAAGGCTCGGTCGTTGCCGTCCACGTGCGCACGACCGGAGGGAGCAACGGGTCCAGGTCGTTGGTTGTGCTGTACACCGTCTGTGCGATACCCCAGAACATCGGCTGGGCGTTGGCGTCGCAGACAGGGTTGAACATCGAGAACTCGCCGATGCCCTTGTTGCCGGCCGTGATGACTGTGGCCGGAGTCTTGCCCGGGTTGCCATAACAGCCGAAGCCCGAGGACGGGACCGCTCCTACGCAGAAGAAGTCCTGGCCTACGCCCGGCTCGCCGGCCGCATTCACACCGATTATCTCGGTCGAGAAGCTGCCGAGCTCACGGTTCGAGACGATCGTAAGCGCTGAAATGTCCTTGTCGCAACCGAACTCGTAGGTAAACGAATCCGAGAAGATCGAGTCCGTGATGGCCTCGACTTTGCCGGTGCAGTTGATGCCTACGAGCGGATCCGTAGTTTCATCCGCCTTGGCGCTGCTGGTTGAGATGAGACTGGCCACGCCGAAGATCGCGACCGCCAGTCCGAATACGAGGAGTATGAGCCGGAACCCCTCCCCCTTGCCGTTCAATAGCTCTGACACTGAATAACTCCCTTTCGATCATCCGCGCAAGCCAATCTCACGCTCGCGAGCAGTGTCGGGCAGGAGTTATGTCTCTTTGTTACCGCTTCGCTACCAACCGGTGAAGAGTTGGTGAACGGGCCGTTTACTGAGCGCTGTTTGCGGGAATGGGCCCTTCAAAGCGCCGGCATTCAGTGCCCGCACTCAGCGAGCAGCGGTCAAGGAGAGATCAGTGGTGAGGAGTTTCGCGCCCGGACTTACGGGCGTCAGAGCGGCAGAGAATCAGGCGACTGCGGCTTCTTCAGCTTCGTCCTTGACCTGGAAGGACGAGCCACAGCCACAGGCGGCGACGACGTTCGGGTTGTTCACCTGGAAGCCGGCCCCGGTCAGGCCTTCGACGTAGTCGACCTCGGAGCCGAAGACGAACTGCATGCTGACCTTGTCGACGATCACGGAGACGCCGCGGTGCTCGAAAACGTGGTCATCCTCGCTGACGGCATCGAAAGCCAGCGCGTACTGGAAGCCGGAACAGCCGCCACCGCGGACCGCGACCCGGAGGGCCTGCTCTTCGCCTTCGGTCTGGTCGCCGAGCAGTTCGGCGACCTTCTCGGCGGCGATTTCGGTCAGGATGATGGCGGATTCGGACGCTTCAGTCATGACCAGAGGTTAGCGCGTCCCGAACTCGCGCTCAACATACTCGACGATCCGCTTCGAGTCGTGGATCACTTCATCCCCGTGAACCAGCACGGGAACACGCTTCTGGCCGGTCAGCTCGAGAATCTCGGGCCGCTTCGACTTGCGGACCGGAACCCGCCGGTTCTCGAACTCCACCCCGGCCTGTTTGAGCGAGGTCGCCGCCTTGCCGCAGGGGCAGAGCCGGTCGGTCGGGCAAGGGCATCTGAAAAGCACGGTTTTCTCCACGAGGTAAGATTAGCCGGGCGCCGAGTCGGACCGCGGCGGGTCTGATAGAACCGTGGCGTGTCTGCCGAAACGGGAACCGCTCTAGTAACCGACTCGACCGCCTCGCTGACGGTCGAAGACCGGGAGCGACTAGATGTCAGCGTGGTCAACCTCTACGTGATCCTCAACGGGGAGCAGCGCCGGGAAAACGAAATCACCGACTACAAGTCGTTTTACAAGGCGGTGATCGACAGCCCAGAGCTGACCACCACCTCCCAGCCTTCGGTCGGGGACTTCATCGCGGTCTACGAACCGCTGCTGGAACAGGGCAAGGAGATCATCTCGGTGCATCTGTCGGCCGGGATCTCCGGCACCTGCGAGGCCGCCAGGCAGGCGGTCGAGCAGCTGACCCGCGAAGACAAGGGCGGCGAGCGCATCCGGGTGGTCGACTCCCGCACCACCGCCGGCGGCCTGGCGCTAACCGTGCTGACCGCGGCGAATGCGGTCAATGGCGGCGCGACCGCTGAAGATGCCGCGCTGAAGGCCGAGGCCGCCCGCGCAAACCTCGGCACCTGGATCATGGTCGACACCCTTGATTACCTGCGCAAGGGCGGCCGGATCGGCAGCGCCCAGGCCTGGATCGGCTCGGCGCTCAAGATCAAACCGATCATCACGCTCGAGGAAACCGTCAAGCCGGTCGAAAAGGTCCGCACCCAGGCCAAGGCGATGCAGCGGCTCAAGGACATGGCGACCGAGATCGCCCGCAGCGGAGAGACCAGCTGGACCGCCCAGCACATCCAGGCGCCAGAGCTTGCCGGGGACCTCGCCGCGCACTGCCGTGAGGTCTTCCAGTGCGAGGGCGCCTTCCTCGACGAGATGTCGACCGTGCTCGGCTGCCACGCCGGTCCCGGTCTGGTCGCCCTCGGAACCATGCCGACCGAGCTGGTCGGGTCCAAGTTTTGAACCTCGCGGTCACCGCGATCGGCCGTGACCGGCCGGGGATAGTCGCCGGGATCACCGGCGCACTGCTCGACTTCGGCGGCAACGTCGACGACTCCCAGATGTCGATCCTCCACGGGCAGTTCGCGGTGATGCTGATCGTCTCGGTGCCCGACGACGCCGACCTGGAGGCTGTCTCCGCCCGACTCGAGGCCGCCGGACAAGAACTCGGCCTCGGCGGGATCAGCGTGACCGAGGTCTCGGGACTCGACCGCGGCGAAGGGCCGACCCACGTGCTGACCGTCTACGGACCCGACCGCGCCGGGATCGTCCACGACGTCGCCGTGCTGCTGGCCGAGCACGGGGTCAACATCACCGATCTGAGAACGAAGAAGACCGGCACGGAGGCCTCCCCGCTCTACACGATGATGGTGGAGGTCGTCCTGCCCGCCGACGGCATCGGCGACGCGCTGTCGCGGCTCTCCGGCGAGAAGGGCCTTGAAGCCCACCTCGCCGAGCTCGAGACCGAAGTCATCTGAGGCTCCCGTGGCTGTCCGCGAGGTCCTGACCTACCCGCACCCGCTGCTCAAGCAGATCTGCACCCCGGCCCAGCCGGAGGAGATCGAGCCGGTGGTCACCGACCTGCTCGACACGATGAACTCCTTCGATCACTGCGTCGGGCTGGCCGCGCCCCAGATCGGCGTGCCGCTGCGGATCGCCGTGGTCGACATCACCGGCCACCCGAAGGCGAAGGACCCGCACGGACTGATGGTCCTGATCAACCCCAAGGTGACCGACCGCTCCGAGGGCTCGAAGGTCAGCCGCGAGGGCTGCCTCAGCCTGCCGGACCTGACCGCCAACGTGCGCCGTCCCCGCCGGGCGACGGTCCAGTTCGGCGACCGGGAGGTCGAGGCCAAAGGATTCGAAGCGCGCTGCATCCTCCACGAGATCGACCACCTCGACGGAATCCTCTTCCTCGACCGGGTCGCCTCGATAACCGACGACCTCTTCCGCCGCCAGAACTACGGCTAGGCCCGATTCGGCCCGAGCTTCAGCGGCGGCGCAGGGCCATCATGCCGCCGACCACGAATCCGGTGGCGACGGCGCCGACCACGATCGAGCGGCGGTGCTTCTTGATCTGGCTGCGCCAGTCGGTGATCTCGGTCACCCGTTCGCGCAGGTGGTCGACCGAATGCGAAAGCTCGTGGCGCTGGCGGTCCATGTCGGCGCGGATCTGGGCGGAGGTGCGCTTCGGCCGGGCTGTGCCCTGATACGGGGCGGCCGGGACCCGGGCGGCGGGTGAGGGAGCCTTGTGTACCGGACTTGCCGGCACCGGGTTGGCCGGTCCGGGGGGCCGGTTGACCGGAGTCTTTGAGGGGCGATCCGAGCGTCCGGGGTCGCGGGGTTCGGGGGCGTTGTCGCTCATCAGTTGTCTTCTCCCGAGGTAAGGACCGCGCGGGTCTTCTGGGCCTGTTCGATCGCCTCGCTCGGCACCGGGGCGCCGGTCTTCTCAAACGACCTGTAAGCGAAGAGGCCAGCTCCGGCGGCGACCGCAATGAAGATCAGGGCTTCGATCAGGTAGCCGACCCACGGCTGGAAATTGAACAGCGAGTTCAGACCGAGCGCGAATGCGTGCATCAGCAGGATCAGCGCGAGAAAAGCGAAGACGCCGGCAGCGATCGCGACAACCGAACTCTTGACCAGAGTCTCGACCTTCTCGGTGACCTCGGTCTTGGCGAGTTCGATCTCCTCGCGAACCAGGTTGGAGGTCTGCTCGGTGACCTCGAAGACGAGCTCGCCGACGGTTTTGTCGGACGGGGGGCGGTTTGGATCGTAAGGTGCCATCGGCTACTCGAGCGGGTCCTCGTCGAAGACGCGCCGGTAAACGACGGCGGTCAGTTTTGCGGCCAGCAGGCTGGCGAGCGCGCCGCTCACGGTCAGCATGGCGCTATAGGTCAGCTTCTTGACTAAGTCATTGTCCATCGACGCTCACAATACCCTTCGTCCCCGGATCTTTAACCCCTACCGGGAAGCGGTCGGGGCATCGAGGCCTTCGCAGATCGTCGTAACCACGAGTTGCCGGGCGCCGTCGAAGTCGGCGTCCCCGGCCGGTATCAGGCCGAAGATCCAGCCCGAGAGCAGCTGTTCGATCACTCCGTAGAAGGTCATCGAGGCGAAGTAGGCGTCGACGTCGTTGCGGAAGTGGCCGCTGGCCTGGCCCTCGGAGACGATCTTCGCGATCAGGCTGTAGGCCTCGTGAATCTGCTCGAGGTGGGTCTGGCCGAAGGAGTTGGCGGCCCGGGTGACCTCGACGATGACCACCTTCATCAGTTCGGGGTCGTAGCGGTAGGAGTCGATGATGAAACCGGCGACCGCGCCGAGCTTCTCCTGGGGGCGCTCGGAGCTGCGGTCCGCCTCGCGGATCGCTTCGATCAACAGCGACCAGCGCTGGCGAAAGAGCTCGTCGAGCACGTTTTCCTTTGAATCGAAGTAGTGGTAAACGAGGCCGTAGGCGACGTCGGCCTCGTCGGCGATGTCTGCAACCCGGGTCGAGTGGAAGCCCTGGCGGGCGAATACACGCACCGCTGCGTCGAGGATCTGGCGCCGGCGCTCGGCCGCTGCTTCGCGGGCCATCAGGCGACCCCGCCGTTCAGCCCGTGGCCCGCCTGCTCGTGCTCGAGGCCTTCAAACAGCTGCGGGCGGCGATTGGCGAGCGCCGGGAGGTCTGCCCTGATCCTGGCCTGCTCGGTGAAGTCAAGCTCGGCCGCGGCAAAACCTTCGGCCTCGTCCTCGAGCCCGGCAAGTACGCGGCCCCACGGATCGACGATCATCGAGTGTCCCCAGGAGTCGAACTGCGGCTCGGCCTTTCCGACCTGACCGGCGGCCAGCACGAAGGACTGGTTCTCGATCGCCCGGGCCCGGACCAGGGTCTCCCAGTGGGCCCGGCCGGTGGTCACAGTGAAAGCCGAGGGCAGAGTGAAGATCGTGGCCCCGCGGTCGACCAGGGCGCGGAACAGCTCCGGGAAGCGCAGGTCGTAACAGACCGCCATCCCGATCCGGCCCGGGCCGCAGTCGGCGACCACGACCTCGTCCCCGGCGTCTTCGACCTCCGACTCGCGGTAGGCGACCCCGCCGACATCGACGTCGAACATGTGGATCTTGCGATAGCTGGCGGCGACCTTGCCGTCGGGGCCGATCAAGAGCGAGGTATTGGTCGGACGGGCGTCCTCGTGGGCCTCGGTCAGGCTGCCGGCGACCAGGGTCACCCCCAGCTCTCCAGCCCAGCCGCGGGCCGCGGTCACGGCCGGGCCGTCGAGCGGCTCTGCTCCGGCGGCCAGGGCCTCCCCGGCGGCCATCAGCGGCCACTTCTCCGGCAAAACGATCAGCGACGCGCCGTCGGCGGCGGCGGCCCTGACCTGCCGTTCGGCCGCCTCGAGGTTGGCGCCGGTGTCGGCGGTCGAGTTGAGCTGTACGACGGCGGCTCTCATCCGGTTGTTGACTGACGTGTCAATCAACGGAAGTATAGATCCGCCCGGTCCTCAGGGAACTGACCGCCGGGGGAAGACCCTTCCGCCTTGCTCCGGCGGGACCGGACTCAGGCCCGGAGCCCGCCCCGGCCCGTTGGGCCGGGGCGCTGCTGCCGGGTAAGGGTCACCAGCCCTTGTTCACTGCCTTCGCGCCGCCGTTCAGGTTCTTCGTCTCGAGGTCGGGTGAGTTCTTCTGCTCACCGGGGCAGAACCGGTCGGTCACCCATTCCTCGTTGGAAAACAGCTCGGTCTGGTCGGCGAAGTGGGGCGAGTCCTCGTTGGTCGCCGACTGCGAGTAGGTCAGGATCGTCTTTACGTCGGGGCACTTCGCTCCGGTGAGCGAGGCCATGACGATGAAGCTCGAACCGTGGCGCACGTCGTCGTACTTGCCGTCACCGTTGCCATCGGTCGCACTGATCACGTTGAACACGCCCTGGCCACCGAAGCCGCCGGGGATCGGGATCTCCACCCCGTTGCGGGTGACCGTCTGGTAGTCGCGGTAGCTCGCGTTCAGCGGGATGCCGAGGTTGGTCATCTCGGTGACCGCGGTCGGCAGTGCGTTCTGTACGCCGGCCTTGCTCGTATCGAGGCCGTTCGGCGTGTGGACCGGGTCGGCCGTCGAGTACGAGTTCAGGAAGGCGCCGGGGCCACCGGACACGTTCTGGAGCTTGCCCATCACGCGCCGCCAGAGCAGCGCGCCCGGATCGTCGAGGTTCTCGGACTTGCCGTAGTTGTCGAGGACCGAACAGGCCGTGTTGACATCCGGGTTGGCCGACGGGTTCGCCTGGCAGTAGGTAACCAGCGGGTCGACCCACAGCTCGGCGCCGTAGTTGCGGTTGTTGGTGATGAACTCGCGCAGCAGCTCCGGCGTGTACTTGTTGCCGGGGTTGCCATCGGTTCCGTTCAACCGCTGCTCGATCTGGACCAGACCGTTGCGGGTCCTCAGCGACCGGGGGAAGTTCTCGTTACCGATGATCGGCGAGAACCCGGTCAGTGGCTGCTCGGGGTTGGCCAGCCAGTGGCTGTCGTTCATGTTCGAGACGTAGTCGTCGCGGACCAGCACCGGCAGCTCGCCCGGAGGCAGGATGCCCGGAGCCGCAGCACCGGGCGCCGTCTGCATGGCGCATTCGGAGCGCCCGCCGTCGAGCACGGCGACCCGCAGCGTGCCCCAGGCCCCGGCACCGATGCCGGGGGTGCCGCATTCATCGACCCGGTCCTGGTCGATGTTCGGAATCGCGCCGATGTCGGCGTAGAGCGACTTGCCGGCCGAGTCGGCGGCGATCGTATTCACCCACGGAACGCCCTGATTGCGGTCCAGCGCCTGCTTCAGCTGACCGACGCTCTGCGAGCGGTTGGTATCGAAGAAATGGTTGATGAAGCGCAGGCCCTGCGAGTTCGGATCGAACATCGTGTAGGCGTACTGAGCCGTCCAGGGGAAGACCGGGCTCTTTTGAACCGTCGTGAAGACCGGGCCGTTGACGGTCGAGTAGAGCGTCCGGGTTTCCGGCTCGATCGAGTCGTCGGGCTGCTTGACCTCAACCGTGACCTCGGTCTGCGTCATGTTCTTCTGCTGGCCGTCGACGATGTATTTGGTCGGCTGACCGGGGACCAGCTCCTCGCGGAAGGCGGAGAAGCGCCTCGCGGTCGAGACCGTATGGCTCCAGGCGAGGTTCCGGGTGTGGCCGATCAGCACGACCGGGGCGCCGAGCAGGCTCGCTCCGGAGACGTTCATCTTGCCGGGGACGGTCAGCTGGGCCTGGAAGAAGCGCTCCGAGCCGGACCACGGGAAGTGCGGGTTGCCGTAGAGCATGCCCTTGCCGGTCGAAGTCGACTCACTACCGAGGCCGACCGCGTTCGAGCCGATGTCGGGCCGGTTGTCATCAACCGCCTCGAGGTCTTCGTTGGTGATCGAGTCGGCCGTTGCCTGAGCCTGACGAGCGCTGAGCGGAGTCACCGGCGGCGACGCGTTGGCGGTGCCGTCAACCGCGGCACCCAGACCGGCCATCGTGCCGAGCTCGTAGAACCGGCGGTAGGTGTCCATCTCGGTGATCGGCTTGACCCACGGCTCGCCGGCACAGGTCGCGTCCGGAATGTTCTCAACACCGGTCTCGGCCAGGTACTTGTTGTAGCCCTTCACGTAGCCACGGACCACTTCCCTCACGTCGGGCTTCGGCGCGTTGATGCCACCCTTCTGGAGCACCTTCTCGATCGTGCGCTCGGCGATCACGCGCTTGTGGGCGAAGTCTGCTTCGAGGTTGGTGTACGAAATTCCGTTGCCGGTCAGCTGCCAGGAGCCGTTCGGGCCGAAGTACTTGGAGCGCTCGCCGCGGACC
>Ga0105046_10008325_pt1 | contig 16310 bp, 11 predicted proteins | sample MAT03_FD_78385 | JGI IMG/M metagenome (GOLD analysis project Ga0105046, IMG submission 78385) | Freshwater microbial communities from Lake Fryxell liftoff mats and glacier meltwater in Antarctica - MAT-03 (megahit assembly) | ecosystem: Environmental > Aquatic > Freshwater > Ice > Liftoff...
ATCCTGCCAAGCCAGCCGTGCTTGAAATGTTGATGATGTTTCCTGATTTTTGTTTGGCAAAAACTTTAGAAGCTTCCCTGCCCATCAAAATCAAACCACGAACATTCGTATTCATCATTTTGTCAAGTTCATCTGCTTTCAGGTCTGCAAGGCTAGAAAAATATCCATAACCAGCATTGTTAATCAGCACGTTAAGTCCGCCCATTGTTTCCTTTGCAGTTTGCACCGATCGGATCGCATCGGCTTCGATCGAAACATCCGCCTGAATTCTGTGCACACCCAGTTCAGTAGCGGCTTTAAATAGTTTTTCTCCATTTCGACCCGTAATTGCTACCTGGGCACCTGCGAGTTTCAATCGATGCGCAATTTCATATCCTATTCCTGACGTTCCTCCTGTAATTAATACTTTCGCATCTACTAAATTCATTTTCAATATGTTATGTGGTTGGAAAGGAATGCTAATATCCTGTTTTTTCGATTCCTAATACTTTGGCAAAGATGACAGCTCAAAGTTTGAATGACTAATCTAAATGAGAAATAGATTGAATTAAATCTCGCTTCAAACTTCTTTCTATCATTTATATCCAATGTTTTATTTTTATCCCCTTAAAAAATATTCTAATAAATTATTGAATATCAAGGTTATATTAAGAGAAATGAAATCAAAATATATTTTAATGATCTCATTTCAATACAAACAGGATTAAGAAAAATTATTGTTTTGGTTTGGATGAAAGTGAAAAGCTCTGTATCGAATCCAACACAAAAAGAATTCCAAACTGAATTTATGGACTGACCAGATTTATGCTAATTCCGCCATATAATGGATTCCCCAAAACCGATGTGATGGCAAAATCGCCACGCTTACTACCTCGTTCCTCGGAGAAGTTAAACTTATAGTTGTATCTCCAACCTGCCTGAACTGAAATCCAGACAAAACCAAAAAGTTTTTGCTCATATATCATTCTGAATTTAAGCTCTGAACGTCGAAGATGTGAAATCCCTTTTGCAAAAACGGCATCTGCAGGAGTTAGCAATCTATAGCTGTTTCCTTCTACTTCGAAACCCGTAAGCAACAAGGATTGCGGAGAAAAATTGTATCTCAAGTGGGCTCGGGCTGGCAAAAGCATTTCCAATCCCCATTTGTCATTGAAGGTTTTGTTAAACATCAAAAGAGGCACATACAGTTTTTCGCCTCCTCGCCAAGTTTGTGTCGCACCCAATGCCCACATAAAATTGTCTGATTTTTTCCAACCATATAAAGCGGCTATAGTTAAAGTAGGCCAGGGAAGGTAGTCACTGAAATTTTTCCAGGTAAAGTTTCCATTGAAATCTCCCATAACCGATCCTATGATAAAGTGCTTGTCGTCAAGAGGTTTAAAAGCAGTAGCACTTAGGCCCATTGTTCTTAAACCTGGCTTTAAGGATGAAAACACATTTTCTTCAGCAAATTTGTTTTGCGGATTGGCTTTTGTTTTGAAAAAACTCTCATAGTAATTGGCCGAAATGTTCAGAATGAATTTGTTGTTAGAGATGACCGGGGCATTTGCTTGCCAGCGGGCACCACCCATAAATTCTACATCTTGTTCCTTGGGCGTATTGGCAGGTTGAAGTTCTGAAGAACCAAGTTGCTTTTTGGTTTCAAACGCTACTTTAAATGGTGCTTGAAATTCATATCCGATTGAAATAAGCTTGGTTGGAGAAAGGAATCTGACCTTTTGGGTGCAATATTTTATACTTTCTTCCGTACTTCCATATTGACTGTAGTCTTCTTCTGGTTCACTTTTTGTAGAATCTGAAACCTGCGCAAAACTGCAAAAACCAATTGTCGTGCAAAAAAGTGCAATGGTGAAATTATGTAAACGATTCATTATCTATGTGTTAATAAGAGCAACTGAAAGCAAAAGTAATGGTGAATTCGACTTTTAACCAAAATATTTTTCTGATTTCTATTTCTTTTAGGATCTAGAATTGTAAAAAAGATTGCATTTTTTTTTCTCAAATAATCGATGGTAATTTCACATATGTTTCCTGCTTATGAAATCTAATTTTTACCGTTAGCCAGTATGCATAACGATATTTCTTCTTTTCCCATCGAAAAGACTTCGTTTAAAAGAGGCGCACTTTTTTACATCATCATGGTGGTCCTCTTTTTTGGAGGAATCTACGCCGTTGTCCTTAGCGGTCAGAAACTTGAGAACCACAGTTGGTCCCAAATTTCAAATACTTCTGAAGCTGCAACCAAGCCAATTTCGATTTCAATCCAACCCCCGATTTCGTCTGAAATAATAGACCAAACCATCAACCAATTTGTCAGCAATCTAACACATCCATTGAGCATTGCTCTGCTGCAAATCATCATCATCATTTCACTTTCCCGACTATTTTCATTTCTGATGCGGCTGGCCGGACAGCCGGCAGTTGTTGGGGAAATTATAGCAGGTATTTTTCTGGGCCCTTCCATTCTTGGAGCGATCTTTCCATTAATCTGGTCCTCTGTTTTTCCCATTGCAAGCTTGCCTAATCTGCACGCAATGAGCACAATAGGATTAAGTTTGTTTATGTTTATTATCGGTTTGGATTTAGATATTTCTATGCTCAACAAGCGAATCCAAACTGCACTTTTTGTTAGCCATGCAAGTATTTTTGTGCCCTTTTTTATGGGTGTTTTGTTGGCATATCACCTTTATTCGGGCTTTGCTCCGGGGGGTGTAAGCTTTCTCACTTTTGGTCTTTTTATGGGCGTAAGTATGAGTATTACAGCGTTTCCGGTGTTGGCTAGAATTATTCAAGAACGAGGTTTGACCAGAACTCCGCTGGGCGTAATGGCCATTACTTGTGCAGCCACGGATGACATTACTGCATGGTGCATTTTGGCGGTAGTCATTGCAGTAGCCAAAGCGGGAAATTTGGGTTCAGCTTTTTTCACGCTCTTTCTGGCAGCTGGCTATGTATTGGTTATGTTTAAGGTTGTTAAGCCTTTAATGCTTAGATTTTCACAAAAATTTTGCGATGCAAATGGTCAGATTTTAAGGCCATTTGTTGCCATTTCTATTTTGGTGTTGTTGGTGTCTGCGTATGTGGCCGAAATAATTGGCATTCATGCACTTTTTGGGGCTTTTTTGGCTGGAGTTACTGTGCCAGCCGATCCGAAAATACGAGAAACGCTAAGGCAAAAAATAGAGGATGTTAGTCTCTTACTTTTTCTTCCTATATTCTTCGCCTTTACAGGTTTGCGGACTCAAATAGGCTTGTTGGTTTCTGATGGACTTTGGGGAATTTGTATTTTGGTTTTGGTAGTTGCCGTTGCAGGCAAAATTGTTGGAACTGTTTCTGCCGCAAGACTGATGAAGCAATCGTGGAAAAATTCCTTTGCACTGGGTGCTTTGATGAATACGAGAGGATTAATGGAATTGGTTGTACTCAATATTGGGTACGATCTTGGCATAATTTCCCCTGAAATTTTTGTGGTTTTGGTTATTATGGCAGTTACAACCACCTTAATGACAGGCCCTTTACTTAATCTGATCGATTGGATTTGGAAAGAAAAACCTGTTGAAGAGCAGTTGCTTGTTGTTGATTAGATATTAACTTATTGGGATTCCCAGGGCTGAGAAAAAGCCAAAAGCTGGATTCTATTTCAAAATCCTGAACATTATTTTTCTTCTTCTCTGTTGTCAAAATCCTCCAGACAGCGAAATGTCTTTTCGATAATTTCATATTCTGTTGCCGTATCCAAAAAGACCTGAGGCATAGGGCAAAACCTCATAAATTCTTCAATTTCAGAGTCTTCTAGACCAGTCCATTTTTGAACCTTTTCGGCGTTATATCGAAGGGAATTTTGTTTTTTTCTTGCTCTTTCTGCCACCATATCACGGAGTTTTCTGGCATCTTTTCCTCTTCTGCTAAATCTATCATATAGATATGAAACTGGTGACATCAATGATGGTGCCTCTGGTGCTTCTCCAGTTGGGGTATAGAATAGCCATATTTTAGGTAAAAACTTCGCTTTGTATTCCCATCTCAGCATCGGATTATCAAGGTCAATTGTCCTTTTTCCTACAATCTGGACTGCATTCAGTTCGAAAATTTTTGATCTTAGCTGAATCACCTGATAGTAATTGGTTTGTCGCATTGGATCTTTTACGAAATAGAAATCATGAAAACCCAAACTGCTTATTTTCAGGGTGTCTCTTTGTGAAATAACAAGTGAAAAAAAACCATTGCTATCAGCCACTAAGCCTTTTTTGGTGCCCAAAAGCCGCACAGATGCATATGGAACAGGTTTTTGTGTGCCTATATCTACCAGCCTGATTGCAATTCGGATTGGAAAAATTTTCGGTTCCACCACTTCCACTTGTGCGAATCCAAACTGAAGGATTCCTAAAATAAAGGCAATAAAAAGAAGAACCTTTCTATTAAAGATCGGCTCATTATTTGTAGAAATGATTCTAAACTTCTGCGTCAAACCAAAGCTGATAATAATGAAGTTTACGGCTTTCATCAAAGCCCTTTTCTATGCGCTCTTTGTTGCCATGAACGTAAATGTGAAAATTTTTATCCAGCTTGATTACAGATTTAACAATCTTTTTTGCTTGATTTTGAACCGAATCAGTTACAGCAAATTGATCAGGTGGATTCCATCTTCTTTCTTCGGTATATTTCTCTTGAAAGGAATCAAAAGCATCGATCACTTTGGCTTCCTTTAACACTTCAGATTTGAAGTTTTCGAAATTAACTGCTTTATTATCAGAGGCATATTTTAAACTATCAGACAAAAAGCTAACTTGATTTTCTTTAGGTTGTTGCTGCTCTTTAATAATTACATCTTCGCTAAATGCCTTACACATTTTAAAAAACTGCTTGGCATGAAATGCATCATCCGTGATTTGGTGAAATGGAAATAGCATCTTCGACCATGCCGTTCCGCCAGAATTTTCCTTGATGGACTCCAGTATAAAAGTTGTAAATCCATCCATTCCATCGGGTATTAAAAGGCAGCCAAACTCTGGTTTTTTCATTGGCAAACCATGCAGCAAAGTGGGTTCAGCGCCATTCATGTTTAGGAAATTACTCTTTTCTCTGGCAAAGAAAAAACCAATGGCCCGGCCTGAATATTCATCCATTAAAAAATCATCCCATGAAACCGTAAACCAAAATGCATCATCATCGGCAATTGAACTCAATTCTGCCCACTTTTCAGAAAGTTTGCTATGAATCTGACCAAGCTCACCATCTTGAAAAAAGGCATCCAAGGCATTTTTTAATTCTGTAAACCTATCGTGGTTGACATCTAAACTGCCTTGCTTTTCAGAAGTAAAATGAGATAAGAAAAAATAATTAAAGAGTTGGCCAGTCCAATCATCAAGATCTTGCAATTCAGCCGGCTCAGCTGGTTCATATGCTTCACTCTGGCCAGAAACCCAGGTTTGTACCCAGATTTTTGATGGACCATTTTCCTGAATGAGTTTTTTCATGCTGCTTTCTTTTGATGGTGCTTTGGTTTACTTAAAGCCTTGTTTTGTCCATCTTTATATGGGCAAAGGTGGAAACACTTACATTTGGAAGCAATCTGTGGCCTAAAAAAAATCAGATACCAAAATGCTTTATTGATTTATCAATCTGATTTTTAGATTAATATGAAGCCATATAAGGATGAAAACCTGTTGGAATTTTGGTTTTACTCTTGAAATTGACTTTGTTGAAAATCACCAAGCTTGTCGCTCACTCTCCTGAGAGAATTTTTGCAAATCTCGCTAAGCTCTTCTGCTCTAATCAATAGCGCTTCAATCTGGTCCAGATCAAGACTTTCACTATCAACCCTTTGTGCAATTTCCTTTAATTCTTTAAATGCTTCGTGGTAAGTCATTTTTTTTGAATGGTTAATATTTTAGTTGTCATTTCACCATCGATCATCTGCACGGAAAGTTGTTCATTCTTTTCAATTCCATTGATCGTTTTTTGGATGGCATTGTTTTGAAAAACTCTTGCATATCCTTTTGATAAAATTGCAAGAGGATTGGTTTGAATCAGTTGGTTTTGAACTTCCAAAAAGGCTTCCTTTTTTTCGAAATATCTTGTTTGTGCAGCTTGAAACAGGGCCAGTTTTAGGTTGCCAAATCGTTTGCCTTCAGCTTGGATTGATCCTGACATTGAACGGCTTATGACTTGGTTCAATCCTTGAAATTCATAAATTTTACCTTGAACCTGTTGCAGTAAATTTTGAGATATTTTTTGCCCAAGCTGGTAAACTTCAGACTCAGTTTCTGCCATTTTACCAATAAGAAAATCTGCAACGGCTGTAGGCGTTTTAAACCTTTGATTTGCCATTTGATCTGAAACGGAGTCATCCCTTTCGTGGCCAATTCCTGTAAAAACAGGAATTTCACAATTTGCAACCGATTTGGCTATTTCATAGGAATCAAAAACCTGAAGATCTGCAGCACTGCCGCCACCTCGAATAAGAACAACGGCTTCGAATTTGGCAGCGGATTTGGCAATTTCCGCAAAAGCAGCTGGAATTGAAACGAGGGCTTCCATGCCTTGCATGTGCACTTGAAAAAAGGCAATCGAAAATGAAAATCCAAATTGATTTTCAAGTAGATGGGTTGTAAAATCTTGATAGCCAGCAGCCGTAGCAGATGAAATGACTGCTATATGCTGAACAAAGGCTGGCAATTTTAATGCTTTGTTTTTGTTGCTAAGGCCTTCAAGTTCCAGCTTTTGTAAAACTTCTATCCGTTTTCTGGAAATATCTCCTAGAGAAAAATCGGAATCGATGTCCCAAATAATAAGGCTAAGTCCATATTGAACATTGAACTCTACTTTGGCAAGAACCTGAATTTCTATGCCTTTTTGAAGGCTGGTTCCGGTTTGGATTTGAAACTTGCGATGCAGCACTTCAAATGTTTTTTTCCAAACCATAGCCTTCGCTCTTGCCGGTTGCCCATCACCATCGCTCAGCTCCAAATAGCAATGGCCGGAATATGAATTGATAGAAAAAGAGCTAATTTCGGCCGTTACCCAAATTGCATCCGGATAGGTTTCTTCCAGCGTTTGTCGAATGTGTAGGTTAAGATCTGTAAGAGTGTAAATTGGCATTTAGCTCCTTATTTCTATAATCCAGTCTTTATGTTGATTGCCAAATTAAATCAAATAAGTATCTGATAACTAAGAAATTGGCAATACTAGTTTTAAGGAATATTGGTTTCCGATCAGGCTCCTGTGTGCGCTATTTTATTTCTAACCCTGCTTAGTGCCTCTGGTGTAATTCCTAAATAGGAAGCAACCATATAAAGCGGTACTTGCCGAATAATTTCGGGCCTGGTGGTTAGCAACTTCAAATACCTGGTTTCGGCATTGTCTAAAAGCAATGAAACTGTCCTCTCAAAATTACTGATATAAATAAGACTCAAATAATTGAACATCATTTTCTGGTAGTCAGAGTCTTCCTCTATTAAGATTTGAAGGTCCTTCTTTTTTATAATTGCGATCTCTGAATCTTTCACCGCATCCATAAAAATTCTGGATTTGGTTTCTGTAAAATAGCTGCTATAGTCTGTAACTGCATGATCTTGAAAGTAAAGCTGACCGACATGCTCTTTACCTTCGGCTATTGTGTAATAACGTATGATGCCATAATTGATGATTCCAATCCAGTCGCAAACCTCGCCTGGAGAATGAATAACTTCTCCTTTTTTGAGCTTTTGCATTGTCAGAACTTCAGCCATTTTTTGAATCTGACTAACTTTAACTTCGGGCCAATATTTCTGGTAAAATTTTTGTAGCGTTGTAAATCGAGTATCCATTGTGAGTATTGTTTTTATCGGACTTGACATATATCAAAGTAATAAAACAACTGCAATTAAATATATTTTGTTTAACTAAAAGATTAAACCACTAAACAAATTCAAATTAAATGGCTTTTTTTGCAAAATGAAAAGTTACAAATTATTATTAATCAGTCTTTTGGCTGGATTTTCAGGGGCATTTGCCTACAATAAATTTTTTATCGAACCTGAGCTAGAAAATCGCTTTAGCTCATCGTTGGGTGAATACAATGGTGGCGGCCTTGGCAAGTTCGTAAATGGCGCTGATGACCAGCCAGCAGGGAGTTCAAAAATTGACTTTGTAACTTCTTCCTCGGTTTCTACCCCCTGTGTTGTTTTTATTAAAACGGTTTCCGGCGTTCAAAATAATTTTGATTGGTTTTTCTTCAGCAATCCTGGCAGACAAACAGGCTCTGGATCTGGTGTTATTTTTTCTTCAGATGGCTACATTGTAACCAACAACCATGTAATAGACAATGCCGAAACCATTGAAGTGATTCATAATAAGACTACATACAAGGCAAAACTCGTGGGCACAGATCCGAATTCAGACATTGCGGTCATTAAGATAGTGGCCAAAAATATGCCTTTCATCAAAATTGCAGATAGCAAAAAGGTGAAAGTAGGAGAGTGGGTTCTGGCCGTTGGCAATCCTTTTAATTTAACTTCCACAGTAACAGCGGGGATTGTTTCTGCGAAGGGTAGAAATTTGAATATTGTAAACTCATCCTTTCCGATTGAGGCATTTATTCAAACGGATGCGGCTATCAATCCTGGAAATTCGGGCGGTGCATTGGTGAATCTGAAAGGCGAGTTGATCGGAATAAATACTGCAATATTCTCAAAAACAGGTTCTTACAGCGGATATGGTTTTGCTGTTCCATCTGATATTGTGGCAAAAATTGTGAATGACCTCATCAAGTTTGGCGATGTTCAAAAGGCGTTTATCGGTGCCGAAGTGCTGGATTTGAATTCTGAACTTTCGGAAAAATACAAACTTGATAATCTCAACGGGGTGATCATCAATTCGATTGCCGCAGAAGGCGCAGCAGACAAAGCAGGCCTGCAAATGGGCGATGTTATTTTGAAAGTGAACGACGCCATCATTGACAGCAAGGCAAATTTTGATGAAGAAATTGCCTATCAGGATCCTGGCTCCAGAGTTAAAATTACATTTAAGCGTGACCGGCAGATTAAAGAAGCCATTTGCCTTTTGACCAACAGAGAAGGTACTACAGATAAGATCAAAAGAGAAATATTTTCATCTGGAAAGTTAGGGGCCGAATTGGAATCTGTTTCGAAAGTTGAAAAAGAAAGATTTAGAATTGACAGCGGGGTACGCATTGTGAAAATAACAGGACAAGGCGTTCTTGCGCAACTTGGTTTTGAGGAAGGTTTTATAATCACAGCTGTAAATGGGAAAAAATGCAATAGTCCGGAAGAAGTGGAGGCCAACCTTGCAAATGTAAAAGGAAAAATAATTTTGGAAGGTATTAACAGACAAGGGGTTAAAAGCGTTTATCAATTCTTTAGTTATTAATATATTTCAGCTTATGAAAGCTCATTTTCTTAAATTAAGTGCATACAATACATGGGCCAACCAACGGCTTTTGGCTTCATTAACACTACAAAATGCAAGTGAAGAATGCTTTGCGAAATTTTCCCATATTCAGTTGGCTGAGAAAGTTTGGCTTTCACGCCTGGGAGGAAATCCTTTGGTTGGCGTCAATATTTTCGAAGCATTGCCAGTTGATATTTTGAATGATTTAATGACAGCCAACAATGAAAAATGGCCAATGGTGATTTCTGGTATTGAAGATTTTGAATCAACGGTTGACTACAAAATGTTGAACGGAACTGAAACCAAAAGCTCAATTTCAGACATTCTGACACACGTATTCAACCACGGAACCTACCACCGGGCCCAAATTGCAATCTTGATGCGCCAAGCCGCAAAGTTGCCGGAGAGCACAGATTTCATTTCCTTTTCGAGACTATAGACTGAAAGTAATAGTAGTTTTTGGAGTCTCAAACCTCAGTCTCAGCTGGCTTAGGGCAGTTTATTCCACAATTACTTTCCTACTGACTGATTTGTTTTTCCCCTTCACCGTAATGTAGTAAGCACCTGGTTTTGTGTTCGATACATTGAATTTGAAGCTTGTATTCGGCTCACCAGAAATTTCCATCTGTTGTAGATCATTCCCGTTTTTGGGATGTAAAATGGCTTGAAGCTTTCCTTTTGCTATCTTTTTGTTAAGACCAAAATAGACCACTTCTTTTGCAGGATTGGGAAAAATGCGCAGTGGATTTTCATTTTCTTCCTTCTGTTTTGGATCCATAAAACCAATGACAAGATCTTGACTACCTATTTTAGAAAAGCCATAAGGGCTTAATCTCCAGTCTCTTCCTTGGACAACACTTGCAAAAAAAACTTTTCCCAGTGCCTGAATGGCAAGGTGATTCACAGAATTGAATCCTGTTCCCCGCTGTCTGGAGAAAAATCGTTCATTTCCATCTTTGGTGTAGCAGGCAATAAATCCATCTTTTTCATTGCCGGAAAGGTCGTTGGTGTTTCCAAGAAATGAAGAATCGGCAGAAAAGTAGCCCGATACAAAAATACTGCCTTCTGCGTCTGCACTGGCAGAATAGGCCATATCATCTGATTTTCCACCAATAGATTTTTGCCAAATTTGATGCCCATATTCATCCCAAAGACCAATCCAAATGTTCTTATTTCCTGAGGCCAACTCGTCGTTGCCAACAAGCAAACATTTGCCATCTGGGAGCAATTCGAGTTGAGAAATTTGTATATTTTCAGGCAAATGCTTTTCCCAAAGTCGATGCCCAATGCCGTCTAAATAGGCGATACTCCAGGAAAGACCAACGGGTAAACGAATTGGGGAATTGATGCCATAGGCGAGAAAGTAGTTGCCATTTCTCACTTTCGATTTCAAAAGCCATTGATTGCCAGAAATAGAAGGCACCCTTTTTAAAAATGAATCATCGATAGAATCAGTTTCAATAAACGTTCCGGATGCATTAAAAATGAGTGCATAAACCCGGGATGTGTCTGCTATTTGAATTGTTTTTCTGCCAATCGTAAAATTGTGATCTGCTTTGTAAAGCAGGATGCAGCGGTCCTCATCAATTGTAAATAGACCGAGGGCCTGCATTTTACAATCCTTTCCAGCCAATTGTTTCACCCAAAGTGTTTGTTGGGATCTCGCTGTGAAGAAAATGAATGAAAAAAATAAAAGACATACCGTTAACCTTTTCTTATTCAACTATTTATTAATCATAAATGAGGCATTGAAATATTTTTTTCCGGCGATAATTTGACAAGAATAAAGGCCATTCTTTAGATTTTGGCTTCTTAAATCCAAAGAAATGCTGCCACCACCAGCGATTGTTTCGGCTTGCAAAGCAATTTTTCCGGCAATGTCATAAATCAAAATTTCTACTTTTCCATCGAGCAAATATGGCAATTGAATTTCACAAAAATCAGCAGCTGGATTGGGAATAATCCTGGCTCTTTCCATTTTCGAAATCGATTCTGAAGTGGACAATAAGTTGATGTATTCATCCGGGGTTTTCCATTTTACATTGCTGTAAATCCGATATTCGCCAGGCCTGAGGTTAATTAAAGCTGATGTTGAAGCCACTGATAAGCTATCTCCGGTAAAAAATTCATACCACATGCCTGTATTTTGAAAATTTGGAATCACATTTCCTGCCACTACATCAAAATTTCCAAGCACCACAGCATTTCTCGAGGTATGGGTCAATATGATTCTTTTTCTGGCAACACCGCCTATGTTGTAAATGATTTGACCCGATGAAAAAACAGGCTCAAATCTTTTCAGTGCAATCAATGCCTGGGTGACTTTAAACAAACTTCTTCGTCTGGGTTCACTGAAATAATTCCATTTGATCGGCTTGGAATCTGTTCTGCAATTTCCAATCGTTCCATTTCCACAGGTATTTATGGAATAGCCATAGCCCAATTCCCCAAACTGCCACAGCATTTTGGGCCCTGGAATGGTGTAGAAAAAGCAGGATGAAAGCTTAACTCTGTCCAAAGCGGTCGCAGTATCTCGCACAGAGTAGCCTTGTGCAGCCTGGGTGATATTGCCCTCTTTTACACTTGCATACATAAGTCTTTCTTCGTCATGGCTTTCCATATAGGTTATCAAATGCGGATTAATCCAGCCTCGTTGTTTGAAATATCCCCAGGTGAAGTCAGAATTTGCAAACATCCCTTTTGTGGCCTCCTTGTAGCTATTATTCAAATTTCCCCAAAACATATGGCCGTAGTTGGATAGTTCTGTTTCTTCAGAGTTTTCTGCAAAATGTTCTAAAATGGAATAAGAGCCAGGAGCGTAGGATTGCATGTCATCATACAAGCCCTTCCAAATGGCGATTCGGGTGGCATCGTAGTTTCCCCAATTTGAAGTTTCTCCACCTGTATCGCAGTTGCGGGTTGTGCAAGAATTCTTTTGTGTAAAGCCCTTCGATAAGTCCCACCTGAATCCATCGACTTTATAATCTTGCAACCAATGCTTCATCACCCTGTCCACATAGTAGCGGGTATCAGCACTTTCATGGTTCATATCATAGCCCACGTTGAATGGATGTTTGGTTGTTTGATTTAACCAGGGATTGTCTGCTGAGGGCTGATTTAAACTGCTGTTCCAGTACAATTGTGCCAATGGAGATTGGCCAAAACAATGATTCAAAGCAATATCCAAAACTACCGCAATCCCCATTGAATGTGCCTTATCGATAAAACTTTTGAAGGCAAGCTCGGTGCCATAGAATTTATCCAATGCATAATGGTGACTCGGATTGTAGCCCCAGCTCAAGTTGCCTTCAAATTCCATAACTGGCATAAGTTTAATGCAATTGATGCCCAAAAGTTTAAAATAATTCAATGAATCGGACAGGTTTTTATAGGTTTTTAGATTGCCAAAATCCCGCAAAAGCAATTCATAAATCACAAGGTCTTTCTTTGCCGGTTTTTCAAAATTTGTAATGCTCCATTGAAAAGATTCTTCTACTGTTTTAAGGATAGAAACATTGCCGTTTGTTTTGCCGGTAGGGTAGGGCTTTAAGCCAGGGAAGGCAAGCGCAGATATAAATGAGTCATTGTTTGGATCGAGAATTGTTTTGGAATAAGGATCGGCAATTGTGATTTTCCCATCAACAAAATATTGATATGCATATGTTTTCGCAGGATCTAGATTGTCAATTTGTTTCCACCAAAATTTGCCATCTGGCGTTTTTTTCATTTGACCTCGATCTGTAAATTCCCAGTTGTCAAAATCACCAATTACATAAGCCAAGGTTTTTCCGGGAGCTCTCAAACAGAGAATGACTGAGGTGGGGCTTTGTACATTTATTCCGTCCTCAACTCCTACCGGAAGTGCTTCAATTTGAGTGGCTTGGTTGATTCTGACTGTGAACGAATCCGCGAGGGTTGGGTTGGAAACACTTCTTAAAACAATCTTTTTGGTTCCGCCAGAATTTGTAGAAACTGTCCCCGAAATTACAGTATCGTTTAAAACCTGATTGATTTCCACGCCATTTTGAAAGATTTTTAGAGGACCAGAAAAACTAGCTGCTCCAACATAATTTAAAGTTTCATTTAGGTTAATGGTCATCGATTTGGTGCCAGGTTCGATGAATGAAACCGCTTGCTGGCCAGCCTTGTATATCGGCGAATATATGTTTCCAGCTGTTTCGGTTTTGCCTTCTGCAGATCCAGTTCGGTTTCGGAAGACAAATCCAAGTCTAAAGACATTTGCCGTTGCTAAGATGTTATAAAAATTGATTGGCTTGTATTTTATCAGGAATTTGTTGTTTCCAAGGTTTTCCATCTTCCATTTTGGATTGGCAGAACCCCAGACGGTGGGAACGTTGCTCCAGGCTGTGTTGGTCGCACTACCCAAAACCACGCCACTGTGGATATAAATTGCGGTACAATCCTTTAGGCCCGCACTGCCTTTGGTGGCATCGTAAATAATTGTTAGAGAGTCTGTTATTTTTGGGAATCGAGGCGTTATACTCACAATTTGAGCATCCACAAACGAGCTAAAAGAATAAAATGTTGCAAAAAGCAATAAAAATAATGATGAAGATTTGATATGCATGAATGTATAAAATAAGGTGTGGTAAAGGTAATTGCAGAACTTAATTTATTGGCATCATATTGAAAATTTGCATGTGATGGACCTCTTTTCACCTGTAGATTTCTTTCTTTTGTTTAAAGAAAAGTCGGTTTTGGATATCTTCCAGCGAATCAGAATTTTACTAAAGTCTGATTTGATGCTGTGTAAAATTGATTTACATCGCTTTGAATATCAGTTTATTACATGCCCAATTTTGTATTTTCAGATCCAAATGAAAATGCAGGAATATGCCTGAATCTGAATCACCGATCGTTCGGTTGGCTCAAATATTAAAATCCACTTAAAGGGAATTGAAAAATGGTTTTTTGGAAATCCAACTCAACATTGAGTCCTTTGGTTATTTGAAATGCAAAAAGGTCCTAACAAAATGTCAGGACCTTTTTGCTAACTGTTCAAACACCCGTTAATTAGATTTTTACTATTTTTCTCTTACCTGTAGAAAGGTTGTTTTTAATGCCTTCAACCAGATAAATGCCTTTTGGAATATTTCTGAGATCAATTGTAGTTGATCCATTTTGAAGATTTTGACTTTGTTTTTGGATTAATTTTCCACTCATGTCTGTGATTTGTATGTCAATGATTTCTCCCTCAACAAATGATTCATTTTCAATGGTAAGATCAGATGCAACTGGATTTGGATAGAAATTGAAAGAACCTTTCCAGCCTGGCTGAACCACAACGGTATTGGAAAACTTGAAATCCTCTTCCATCGCTCCCACAAATTTCACTTTGTAAAAGACCTGACGCACTGATTTTTTGTCAGAAAAAGTATAATTTCCAGCTCTGCCTTTGGCATCAAGAAAAGCGATTTCTTCAAATATATTTCCATCGAAAGATTTCAGAACAGAAAAGCCTTTGGCATCTTTTTCTGAATATGTTTTCCAGGTCAGTATATTTTCTTTTTCCAAAGCGCTAACTTTTAAATCTCCCATTTCTACCGGTAATGGCTCTTCTTCGCTACCCACGGCGAATTTAGAAAATGTGGTAATTCCAGAAGTTGTAATTGAATATGGCGAGGCTGAGAAATTTGTAGCTGCCTTCACCTGGGGAATCCATAAACTGTTTCCAATACCTGAATTTTTTCCAATATAAGCTATGTCAGACTCACGTACTCTGTAGAATTCAGCGCCTTCATCCGCAGTATTCCATTGCAATCTGATAGAAACATTTGGTGTTCCAGCTCCTGTCAATGGCTCGATTTCCCAGGTCTTTTTTACAGATCTTTCAAGGTTGATTATGGCTGTTCCTGCATTCCCATTCTCATAAATATCATTGAAATTCCTGACTTTAAAATCCCGTGAGGTACCTACATTGCTTATGTAAGCTGGTGTATATGAACTGGTTCCCACTGGAAAAATTCTTTCTCCAGCTCCTGAAGGCACTTCTCTGATAAAGAAACCTGCACCCGTTGGACTTACCTGATTCAATGTCTGCACATAAGAATCTGCATTTTGGTTGGAAGTGCTTGCACCTGTCAAAAGAGTCAGGTTGTATTGATCAATAACCACTTTTCCAAATGTCAAATCCAGATTGGTGCAAATGTTCAGGTTGCTACCCAAATTGACATTTCCTGCAGCAAGTTTTGCAATGGAGAATGTGCCCAAGGTATTGTTGCCTGTCTCGAAGTTCAAAGTTCCAATAGAAGCAGATGAGCCTCCAATGTTTAAAGTTGAAATGCAAGTTGATCGCAATAAGCCGCTTCCTGCAATGGTTCCATTTAAACTTAAGGCATTTGAGCCGAGGGCAAAAGTTCCATTGCTTACATTCAATTGGCTATCCACAACCACATTGCCAGTCAGGGATTTTGCATTGTTTCCAGATGTAGTCAGGTTGTTGAAAGTAAAGCCAGGAATGTTCTGCGCTGAGCTTCCGTTGAAGTTAACGGTTGAAGTTCCGGCTGAATGCGCAGAGGCTCCAGGCGTAAATGTTCCTGATATTCCGATAGTCCCGATTAGTGTTTTGGTACCGATTCCTGATGTACTCAAGTTGCCATAATTGGCAGCTACAACACTTTGAGCAGAAGCACCATTATAGACAATTGTACTTGAAGAAGAAGGCGAAAATATTCCTGAATTAGCAAACAATCCACTGATTGTTAAACTATTGACTCCATTTACAGCCAAGGTGGTACCAGATTGCAAGGTAAGATTGTTGGCAAACGATGCAGCATTCACCTGAGGCATATTCACCGCTCCGGTTGGGATGATAACATCTGAAGAAGCCGTTGGAATTCCGCCACACCAGTTGGTTCCAAGGTTCCAATTTCCGGTTGTTCCAAGCCATGTTCCTGATG
>Ga0105046_10008328_pt1 | contig 16306 bp, 13 predicted proteins | sample MAT03_FD_78385 | JGI IMG/M metagenome (GOLD analysis project Ga0105046, IMG submission 78385) | Freshwater microbial communities from Lake Fryxell liftoff mats and glacier meltwater in Antarctica - MAT-03 (megahit assembly) | ecosystem: Environmental > Aquatic > Freshwater > Ice > Liftoff...
CGAAGGCGAGCTGCGCGCCTTCGTGGACGGCGATGGCGGGCGCGTGGTCGAGCTCAACACGCTGCGCGCGGGTGAGCTCTTCGGCGAACTGATGCTCAGCGGCGAGCCGCGCGCCGCCAGCGTGCAGGTCACCACGCGGGCGCGCCTGACGCGCGTGACGCGGGCCGAAGCCGAGCGCGTTCTGGCGCAGCGACCCGAGCTTGCGTTCCAGTTGATCCAGCGCCTGGTGCAGCGCGTGCGCACCCTCACGCGCACCGTGGGCCGCCTGGCGTCGGTGGATGTCTACGGGCGGCTCGTGGGCCTGTTCGACGCGCTGGCGGTCGATGATCAGGGACAGCGCGTCGTGCCCGGGCCGCTCAGCCAACAACGCATCGCCGAGCGTGTGGGGGCGTCGAAGGCGATGATCAACCGGCTGCTGACCGACCTGGCCAAGGGCCGCTATATCGAGCTCTCGCGCGAACGCATCGTGTTGCTCAGGAAGCTGCCGCCGAAGTGGTGAGTCCACTCCTGGCGGACAAGGCCCGGTCGCTGTGCGCGTGCAGCTCGTCCTCTTCGCGCACCAGCTGTAGGCCACCCCCTTCGAAGACGCGCCGCATGGACAGGTTGCGCACCGCTCACATGCTGAGCACGCGCTCGGCCCAGCGCCGTTTCCTGGCCTTCGCCGCGCTGCCCGCAGGGGCGTCGATCGTGAACCTGGCGCACGGCGCCCGCGGCGCTGAGCGCCTCGTCGAGGGCCATCTCGGCACAGCCGACCAGGCACACCTTGCCCAGTCGACGAGCGACCACGGCGGCGTGCGAGGCCGTGAACTCGAACTCCTGCCTATCGCCGAACTGCTGTTCGAGTCTGGAGGCGGCGTCCTGCAGGGCCTGCCAGACCGCCGGCAACCCGGTCGATCAGGCACACGAAGAACTTCGCGTGCTCGAAGGTCGGCGGCTTCCAGGCGGTCTGGGCAGGGCACTGGGCACAGTTGCCCTGGATCTGTGCGTGCAGCTTGCCGGCCGGAGGCTTGTGGCAGGTCGCGCAGTCCTGCCCGACGTCCTGCCGCGGCAGCGCGTGCGGGAAAGGCTTGCGGCTGCGCCGGGGAGCTTCGGCCCGACGTGGTCGCTGTGGCAGGCCATGCAGTTCTGCTCGGACAGTTGCTGATGGAACGAGGTCTCGAGGCCGCGCTGCGGTAATGCGGCGCCCGTCGCCGCAGGGTGGATGCGGGCCGGCGGCGCTTGTCGGCGCGCCCGCGTTGGGGCTTGACGGTCAACTCGTCGCGAACGGTGTGCCCGCACCAGCTACCATGCCTTGACCGAGATGGGGCTGCGCACGAAGGCGCCTTCCAGGGTGTCGCTGCGAACAGATGCTGCGGCAGGTCCGCTATCCGTTCACTGACGAACATGGCGGTCGCGCTGTTGTGTCCTCTAACGTACAGACCCGACGACCCCATCCGGGCAGGCTGAGCCGATGCACTCACTGCGGGTAGGCTCAAGCTCGGTTGCACTCGGCGTTCACGGGATTCCCGACGTGCCGGGGGGAGGGGCGTTCGACGGCGCCTGGGCCGATTCGGCGGTCGATCAACGGGCGCGACCCGGGCGCGACAGCCCGTGACGGGCGGCGGGCCGCCCGATCGCCACGAGCCGGACCGGCCCACAGGTCCCTCGGGGCCCGCACTGTGGTTCCTGCTGTGCGCCGTCACGCTGGCTCTGGGCTGGATCCTGTTGCCGTTCTACGGGACCATCCTCTGGAGCGCGATCATCGCGATGGTTTTCGCGCCGGTGAACTCGCGGCTATTGGTCTCGTCCGGCGGGCGCAAGACGGTGGCTGCTCTGGGCACGCTGCTGATCATCGTGGTCCTGGTGATGCTGCCGTTGGCGCTCATCACTGCAGCATTGGTGAGCGAGGCCGCGCAGGTCTTCCAGAAACTGCAGTCGGGCGAGATGAATCCAGAGCGCTTCTTCGGCGGCGTGTTCGGCTCGCTGCCCGACTGGCTGGTGTCGCTCCTCGGGCGCTTCGGCGTGGGCGACTTCGCGACCATCCAGCGCAAGATCTCATTCGCGTTGTCCCAGGCCGGGCAATTCTTCGCAGGCCAGGCGCTGAGCATCGGCCAGAACACTTTCGACTTTCTGGCCAACCTGGGCATTGCCTCTTACCTGGCGTTCTTCCTGATCCGCGACGGCGAGGCGCTGGCGCGCGGTGCGCGACATGCGCTGCCGCTCGACGCCGTCAGCAAGCGCGCACTGTTTGCCAAGTTCACCACCGTGATCCGGGCCACCGTCAAGGGCAACCTGCTGGTGGCGGCGATCCAGGGCGCCTTGGGCGGGGTGGCTTTCTGGTTCCTGGGCGTGAGCGGCGCCTTGCTGTGGGCGGTGCTGATGGCGTTCCTGTCCTTGTTGCCGCTGATTGGTGCAGCCTTGGTGTGGATGCCGGTGGCGATGTATTTGCTCGTCACCGGGGCTGTTTGGCAAAGCCTGATGCTGGTCGCCTGGGGCGTGCTGGTGATCGGGCTGATCGACAACGTCCTGCGCCCCATCCTGGTCGGCAAGGACACCCGCATGCCCGACTATGTGGTGATGATCACCACGCTGGGCGGCATGGCCGTCTTCGGCATCAATGGCTTCGTTCTCGGCCCGGTGATCGCGGCAATGTTCTTCGCGGTGTGGCACTTGCAGACCACCGCACAGAGCGACCTTCACCCCTGATCCGACGCAACGATGGCTGACTCGGTGCCGCCGCCGGCCTCGACACCACCCGGCTCCACGCCGCCTGGTCAGGGCTTGCGCCAGGCCGGCCCGGGCCTGACGGCGCCACAAGCCGGCTGGATGCGCTGGCTGCCAGGCGTTGAGGCGCTGCGCCACTACGACATGGCCTGGCTGCGCAGCGACGTGCAGGCCGGCCTGGCGTTGACGGCAGTGCTCGTGCCGGTGGGCATTGCCTATGCCGTCGCGTCAGGCGTGCCGGCCATCAGCGGCCTGTACGCGACGATCTTCGGCCTGCTGGCCTATGCGCTGTTCGGACCGAGCCGGGTGCTGGTGCTCGGACCTGACTCCTCGCTGGTGCTGCTGATCCTGGGTGTCGTGCTGCCCTTGTCCGCAGGCAGCCCACAGCGTGCGCTCGCGCTGGCCGGGATGATGGCGGTGGTGTCTGGCGCGCTGTGCATCGTGGCCGGCATCGCGCGGCTCGGCTTCATCACGGAATTGCTGTCCAAGCCCATCCGCTACGGCTATATGAACGGCATCGCGCTGACCGTGCTGGTCAGCCAGTTGCCCAGCCTCTTCGGCCTCAAGGTCGACGCCAGCGGCCTGCTGAGCGGCGTGCGCGCGTTTGCCGCAGCGGTCTGGGCCGGCAAGACGAACCCGACCGCACTGGCCATCGGCGTGAGTACGCTGGCGGTGATCTGGGTCTGCCGCCGCAGCAAGCGCCTGCCGGGGGTGCTGGTGGCCGTCGTCGCAGCGACGGTCGTCGTGTCGGCCTTCGACCTGGCCGGGAAAGCGGGCGTTACCGTTCTCGGCGCCTTGCCGCAAGGCATGCCGGCGTTCGCGCTGCCCTGGATCACCACGGCTGACCTGGTGTCGGTTCTGCTCGGCGGCCTCGCCGTTGCGCTGGTTTCGTTCGCCGACACCAGCGTGTTGTCGCGAACCTATGCCGCGCGCTTGGGCAGGCCGGTCGACGCCAACCAGGAGATGGTAGGCCTGGGCGCGGCGAATCTGGCGGCGGGCCTGTTCCAGGGGTTCCCCATCAGCGCCAGCACTTCACGAACGCCGGTTGCTGAAGCGGCTGGCGCCAAGACGCAGCTGGCCGGCGTCGTGGGTGCGGTCGCTGTGGCGATGCTGCTGATCTTTGCGCCCGGCCTGCTGAAAAACCTGCCCACCGCGGCGCTTGCCGCCGTGGTCATTGCTTCGGCCATCGCGCTGATCGAGATTACCGATCTGCGCCGCATCTACCGCATCCAGCGCTGGGAGTTCTGGTTGTCGATGGGCTGCCTGGCGGGGGTCGCGCTGTTCGGCGCCATTCCCGGTATCGGCCTGGCGATTGCGGCCGCGATCATCGAGTTTCTCTGGGCCGGCTGGCGCCCTCACTCGGCCGTGCTCGGACGCGTCGACGGCGTGAAGGGTTACCACGACATCTCGCGCTATCCGGCGGCGCGCATCGTGCCGGGCCTGGTGCTGTTCCGCTGGGATGCGCCACTGTTCTTCGCCAACGCCGAACTGTTCAAGGCCCGGGTGCTGGACGCTGTCGGCGCATCGCCCACGCCGGCGCAATGGGTGGTGATCGGCGCCGAGCCCGTCACCAACGTCGACGTGACGGCCGCCGACATGCTGGAGGATCTCGACAAGGTCCTGCAGGCGGCCGGTATCGAACTTCACTTCGCCGAGTTGAAGGACCCGGTCAAGGACAAGCTGAAGCGATTCGGACTCTTCAAGACCTTCGGCGAGCAGCGATTCTTTGCCACGCTGGGCGAGGCGGTTGGCGCCTATCTCGGCGCGCACGGCGTTGCGTGGGTGGACTGGGAAGACCGGAGTTCGTCGGCAAGCCTGCCGCAGGCCTGAGTTCCTTGCGCCTGCCGGGCAGTGGTGCTGCAGCGCATGAGAACGGCCGCTCGTTCACCGTCGATCGACCGGCACCGACTAGGCAACGACGTCGAACTGGAGCAGCATTCGATTCCGCCCACGCCTGCCGGCCGGCAGGCCGCCCAGCCCCTGCACGGGAGATCGTCCATGCCCTCTGTCGATACCGCGACGCCTCTGCCCGCCACCGAACGCGTTCCCACGCTGGACATCCTGCGCGGCTTCGCGCTGATGGGCATCCTGATCATGAACATGCCGGGCTTCTCGAGCTCGTTCTTTGCCGAGTCGGACGGCTCGCACCTGTGGACCGGGCAGGTGGACCAGATCGCCGAGCACGTGCGCGAGGCACTGTTCTCGGGCAAGTTCAACAGCATGTTCAGCCTGCTGTTCGGCATCGGCTTCACGATCCAGTTCGCGCGCATGCAGGAGCGCGACCCCGGGCATGCGACGGCGCTGTACCTGCGCCGCCTGTCCGCGCTGCTGGTCTTCGGCCTCATCCATGCCTTTGTGTTCTGGCCCGGGGACGTGCTGCACAACTACGCCATCCTGGGCTTCGTGCTCGTGCTCGTGCTCGGACTGCGCCGCGTCAGCGACCGCGGCATCGTCGCGCTGATCGGGGTGGCGCATGAAAGAACTGGCCCCCCGCGGTCACCGGCAATACGGTGCCCGGCAGCATGAGTTGCCGTAGCAATGTCGTCGGCGGCCACAGGGACCACGGGGGCCACAGGCCGACCGAAGAGTGGGCTTAGCAGCGTGAAGCCGGCAGATCACAACGAGAGAAGACCCGCACGCTGGTGGGCCTGGCTAGGTTACGCCCTGGCGGGCGTGGCCGGTGCGGCAGGCGCAAAGTTCAGCTACGACTTCGGCGTGCAGATCAGCGGCGTCGGCGTCGGCCTGCTGCTGGCGGTGAACACCGCCGTCTTCTGTGCCGTGCTGGTCGGCGCGCTCGCCGACCGTCTGCTCGGTTATCGGCGCCCCTGAGGCCGCTGCCAGCGACTATTGCTGCTGCTGCTGTTTCTTCTTCATCTCTTTGTCGTAGCGTTCGTTGCGGGCACGGAACTGGGACCACAGCCACAGGGCGAAGACGATGAACCAGACCAGCAGGATGACTTGGTGAACCTTCACGGGATGCTCCAGCGTTTGTTGTGGGGTGGTGGGGTTGGGTGGGAACGACGGCCTTGGGGCGAGGTCACTTGGCGTCGATGGACAGCCCCCGGCTCAGGGCCAGTGGCGGCGTGCGGCTGACCAGCGTGCCCATCACGGCAACGGTGGCCATCAGCAGAGCAACCTCGACTATGTAGACAAAAGCATACCCGGTCGTCGGCACCGCCAACCGGGCACCGAACAGGCCTTGCGATGCGAGGGCGCCGACCACGTCGCGCATTACGCCGCCGAAGGCCACGGCCACGCCGGCCGCGGTGGCCTGCACCGCGCCCCAGGCGCCCAGGGCCAATCCGACCTGATCCTTCGGCGCACGGTTCATCGTCAAAGTCAGCGTGCCGTGCCCGAACAACCCGGCACCGAAGCCGATGCCGATGACGCCGGCCACGAACAGCGGCACCGAGAGGTTGACCCCCGACAGCACGACGGCCACGAAGGCCGGCACGCCGACTGCAGCACCGGCCATCGCCATGCGCGCCGGGTCAGAGCCGCGGCCCAGCACCACAGACGCGAGCCAGAAACCGATCAGTCCGCCCGTGGCCAGCGCCGCGGTCAGCCAGGTGGTGCCGCCCACCGACAGCCCCAGCACCTGGCCACCGTAGGGTTCGAGCAACACATCCTGCATGCTGAAGGCCATGGTGCCCAGCGCGATGGCGATCAGCCGCCGGCGGGCGCCTGGGGTCTCGAGGTAGGCCGACCAGGCCTGGCTGAACTGCGGCGCAGGTGCCGCCGCCTCGCGCTGAAGGCGCGCCGGGCGGCGGGTTTCCTGCTTCCACAGCGCGATGGTGTTCAGCACGATCGTCACCACGGCCGAAGCCTGGATCACCTGCACCAGCCGGCCGGGCGAGAAGTCCACGAGCAGGGCACCGAAGATCACCGCGCTGACGATGCTGCCCAGCAGCAGCATCACGTACATCAGGCCCACGACCTTCGGCTGCGACTCCACCGGCGCCAGGTCGGTCGCCAGGGCCAGCCCGGCAGTCTGTGTGGTGTGCAACCCGGCACCGACGAGCAGAAAGGCCAGCCCGGCGCCCATCGGGCCGATCCACGACGGCCATGCCGAGGCATTGCCGCCGCCCGACAGCACCAGCAGCGCGAACGGCATCACCGCCAGCCCGCCGAACTGCACCAGGGTGCCCATCCAGATGAACGGCACGCGGCGCCATCCCAGTGCGGAACGGTGGTTGTCGGAACGGAAGCCGATCAGGGCCCGCAGTGGCGCGTAGAGTACCGGCAGCGCGACCATGATGGCCACCAGCGAAGCCGGCACGGCGAGCTCGACGATCATCACTCGGTTCAGCGTGCCGACGAGCAGCACGAGCGCCATGCCGACGGAGACCTGGAACAGCGACAGTCGCAACAGGCGCGACAGCGGCAGGTCGGGCGACGCCACATCGGCGAAAGGCAGGAAGCGCGGTCCCAGCTGGGACCAGCGCGAGATCAGATTGCGCGTGACGAGATTCATGGCGCGTCCTTGGCACCGGTCATCAAGAGCGCACGCCATCGCGAAGCATCCCGGACGTCGATGCAGACCCCTGAAGGAAAGTCAGACACACACGCCGCGGATCTGGGCAGTGCTACCCAGATCCGCAGCGTGAACGCGGCGCGCAGCGCCGCGCTACTTCAGCTCGGCAGCCGGCGCCTTGGCAACCAAGGTATCGGTTGCGACAGCGGCTGCCTTGGCGGCCGGAGCCGCCGTCATGCCGCCGTTGAGGTACTGCGACACCCACGTCGTATGGGTCAGCAGTGCATAGTGCACCGAGAACGAACCCAACGCGACCGCGCCGATCATCAGCGGCAGACCGAATTGCGGCCTGACCACACACCACAATTTTCCGTAGATCATTTCGACTTCTCCTGGTTCACTTCAGCCAAGGCGAATAGATGTAGGCGAACAGATGCGCCAACACCGAAATGAAGCCGAAGATCTGCGTGCCCTGGATCAGGTTGCGGTGGATCTCTTGCGACTCCGACTCGGTGAAGCCTGTCGGCCACACCCTCTCACCGTCTGCATTGACGTTTGACATGGAACCTCCTCATCTGGGAGTTCAACTCCGTGCACACCCTGCACGCGGGGACTGCTGCAGGCATCAGGCGACATCTGCAACTGTAATGTCTGCCTTACATCGACCGTTGTCAATGAGGATTGACAGTCGCGTGGTGCGCGATTGGTACGCGTGTGGTGGGTGCCGGGTGCCGGGGCCGGGTGCCGGGTGCCGGGTGCGATCGGCCGTGCCCGGTCGTCGCACAGAGGTTGCACGGTCCGTCGCAGCGCCCATGCGGGCGGGCGACCCGCCGGGCCAGCCTTTGGCTACAGGAGGAAACACCGCGTCAGCAGCGAATCTTCTGATGAGTCAGTGCGCGCAGCTACTTTCGGGCGCACGGACGAAGAGCAGGGCCGAGTCTTGGGTGCTGCCCCAATAAGTTGCCGAATTGCCCTCGGGCTGTCAGTCGGCCTCGTAAGGGGTGCCGTAAAAGCGGTGCACTCCGGTCGCCCATGCCTTGTCTGCCATCGACGGCCAATTGTTCTTGTCGAATCCAGGCGCTTCCTTGAGCCGGTCCTTCGGCAGGTTGAGCGTGAAGCGCTTGTTGATCGTGTCGAGCGTCAGCGCACCCCACGGCACCGCGAAGAGCTTTTCACCCATGCCGAGCAAGCCGCCGAACGAGAGAACGGCATAGGCGATACGGCCCGAGGCCATGTCGATCATGAACTCCTTGATGTCGCCCAGGTCTTCGCTGTCGCTGTTGTAGACGTCGTTGCCCATCAGGGTGTCCGCGCCCATCAACTGCGGGCCGGGGCCGCGGTCCTCCTTGCTATACATCCCGAATGTGTCGCGTGTCACGTAGTTGGTGGTCATGGTGGTACTCGCTTCCTTGTGGTGAGAGAGGTTTCGATGGCGCACAGGGAGCCCATGCGCCGTGCCGTCAGCATTGCCGTACGTCGCGCTTAACCGGTAGGCCCGGCTTCAGCCAAGTCAGCCATATCAATTTCCGCACGACGGACGAAGCCTGCGCGTGCACGCGCCGCACGTCTGTTCGCTGTGCCACACAGCCGGAAGGCAGCGCGGCAGGGCCCCGCCATGTCCCGAGCGTCATGTGCCGATGATTCTGCAGGCCGCCTGTCGCCACCGAGAACGCTGTACAACCTCTTCGACCAGGCGTTGTGGTCCTGCCCGCACTGCACGCGTTCACCCTGATGAGCACCATGAAGCAACTTCTGCCCGCGCTGACCCTGTCCCTGTCCCTGTCCCTGTCCTTGTCCTTGTCGATGAGCCTGTCCCTGGGCCTGATCTCCAGCGCCAGCCTGGCGCAGGCCCCTGCAGTTCTTCCGGCGGGTCTGCCGGTGGGTCTGCCGGCGGGTCTGACCCAGGTCACCAGCGTCGAGGGCGTCACCGAGTACCGCCTGGCCAACGGCCTGCAGCTGCTGCTGGTGCCCGACGACTCCAAGCCCACCACCACCGTCAACGTGACCTACCGCGTGGGCTCGCGCCACGAGAACTACGGTGAGACCGGCATGGCGCATCTGCTGGAGCACATGGTCTTCAAGGGCACGCCGACGACCCGCAACGCGTGGTCCGAGTTCACCCGGCGCGGCCTGCGCGCCAACGGCAGCACGTCCACCGACCGCACCAACTACTTCGCCAGCTTTTCCGCCAACGACGACAACCTGCGCTGGTACCTCAGCTGGCAGGCCGACATCATGGTCAACAGCTTCATCGCGCGCGCCGACCTGGACACCGAGATGACCGTGGTGCGCAACGAATTCGAAGCCGGCGAGAACAACCCCGGCCGCGTGCTCTTCCAACGCGCGCTGTCGACGATGTACGACTGGCACAACTACGGCAAGCCCACCATCGGCGCACGCACCGACATCGAGAACGTCGACATCCCGCGCCTGCAGGCCTTCTACCGTCAGTATTACCAGCCCGACAACGCCACGCTGGTGATCAGCGGCAAGTTCGACCGCAGCAAGGTGCTGGCCTGGGTGGCGCAGTACTTCGGCCCCCTGCCCAAGCCCACACGCGAACTGCCCGTCACCTACACGCAGGACCCGCCGCAGGACGGTGAGCGCGTGGTCACGGTGCGCCGCACGGGCGGCTCGCCAATGGTCTACATCAGCCACCACACGCCGGCGGGTTCGCACCCTGATGCCGCTTCGGTGCAGTTGCTGGCGTCGGTGCTGGGCGACACACCCGGCGGGCGCCTGCACAAGCGGCTGGTGCAGGGGCAGCTAGCGGCGCAGGTCTTTGGTGCGGCGATTGCCTGGGCGGAGTCCTCGCCGATGATCACCGGCGTCATCGTCAGCCCTGGGCAGGATCTGGAACGGGCGCGTGCCGCCGCCGCCGCCGTGCTGGACGGCCTGGGGGTCGAGCCGATCACGGCCGAAGAGCTGGAGCGCGCGCGCATCGGTTGGCTGAACAACTGGGACCAGGGCTTCACCGACCCGGAAGCGATTGGCGTGGGGCTGTCCGAGGCCATCTCGCTGGGCGACTGGCGCCTGTTCTTCCTGCAGCGTGATCGTGTGCGCCAGGTGAGCCTGGCCGACATCAACCGCGTGGCCCGGCAATGGGTGCTGCGCAGCAACCGCACGGTCGCCATCTACGAGCCCGAGACGAAGCCCGAGCGCGCGCCGCAGATCGCGCGCGTGGATGTGGCCACCGCACTGACGGCCTACAAGGGCGACGCCGCCGCCGCCGCTGCAGAAGCCTTCGACCCGACGCCGGCCAACCTGGATGCACGCACCCTGAGCTCGCAGATGCCGGGCACGCTGAAGGTGGCGCTGCTGCCCAAGGGCACACGGGGCCGTGTCGTGAATGCCCGGCTGGTCTTGCAGATGGGCACCGAGCAGTCGCTCCAGGGGCTCGGGCTGGTGGCCAGCATGGCGGGCGGCATGCTGGACAAGGGCGGTGCCGGCCTGACACGACAGCAGATCGCCGACGGCTTCGACAAGCTGCAGGCCAGCGTGGGCTTCGGCGCCTCGGGTGACAGCGTGTTCGTCGGTATCAGCACCAAGCGCGAGCACCTGCCCGCGGTGATCGAACGGGTCGGTGCGCTGCTGCGCCAGCCGGCCTTCGACGCCGCGTCGCTGGAAGAACTGCGCAAGCAGGCCCTGGCCGGCCTGGAGCAGCAGCGCAAGGAGCCTGCGGCGCTGATCCGCAACCGCCTGGCGCGCCATGGCAACCCGTATGCGCGCGGTGACCTGCGCCATGCGCGCAGCTTCGAAGAACAGGAAGAAGACATCAAGGCCGTCACGCTGGACCAGGTGATTGCCTTCCACCGGCGTTTCTTCAGTGCCGCCCAGGGTGAGTTTGCGGCCGTCGGCGACATGGATGCTGCGGCCGTGCGCCAGGCGCTGGACAAGGCTCTTGGCGACTGGCGCAAGCCTGCTGGCGGGGCGCAGCCGCAGGCCCGCGTCACCCGACCTTTCGTGGCGGTGGCGCCGGCGCGCTTTGTCGAGCGCACGCCCGACAAGGCCAACGCCAACCTGGCCGGGCGGCTGGCCCTGCCCATCAGCGATACGCACCCGGACTACGCGGCCCTGGTGATGGCCAACTACATCTTCGGACAGGGCGGCAGCAGCCGCCTGTGGACGCGCATCCGCGAAAAAGACGGCCTGAGCTACGACGTGGGCTCGGGGCTGAGCTGGGGCGCGCTGGACGCCAACACCGAGTGGCAGTTCAGCGCCATCTTCGCGCCGCAGAACCAGCCCAGGGTGGAAGCCGCCTTCCAGGAAGAGCTGGCGCGTTCGCTGAAAGACGGCTTTACCCAGGCCGAGCTGAACGAAGGCCGCGCCGGCCTGCTCAATTTCCGTCGTCTGTCACGCGCGCAGGACGATCTGTTGACCGAGCGCATCGCGGGCAACCTCTTCGTCAACCGCAGCTTCGCATTTGCCCAGCAGTTGGACGATGCCCTGGCCCGGCTGACCGTGGACCAACTCAATGCCGCGTGGCGCAAGCACATCGACCCGCAGCGACTGGTGATCGCCTGGGGGGGCGACTTCAAGCAGCCTTGAGGGCCGCTTTTAGGGCAGCCAGCGAGGCTGCCGGCAGAGTCAGCCCAGCGCCAGCCGCCGCGGCGGGCGCATCACCGATTGCACGCACATCAGCACCAATCGGCGCAGGGCGTCCCAGGGCTCTGGCGGCCAGGCCGCGTCGCGCAGACCCTTGACCAGGCCGTCGCAGGTGCTGGCGGCGTCGAGCAGCCGCGCCAGATCGGGGTCTGAGAGCTGCGGCAGCACGCGCTCGAACAGGCGCTCCTTGGCGCCCCAGACGCGCGCCTCGCGCAGCGCCAGCGGCAGCGGCCGGCCGCCATCCAGCGCGGCGCGCGCACGCGCCAGCGCGCGCAGGTCTTCGGCCAGCGTCCAGTGCACCAGCACCGCGGCTTCGCCTTCGGCGCGCAGGCTGTCGAGCATGCGCAGCGCGCGCGCCGCCTGGCCGCCAAACACCGCCTCGCCCAGGCGGAAGACGTCGTAGCGCGCCACGTCCAGCACCGCGGCTTCGATCTGCTCGAGGCTCAGTTCGCCCTGCGGGTAGATCAGGGCCAGCTTCTGCAGCTCTTGATGGGCAGCCAGCAGGTGGCCTTCGACGCAGTCGGCAAAGAAGGCCAGCGTGCGCTGTCCGGCCTCACCGGGCTGCACGCGCTGGCCCTGGCGCGCCAGCCGCTGCGCCAGCCAGCCGGGCAGCGCGTGGCGCTCTACCGGCTCGACGCGCAGCGTGGCGCCGGCCGCGTCGAGCGCGCTGAACCAGGCGCTCTTTTGCTGCTGCCCGTCGAGCCGCGGCAACTGCACGATGCTGAGCACGTCCTCGGGCAGGCGCACGCAGTAGCGCTGCAGCGCGTCTGAGCCCTCCTTGCCCGGCTTGCCCGACGGGATGCGGATCTCGATCAGCTGTCGCTCGGAGAACAGGCTCAGCGACTGCGCCGCCGCCAGCACCGCGCTCCAGTCGAAGTGCGCGCCGGAGACCGTGAACACCTTGCGCTCGCCGTAGCCGGCGGCGCGCGCCGCGGCGCGGATCGCGTCAGCGGCTTCCTGCGCCTGCAGCGGCTCGTCGCCGTGGATCGTGTACAGCGGGCGCAGGCCACGCTGCAGTTGAGCGGCCAGCTGGTCGGGGCGGATCTGCATGGCGTGCCGATCTCAGAGCCGCACGGCGGCCAGCCGGCGCAGCACCTGCGCCACCACGTCGGACTGCATCTCGCGGTACAGCTCGGCCTCTTCCAGTTCCTTGGCCAGGGCGGCCGTCTCGGTGTAGCTGAGGTCACGCTTGAGCAGCAACTCGTCTGGTGCGATCAACTCGCGGCCGCCAGGCGTGCGGGCACGAAACTCGAACTTCACGCGCAGTTGCAGTTCGCGCACCTGGCCTGCCGCGCTGCTGGCCACCACGGTCTTCTCGCGCCGGTCGCTCAGGGCCGTCAACACCACGTCGGCCTGCGGCGCAGCCTCGACCACGCTCACGCCGCCCTGCGCCAGACCGCGGCGCAGCTCGTCGGCCAGCGGCGAGCGCGGCGCAAAACCTTCGAAAGCAATGCGGCGAAAGGGCAGCACCGGCGGGCGGCGCAGCTCGAAGCCACAGCCCCCGGCCAGCGGCCCCAGCAGGGCCAGCAGGGCGAAGGTGGCGCGGCGCTGCATCAGGCTGCCGTCAGACCACCACGTTGACCAGCCGCCCGGGCACCACCACCACCTTCTTCACCGGCCGCCCCTCGCGGAACCGGATGCAGTCTGGGTGGGCCAGCGCGGCGGCCTCGATCTCTGCGTGGCCGGCGCCGGCCGGCACGCGCACGGCGCCGCGGTGCTTGCCCGCCACCTGCAGCACGAGTTCGATCTGCTCTTGCACCAGCGCGGCCGGGTCGACCTGCGGCCACGGGGCGTCGATCAGTTCGCCCTGCTCGGCGTGCAGCCCGAGCGCACCCCACAGGCCGTGGGTGATGTGCGGCGCCACCGGGTACAGCGTGCGCAGCATCAGGCCCAGCGATTCGCGCAGCACGGCACGGTCGGCATCGCCGTCGTCCAGCGTGGCGGCTTCGAGCGCGTTGAGCATCTTCATCGCGCCCGAGACGACGGTGTTGTATTGCAGCCGGTCGTAATCATGGCCCACCTGCCCGAGCAGCAGGTGCATCTCGCGGCGCAGCGTGCGGGCGCTGTCGCTGGCTCCGCCGATGCTGCTGCCGGCGCCGGCCACGGCCGCGCGCTGGCGCACCGCGAAGGCCCACAGCCGGCGCAGGAAACGGTAGGCGCCTTCGGCCCCGCTGTCGCTCCAGGCCGCGCTCTGGTCGGGCGGGCCGGCGAACATCGAGAAGGTGCGCGCGGTGTCGGCGCCGAAGCGGGCGATGATGTCCTTGGGCTCGACGACGTTGTTCTTGCTCTTGGACATCTTCTCGATGCCGCCCAGCAGCACCGGCCCGCCGTCTTCCCTGGCCGTCGCGGCCACCGGCTGGCCGCGCTCGTCGAAGCGGATGTCGACCTCGTTCGGATAGAACCAGCGCTTCTTGCCCGCGGCGTCCTCGCGGTAGTAGCACTCGTTGAGCAGCATGCCCTGCGTGAAGAGCCGGGTGAAGGGTTCGCCGAAGCGCACCAGCCCGCAGTCGCGCATCGCCTTGGTCCAGAAGCGCGCGTACAGCAGGTGCAGCACGGCATGCTCGATGCCGCCGATGTACTGGTCCATCGGCATCCAGTAATCGTTGCGCGCATCGACCATCGCCGCGTCGCTGCCCGGGCTGCTGTAGCGCATGTAGTACCAGGCGCTGTCGACGAAGGTGTCCATCGTGTCGGTCTCGCGCCGCGCCGGGCGGGCGCAGCGCGGGCAGGCCACGTTCAGGAAGGCCTCGCACTTGTTCAGCGGGTTGCTGCCGCCGTCGGGTAGCAGGTCTTCGGGCAGCCGCACCGGCAGATCGCTGCGCGGCACCGGCACGGCGCCGCAATCGGCGCAGTGGATGATCGGGATCGGCGTGCCCCAGTAGCGCTGGCGGCTGATGCCCCAGTCGCGCAGCCGCCAGGTGGTCTTTTTCTCGCCCAGGCCCAGCGCCTGCAGCGCCTGCGCGATGGCGTCGACCGCCGCCGTGTGGCCCAGGCCGCTGAATTCGCCCGAGGCGATGGTCAGGCCAAGCGCCTTGTCGGCATACCAGTCCTGCCAGCGCTGATCGTCGAAGGGCCGCCCCTCGACATCGATCACCTGCACGATCGGCAGGTCGTACTTGCGCGCGAACGCGAAGTCACGCTCGTCGTGCGCCGGCACGCCCATCACCGCGCCGTCGCCATAGGCCATCAGCACGTAGTTGCCCACCCACAGCGGCAGCGCCTGGCCGGTCAGCGGGTGCGTCACCGTCAGGCCGGTGGGGCAGCCTTCCTTCTCTCTGAGCGCGAGTTCGGCCTCGGTGGTACCGCCCTGGCGGCACTTGTCGATGAAGGCGGTCAGCACCGGGTTGCCCACGGCGGCATGCGCGGCCAGCGGATGTTCGGGTGCGACGGCACAGAAGCTCACGCCCATGATGGTGTCGGCGCGCGTCGTGAAGACCGGCATGCGGCCGTCCTGGATCAGCACGCCGTCGTCGCCGCAGATCTCGTGCGTGAAGGCGAAGCGCACGCCCTGGCTCTTGCCGATCCAGTGCTCCTGCATCAGCCGCACGCGCTCGGGCCAGCCGTGCAGGTAGTCGGGGTGCGCGGGGTCGGCCACGCCGGCCAGCAGCTCTTCGGCGTACCGGGTGATCGCCAGGTACCAACCGGGAATCTCGCGCTTCTCGACCAGCGCATTGCTGCGCCAGCCGCGGCCGTCGACCACCTGTTCGTTGGCCAGCACGGTCTGGTCCACCGGGTCCCAGTTGACGATCTGCGTCTTCTGGTAAGCCAGACCCTTGTCGAGCATCTCGAGGAAGAACCACTGGTTCCAGTGGTAGTACGCGGGGTCGCAGGTGGCCAGTTCACGCGACCAGTCGAAGGACAGCGACAGCGGCTGCATCTGCGCCTTCATGTCGGCGATGTTGTCGCGCGTCCATTGCGCCGGCGGCACGCCATGGGCGATCGCAGCGTTCTCCGCCGGCAGGCCGAAAGCGTCCCAGCCCATCGGCATCAGAACGTTGTAGCCCTTCATGCGCATCTGCCGCGCCATCACGTCGTTGATGGTGTAGTTGCGCACATGCCCCATATGCAGTTTGCCGCTGGGGTAGGGCAGCATCGAGCAGGCATAGAACTTGCGCCGGCTGGTGTCTTCGCTGGCGCGGTAGGCGTCGCGTGCGGCCCAGTGCGCCTGGGCGGCTGATTCGACTTCTGCGGGGACGTATTTCTCGTTCATCCCGCGATTGTAGAAGTCGCTATCTGGAAGCCTTCGGTTGCAAGGACGGTTGCAAGGACGGTTGCGCGGGTGTCTGCGCGGATGACTGCGCGGATGACTGCGCGGATGACTGCGCGGGTGACTGCGCGGGTGACTGCACCAAGGGCTCGGCGACGAATCCGATGCGGTTCAGCCCGGCGGCCTGCAGGGTACCGATCAGCTCGGCCACGCGGCCGTAGGGCACGGCGGCATCGGCGCGCAACTGCACCTCGGTGGCCGGGTTGCGCCGTGCGGCCTCACGCGCCTGGCGCGCCAGCGCCTGCGCGGTGGTGGGC
>Ga0105046_10008329_pt1 | contig 16306 bp, 13 predicted proteins | sample MAT03_FD_78385 | JGI IMG/M metagenome (GOLD analysis project Ga0105046, IMG submission 78385) | Freshwater microbial communities from Lake Fryxell liftoff mats and glacier meltwater in Antarctica - MAT-03 (megahit assembly) | ecosystem: Environmental > Aquatic > Freshwater > Ice > Liftoff...
GGGGGTCTATTTGCGCCCAACACCCATAGGTGATTCACGTCGGGGTGGGTGGTTGCCACGGCACGTCGGTGCGGGACTGGGGCGAGTGTTCCGTGGTGGTCATCTGTTGGAATGCTTCGAGGCCATATCCGCCCAGGTGAGGCAGTTTCGCCAGTTCCAGTTGCGGGTATTCGCGGTAGAAGCAGATGTCGCCGGGGAGCGGAGCCGACGCAAGGTCCACGCTGGGCAGGACTTTCGCGGCCATCGAACGGAAGAGGTCGCCGGCCGGCCCTGGGGGGACCGCCAGCACGTTGATCTCGAACGGCTGCTCGTCGCCCTTGGGGGGCTTCAGGTCGGGGGCTGCCTCGTCGAACGCTTCCCCGATCAGCGGTTCGGCGCTGCCGTCCGCCGTGCGATACCGGAAGAAAATAGCGGCCGGGTCTGAGTGGTCGAGTTTGCTGTCGAGGAATTCGCGGGAGCGGGCCAGGAGCATTTCGCGGAAGAGCGGCCCCTTTTCAAGCGGCTTCAGGCACACGCTGCCCAACCCGTTGAACTTCTTGGCGATTTCCTTCTGGAAGCCCTGCTCAAACGCCAACAAATCCTCGGGTGCCAGCCCTGCCAGGAACTGGTCGGCCGCTGCGTCCATGTTCTTGCAACCGTCCGGCAAAATGAGTTTGCCGCCGCCGGTAACATCGGCCGTGGAGGGTGCGATAACGCTCAGCGCCGCGTGCATCTCAGAGAGCGTGGACCGGCAGAAGTTCAGTTCCCGCAGGTATTCGGGCGTATTGCCCAGCAACTTGCGGTACACCGATAGCACCATATCCAGAATGTGCAGTTGGAGCCGCTTGCGGGGATACAACCGGAGCAATTCCATGATTTCCGAGGCCGCGCTCGCTTTCCGCCCGGCCAGCATGCCGAAACCGCCGGCTGAGTTCAGCACGCCGATGGTCTGGAACAGACGGCCGTAGGTGGTGCGAACTTCCTTGCTGAGTTCGCCTTGCACCGGTTCCAGAATCTCCACCTGTTGCTTCAATCGCCCCGCGATCTGGCGGACAGCCTCTTCCGCTCCAGGAAGCCGGAACTGCGGGATTTCGAGGAACGTCGCGGCCATCATGGCCAGATGCCCCTCGGCTTCCTTGGCGAGTTTCTCGTACTTCGCCGTGAGCGTGGTGTGAAGCGATCCAGGGACCGGATCGTTTTCGGCGTCCGGCTTGCCGACGACCTTGATGAGTTGGTCGAGGACGGTACAGGCACCGGCGGCAGCGATCCTTCCACTGGAAGGAGTGTTGGCGCGGAGCGGGTCGATAAAGGCATCGAACACGCGGTCAGGGTCTTCACGCAGAGCATCGCGGACAGACCCGTGAAGCGCGTCGATTATCGTTTCGAGTTCGAGCCGGCGCTCGGTCCACTGACCGTTCAGCCAGGCCGCGATCGGTTCGCGGAGGTGAGCCGCTTCCTTGGCTGTCCACCGCTGAATCTGCCGCTGGGCGAACCGGCGACTCGCAGCCGTGAGCATCTCGGGCCGTGGCCAGGAGAGGCGGTACAGCCCGAACGTTTGGCACGCGGCCGTGATCGGCGGGTATGCCTTGCGGTACACATCTCGCACTTCATCGGCGACGCGGCCAGCGGGTGTGAGGATTTCGTTGAACAGCGCGTGAGCCGCCCGCCCGGCGACGGCAGACTGTGCCTTCGCTTCGGCCGCGATTGGCAGCGGCTGCACGATCACCCGCGCGAACGGCGGTTCGGAATCGACAATCGGGGCTTCGGACTTGTCGAACGTCGTCTGGTAGCGGGTCTTCTTCGACTGGAAATGGTGCAACTCGGCGAGCGACGCATAGGTGTTCCCGAGCGCCACGCTCCGCGCCGAAGCCTTGTCCGCCGGGGGAACGAAGAACATCCCGACAACTTCGGGCTTCAGATAACCCACTTGCCGGAGTTCGTGGCGAAGCAGGAAGGCGAGGTCGATGAACATGCCGCCACCCGTGCCGCCAGCTAACCCGGCGAGGATGTACGCTCGCGGTCGGTTGGTGCGAAGGCCGAGTTTCGTGTTCTTGCCGGCCTCGGCGAGCGCGCCACCAGTCAGGAACGTCTCGATTTCCTGGCGAATGCGCTGGGCAATGAGGCGGTAATGGTCGCACAGGGCGAGGCGGCCGAACGCACGCACGCCGTTGGCGGAACTGGGAACGCGGGCCAACTTGTATAGCGCGCCCGTCGGCATCCACCCCTCGACCGGGGGAAGCGAATCCCGCTGAAGGTAGTGGCTGGGCCGATTCAACCGGGCGATCACAGTCTCACGCGGGGCAATCGCGCCGGGGTCTTCGCCCGGGTTCGCGGTGATGGTGTCCGAATCGGTGTCGATGTACAGGAACTGCACGTTCGGCACCTTGTCCGGGTGGCCGAAGCGCTCGCAGATGAGGCGTTTGACGGCTTCCGCGACACGCCGCCCGGTCTGGCCCACGGCGACCACGAGAGCGGGGAATAGCGGGCCATCGCCGTTCATCTCAGGCGGGGCGATGCCGAGGCTGCCCATCCGCCCGGTCTGGAAAATCACAGGCCGCTGGAGCGTGTGCGATGGGTTGTTAACGGTACTGATACCGTTCGCAGCTGCAGCCGCACCGGGGGTGACGAGCCGGCCGCTGTGGCCCGGCATCGGCGTGTTCATCGGCGGGTTGCCACCGCCCGGTTTCATCAACGGGGGAAGACCGCCCGGTTGCGGAGTTTCGGATTTCGTGTTTGCCGTCGGGTCGGTGCCGAGTCGGCCGGAACCGCCCATCGCCATCCGCGTGACCACAACCGAATCCGGCCCTTCGGCGACGGGGCGACCCGGTCGCGGGATGGCCCCGGAACCTGGGTTCGGGTACGGGGGAGAACCTCGGCGCGGCGTCTCCTGCAGCGTTTGTGGCGTTTGCGGCGGTTGAGGCAACCCGGACAGTTTCAATGCCCGAACCAGGTCGGTGCAGGTCGGCCAGCGGTCGTCGGGCTTCTTGCTCAACCCGCGGCCGATGATGGACCGGTCGGCCAGTGGAAGCGAGCCGAGTTCCGGCGTCCCGTTGATGTGCTGCATCAACAGTTGCCGGGTGTTCGACCCGTTGAAGGGCCGCGTTCCCGTGAGCAACTCCTGGAACACGATGGCCAGGCTATACTGATCCGAGAACCGCGATACCCAGCCCTCGAATGTCTCGGGGGCCGCGTAAACGGGCGTGACCCCGCCGGTGACCGTAGCCCGCATGCCTTCCAGGAGTTTCGCCAGCCCGAAGTCGCCGACCTTGACGTGGCTGTGTACCAAGAACAGGTTCTGCGGCTTGACGTCGAGGTGCTGAATCTGGTGGTGTGTGTTCATCAAGTCGAGGGCTTCGGCGGTTTCCTCCATGTAACGGAGGAGTTCGTCGCGCGGAACCCCGACCATTCCCTGAGCACGACATTCGCGGAATCGATCCCAGAGGTTGCGGTCGGCCAACTCCATCACGATAATGAGTTCGCCGTCGATGATCCGGACTTGCTCGATGCTCAGAATGTAAGGGTGGCGGATGAACTTCACCCGGTCGAGCGCCTTCAACTCCTGCTTCGCGGCCCGTTCTTCGTCGTCGATGGAATCGAGGTCGCCGAAGACGAACTTGGCCGCCTTCAGAAGCCCACCTGGGGCTTCGACCTTCCATACCTCCCCAAACCCGCCCCGGCCAAGGCGTTCGATGAGCTTGTACCCGTTCAATGGGCTGGGCAACTCTTCCTGGCTGACCAGACGAACCGGCATCTGGGGAACCGCCAGTGTTCGAGGAAACCGCAACCGGCGCAAAACCGGCCACGGATGATTTACAGACGTTAACCTAACTCAATCCATAGCTCAAACCGGCGGCTTTGGCAAAAAATGAACGCCCAAGATGGGCCGCATTACACCCCGGCGCGAAATCCCGCTTCATGACCACACTACCCGTCGCCATTTCCGTGAAACAACCCTGGGCTGCGCTGCTCGTTGCCGGCCTCAAAACGGTCGAAGTGCGAACGTGGCGAACTCGGCGGCGCGGCCCCGTGCTGATTCACGCCAGCAAGATCGCGGACGACCGACCCGAAGGCTGGGCCTTGATCGACACGCCCGAACTGCTCGACCTTTCCCGCCTCCGTGGTGGGTTTATCGGTGTTGGCGAACTCACCGATTGCGTGAAATACGCGGACGCCGGCGCGTTCACGGCGGCCGTCGAGGCACACCGGAACGCACCGGAATGGTTCCGTTCTGCCGGTCTCTACGGGTTCGTGTTCCAGAACCTCCGTCCGATCGGGTATCATGCGTATTCTGGGCAAACGATGTTCTTTGCGGTGGAAGGATTCACGCTGCCATGAGTGCGACACCTGGATTGCTCGTTAGTGTGCGGTCGGCGGACGAAGTGGCTGCCGCCCTTGCGGGCGGGGCCGATTTAATCGACGTGAAGGAGCCGGGCCGTGGGCCGCTCGCCCCGGCCGAGGCCGAGGTCGTCGCGGCTGTGATCGAGGCCGTGGCGGGTAAGGTGCCCGTGAGTGCGGCTTTGGGCGAATGGTCCCCGAACGCGATCACCGAAGCCCACTGGCACCTCGAACTGAAGCTGAAATATGTCAAATGGGGGCTGGCGGGTTACGCGCCGGCACCCGGCTGGGGTGAAGACTTGCTCGACACGCGCCGCCAACTGCCGGTTGGCATGGAGATGGTCGTTGTCGCCTACGCCGACTGGGAGCGGGCGAAATCCGTGCCGCCGGCCGAGGTGGTGAAGTTCGCCAAACGCTTCCGCTTCAAGGCGTTCCTGCTCGACACCTGGGGCAAGGACAACAAGACGCTGCTCGACTTCACCACCGCCGCCGAGATCGCCGAGTTGGTGGAAAGCCTGAAGCGGGTGAACACGCTCGTCGCGGTAGGCGGTTCGCTGCGGCCCGAGCAGATGAAGCACCTCAAAGGCGTGACACCGGACTACTTCGCGGTGCGGTCCTCGGCGTGCGCCGCCGGCAAGCGCGACGGCGTCATCGATCAATCCCGTGTGCAAAAGTGGAAAGACGCCATCGGCTGAGGAGAAACCAAGCGTGAACCTGAACCACAACCCCATGCAGTCGGAACTCGCGGAATTGCTCCGAGCGTGCGACGACCGCGCGGGGCACCACGTTCTGTGGGTTGATCGCGGCGGCGAAGTGCGAATTACACTCTTGGCCGACGGCACCGCATTCGGGTTCGCCAACGGCCGCCCCGAAGCACAACTCCAGTTCGACTACTTCGAGAGCGGGCACGATTACGTCGGCCCAGGCGCGGCGCGGGATACCAATTGGGTCGAAGACGTGTTCATTACGTTGCTTGATCGTTGGGCGAAGGCCAAGGGATTGCCCGAGGTCGCATTCGTCGAGGGTGTTTGAACGGGAGGCAGTCGTGCCGATTACCGTGACGTTCGATCTTGAGCGACCTACACCCGACGAGTTAAACCGCATTCGCGGTTTCTTCGAGCGGTTGGGCTGGGAGCATCTCGGAAATACCGCCTACCGCTATCCGAAACTGCACGAACGCGATGCGGTTGAGGATTGGTTCAATCACGTCACCCCGGCGCTAATGTTGTTGCGGACATTTGCTCGATACGCAGCAAGCACCGGCCGGAACATCACAAAGTTTTCAGTCGATGTTCAAAGCTCGACGGGCTACAACCCGGTAACTGGCGTTGGCACTCTCCCATCTTCGGCGTCAGAAATTGCTGTGTCGCGGCCATCCCGTTCCGGTGAGAAGTTTGGCCGTCGGCGTTTGGTGGAGTGGCTTGACGCAATCGTCTGGCCGTATCCGCCAGCGGTCCCGATGACACCACCTGCAGTGGACGAGTCATAATCGGAGCCTTACTCATGCCACCGAAGTCGAAGACTGCGTTTCCGCACCCCGCCGTCGTGCATCACGGCGAGGCCGATATTCTCGCCAGTGTTCTCGCGGATCAATCCGACGACACCGCGAAGCTCGTTTACGCCGACTGGCTCCAGGAACACGACGACCCGCGTGGGAAGTTGCTGCGCGACAGCGTAACGGCGTTCCGTGCGGGTAAGAAACTCCCCTTCACGAAGAAGGTTGCGAAGCCCTGGCTCGACCTGGTCGGTCTCACACTTTACGGCAAACTTCTCACACACGATTTCACGGCGCACGCCAACAATATCCTCCGCCTCGCACGGCCGGCGGTCACGTTCGAGTCCGCACGGGCGGTGGACTTGAAACTCATGGTTACAGCGAGCAAGTTCGGCGGCCGCCCGGACATGCCCGAAGGGGTAGCGTGGCCCGCGTGCGACGGCCAATCGCTGACGTTCCTCGCTCAATTCAACCTGAACGACCTCACCAAGAGCGTCGTTTGCCGCGAACTTCCGAGCCACGGCCTGCTCTCGGTTTTCTCCCTCTACAACGAAGACGGCGGGAACGACGACTTTGATGCGAAAGGGAGTTGGCGAGTCTTTTACTTCCCGGAGGATGCGGACTTCGCCTATGTGCCGTTCCCCAGCGATCTCGACGAGGGCGGCTTACCCGCGTGCCGCCTGACGTTCGCGGAAACGCTGACATTGCCTGAAGAGGATTCGCCGTGGCGGAAGGAAATCGGGTTGGGTGAGGATGTCGATGCCTGGGAAATCTACCGGGAATACATCGCGGGGTATGGGAACGGTCACCAACTTCTCGGCTATCCGAGCATCATTCAGGGCGATATGTTGGGCAAGAAAACCATGCGCCACCTGCTGACGCTCGGTGGAGACGAGAACATGGGCTGGCAGTGGGGCGACGGCGGAAAGCTGTACTTCACGATGAGCGAAACGGACTTGAAAGCCAAGCGGTTCGAGGGCGTCCGCTTCGAGATGCAGTGTAGCTGAGTCTTGGTTTGGCGAGCGGTTGGCGTGAGCCGACTGTTCTTGGAGCAGATATTCCCGTCGCGGAACAGTTGGCTCACACCAACCGCTCGCCTTGTTCAAAAGCAAATTCACGCAATCGCGGTGCAACCGACTTCGACCGGGATGAGGTTCACCCGCTTGCCGCCCTGATCGAATTCGACGGTGCCGTCGGTCAGCGCGAACAGGCTGTCGTTCTTGGCGCGGCGGACGTAACTGCCGGCGGCGAAGCGAGTCCCGCATTGCGTGACGATGATGCTCCCGGTGGTCACGAACTGGCCGCCGTAGGCTTTGATGCCCCGACGCTTGGAAATCGAGTCCCGGCCGTTGCGAACCGAGCCTTGGCCTTTCTTATGTGCCATGACGCACTCTCCCAATTTATAGCAATGTTACGCGAAGAAAGTGCATTGTAGCGATCCAGCCCCGCACGGCAACGGGCAGGAGAACACAGGGTTTCCGCCAATCCTACTCATTTCGCTAGACGCTCCGTAAAGAAGGGTTGTTCCGGTTGAATGGGATGCTTGGGGATTCCACATCGCTTTGGTAGCATCCGTGGGATACGCCGGGCACGCGGCTTGCATTGGTAACGATCATTGAATGAGCGCGACATCACCTGCTGAGCTTTCTAGCCTTCGTTTTGGTACGTTTGTGCGGTCTGTGCAGGCGTAGGATGCGTAATTTGGGCGAACCTGCCCGACTCCAGTGATGGGGCTATTGAAGGATGACCGCGCGGGGGCTACTGTTGGATAGGTTGGCGAAAATGGGGAAGCAAGGTGATCTGTTGCCCGGGTGGACGCCGATAACCGGCCGGCCCACCCGACGCACATTTTCGGTGGGATGCCGATGTGCGACGACCGGCGTCGCGTGCCCGCCCCACAGGACGGATCTGGGGCGGCCGAGCGGGGTGGCGTCATGCGTAGAGTAGTTATTTCTGGTATCGGTGTTGTTGCCCCTAACGGCATTGGCCGTCAGGCGTTCTGGGACGGGTGCATTGATGGGCATAGCGGGATCGGCCCGATTCGCTCATTCGATGCGTCCAACCACCCGATTCGGGTGGCGGGGGAAGTTCACAACTTCGACCCGGAGCCATTCATTCCGCAACGGTTCCGCAAATCCGTGAAGGTCATGGGCCGCGCGGCCCGCTTCGGGATCGGTGCGGCCGGGCTTGCCGTCGCGGATAGCGGCCTGGAACTCACGAACAGCGACCCCACACGGTTCGGCGTCGTCATGGGTACCGGTTTAGTCCCGATGGACTTGGGCGAACTCGCTCCGCTATTGGCTCGCGCGTGCCAGGAAGATGGCGAGTTCGACCCGACGCGGCTGCCGGACCCGAACCGCACCGACAGCCCACTGTTCCCGCTTTGGCTCTTGAAATACCTGCCGAATATGGTCGCGGCGCACATCTCGATGGCGTTCAACTGCCAGGGGCCAAACAACACTGTTGTGACGGCGTGCGTGGCCGGCACCCAAGCCGTCGGCGAAGCGTTTCGCCTCGTGTCGCGTGGTGATGCCGACGTCATGCTTGCTGGTGGCGCGGATAGCCGCATCGACCCGCTCATGCTCCTGGCATACACCGCGCTGGGAACTCTCAGCAAGCGTGCCGACCTCGCGCCGGAAGAGCGTTCCCGCCCCTTCGACCGCCTCCGCGATGGCTTCGTCATCAGTGAGGGTGCGGCCGTTCTCGTTCTCGAAGAGTACGAACGGGCCAAGGCGCGGAACGCGACCATCTATGCGGAAGTCCTGGGTTGGGGCAGCACATTCGATGCGTACTCGGTGACCAAACCCGACCCAGAAGGCCGTGGCGGTGCCCGAGCCATCACTGCAGCGCTAACCGAGGCGAAGGTCGATCACCGCGACGTGGGTTACATCAACGCCCACGGCACCAGTACCAAGTTGAACGACGCGATGGAAACAGCCGCCGTGAAACGGGTGTTCGGCGAGATGGCGAAGAACGTTCAGCTTTCCAGCATCAAGAGCATGATCGGCCACTCCATCGGGGCCAGCGGCGCTATCGAAGCCGCCGCGCTGGCGATGAGTCTGCATACGCAGGTGTACCCGCCGACGATCAACTTGAAGAACCCGGACCCGGCGTGCGATCTGGATTACATCCCGAACACCGCCCGCGAAGGTCGCGTTCACTACGGCCTCTCCACGAGTTTCGGCTTCGGCGGCCAGAATGGCGCGCTGGTCATGGCCGCCGTGTGATTTCACAGGAAGAATGATTCACCGCGGTGAACGCTGCCTTTTGCTGGAAGTGGCCTACGCCTTCTTCTTCGTGTAACTCAGTGCCAGCAGCGCGAAGGCTGTGGCGAGTTCTGGCAGGTTCTCCAGGAACGCGCCGTTCTTGTTCGTCCAACTGCCGTCCTTGCCCTGGCGGCCCTTCAGTTCGTCGAACAATTCTTGCCGCCAGTCGTGCTTCACGTCCTTGGCGTCGGCGAACATATCCTCACCCAGCGCGTCCATTGCCTTGGCGAACGTGTGGTAGTAGTAGAACAGGCCCGCGTCCTTCTGGCCGGGGTTCTCCGTCACCGTGTAGTGCTTGCGGCACCAGGCAATGGCGGCCTTCACGCGGGGGTCGTCCTTGCTGACGCCGGCGTACAGGAAGCTCTTTAACCCGGCGTAGGTCATGCCGCCTTCGCTGCGCAACCCGCCGTCAGCCGTGCGCTTGGTGCTTTTGGGGTCGTCTTGGTCGAACAGGTTGTACACGAAGCCGCCCTTGTCGTCGTCGCTCGCCTTCCCCGCGAACGGTTGCTCGTTGAACTCACTCTTGAGGTTCTGACTGCGGCTGACGAACACGAGCGCTTTCTTGATGACAGGATCATCTTTGGTCACGCCCGCGGCAAGCAGCGCATCGATCATGAACTGCGTGTTTGACAGGTCCGGGCGAGCCTTGGCGTTCGGCTTGTCGTAGCCTGCGCCGCCGTACTTCGGGTCGTCCTTGGTCAACCCCTCGTCGAACTGCAAGCCTTTGACGTACTTCGCCGCCGTCTCGATGATCTTGTCGTACTTGCCACCGGTGTTCGTTTCCTTGAAGGCCACGATGGCCAGGCTCGTCATGTAGTTGGACAAGCCCTGGTTGTAGACGCCGCCGTCCTTCTGCACCTTCGATTCGAGGTATTTCAGCGCCTTGGTCACGACGGCGTTGTCGCCGGGCACGCCATTACGCACGAGTGCGGCGGCGATCAGTGCCGTCAACCCGGGTTCGCCGGCGCGGGGGATCGATGCGAAGTTGCCGTCGTCCTTCTGCGCGGCCTTGAGGAACGCGACGGCCTTGTCCACGACGCCTTTCAGGTCGTCCGCGCTGGGCGCGGCGACTGCGGGCGTAAGGGAGAACGGGAACGCGGACAGTGCGGGCGCGGCAGCGGCGACCTTCATCCAATCGCGGCGGGTAAACATGGAAGCACTCCGGGTTGTGGAAACGAGCACAGGGAAGTGAGCAACCCGCGTGCCTTGTCGCCGACACGCGGATACAGGCAGGTTACGCGACCAAGCCGACCGTGGGAATGCGCATTCGGTAACCACACGCGGCCACAATGTGACCGAGGCGAAATAAGACCCCCGGCATGCCGGGGCTATACTTTGCGCGGCCCGGATTGAGACGATTGGCAGCCGTGAGTTGGGACGATGTGTCTCGTTGAGGGTCTCTTGCCGCCTCACGTCAGGGGTTGCGCGAATCGCTACCCCTGGCGGCCTTCGCGTATCTCTCGCCGCCACGTCTTCTAAGCAAACATGTGTCAATCCCGGCTACGCTGAGAATAAATGGCCAACGCTCAGATAGCCCCGGCAAGCCGGGGTCTGACTTCGCAAGTCGGAAAATCGCCCGACAGCATACCCAGGGGAATTCAGGTTCGATGCGCCCCGCGTGCGCAGACACTTGGGGATTTGCCGTCAAAATCGGCAACGTGGGCTGCGTAGAATTCATGAAGAAAGGTCGGAAGGAGACCGAGCCGCGCGCAACCAACTTCTGAGTGCAGCGCAAGTAGACGCCAAACGCCCGTTGATTGAGCAGAGGGTGCCGTGAGTGCTGGAGAAGCCGGATAAAATGGGCAACTCCAAGTTCCGGATATTCCGGCAGCTTATCTCCTTGCGGAGAAAGCGTTTACGGTGATTTATATGATAATGCGGCGGTGGTTGCTCGCTAATTGCGCAGTGCCCAAGACCCCCGGCACGCAATCTGTATTGTACTGTTTCAGTAGATCGCTTATGGCGATAACTTAACACCCCGGTTCACGCCGGATCGTCGAGGCAAACGGGCCGACCGCTTCCAAGTTCTGGTCACAACCAGAGTCTGGAATCCTCTCCCTTCGTCGGCCGCCCGCCACCTCCCCGACCCGACACCCTGTGTCGCGTTTCAAATACCGCCTTTTGTCTCGACCGCCTGCGCCGGTCCCGTAACCGGTGCGCGCTCGGCCGAACTCCAAGGAGTTCACATGTCCCCTTCCGACCTTTTCTTCGCCGTGACGCTATTGTCCGCCCCCGTGGGCACGCCTGAGCAAGTTCCCCATCCCGAGCGCTGGGCTGTCGTCCAGACCGCCGTTCAAAAGATCGCCATCGACTGGGAAATCCTGGACCCGCGCGAAACCCGCTACGTCCTGGCGCAACCTGAAGATTACCAGATCGACCTGGATTTCCTGCGTCGTCGCCGTGCGGAACTCGCGGACGCCCCGAAACTCACCGATGCCGACCGCCTGCCCGAACGCCGGTTGCTCAACGACTTTATCCAATTCAACCGTGCATACCGCAAGACGCTCGAAAACCGCCTCATCTGGGAAGCAGATCGTGCGGATATTATCGGCGAAGTTTTGAGGGAGACAGATCGGCTTCACACGATGTGGGATGCAATGCGGGAATCGAAATGCGATTACCACTATGTGACCTATCGCCGCCTCGCGCTGAAGAAACTCAAGGACGGCCTTGGCGCGGAAGTTTATGCGAGTGGCGAACTGCCGCCCTACGTTCCGGAATGGCGGTTCTCGACCACGCGGTGAATTTCATACAGCGCCCGGCTTTCTTGATATAGCCCCCGGCTTGCCGGGGGTTCTAGCAGTACAGCGCGGGTTTAGAGGACGCATTTTTGCGGTCCGTTTTTGTGAGAGTTGGCGGCTTGTAGGTTTCGTCGTTGGTGATAACGGATGAAATTACTCGGATTTTGTGCTTGAGAAGTGTTTGACATCGCTCATCGTGTGCGATGGAGATATCGATCTCGCCGGCTTTGCGTGGCCAAACCATTCGACCGTTATTGCGTATGGTTCGATTTGAAGCAAAAGGCACTTACATTTTGATGGCTCAGTCTTGGTTGCCGGTGGCGACATCATAGCGACCGGGTCAGGCACACTGCACGGGGCACTTTACGCTGCGGGAAAATTGATGTCCCCCGCACCGGCTTGGGCAAGGACAGTACGAAGCGTGTGGATAACGCCGGGGTCACCGAGAACCCATTCGGCATGCGATTCTTCGAGACGGCGGATGTGGGAGTCGAAACCGCGTTCAAGGACGGCACGCTGAGCATCACGAAGCTCACCCCAGGCTCACCGCTTACGAAACTCGGGGTGAAGGTTGGTGATGCCGTGACGCAACTCAACGACAAGCCCATTAAGACCGCACAAGATTTCCGCTGTGAACTCCGCCACTCGGTCGTCCTCGAAACCGGCATCTTCCACATGCGACGCGGTGAGGAGAACATCACCCGTATCGTGGACTTCCGCAACGGCTTGGAGAAGTAAATTGCATCTCATTCTTTGGAACCCAAAGCGGGTCTCAGCCAACCTCGCTTCGCCAAAGGCTTACTTATTCCCGTTGTTGCTGCCACTGAGTTTGCCCGTGGTGCCGGCGACGTTGGCCCGGGCGGCGCGGATGCGGTCGAGCAGGTTCTTCTTGGCGATGGAGGCGGGGTCGGTCGGGGTGCCTGAGTCGGGGATTGGCAGTGGCGTTTTGGTATCGACCGCACGCGGGTCCGCATTAACACCAACCGAGAGCCGGTCCTCGGCATCGACGTGCCCCATTTCGCCGTACATTCTCTTCAATTCGCCAACGCGGACTTCACGTTCAATTCGGATATAACTGACCTCTTCGTAAGGCACGAAGAAGGCGCGGCCTTCGTCGCTCGTGCCGCCTTCTCGCCCACGGCACACCAGATAGTTCGGCTCGAAACGGACCACGACTTCCACCGACACAACGAAGGCGTTGTGGAACACGAGATTCACCTGCGGGTGCATTTCCTCGGGGATCCGCTTGAACATATCGACGCAGTCTTCTTTACGCACGGTTCCCTCCAGTTAGTTCCGAATCAGTTCTAGCGACGCGGGCGGCGTCGTGAGTCTGCGATACAACCACACTTGGCTGACCGCCACGAGGATACCACCCACGGCACACACGAATCGCCAGTCGAGCCAGTTCAGGAGCAGTTCCACCGGCGGCTTCGGCAGGTTAGCCTGGGCGGCGCTGCCTGAAGCGGAGTCCTCGAAGATGCTCAGAATTAGCACGAGGACGGCCGTGGCCAGCAGCGTGCCGATGAACAATCTCAGGGGTGCCCGGGCGAGGTGCCAGGCGTCTTGCTTGTGGGGGCTGAGTTGGTAGCCTTCGCCAAGGCGTCGCCACACTTTCGTGAAGCAGGCATCCGCGACTTCGGGCGTGGCGAACGTGATTCGCTGCCGACTCGTGCCGAGACCGTACCCGACATACTCGATGATGAGTGAGTTAGTCGTCAGGTCGAGTTGCAAGCGGCGCACGGCGCTGAGGTCGATCACCACCGCCAGCGGACCGAGAACATCGTCGAGGTCGTCCCCCGCGTCGATTGCAGCAAGCAGAGCGGGGTTTGGGTCGCCGGTAGCAAGGGCGAGATACAATCGCTCGAAGGTGAGGACCAAGAGCGAGTGCGAGGTGATCTCGGGGTGCGCCCAACTGCGGCGGCGAATGTGGCCAGGCACAGCGGTTTCGAGTGGAATGGCTTGCAAACTCGGCATGTGGGCATCCGGGCACGGGAGTTGGAACGCGGGCGCGGCGTTCTACTCCTCAATTGCTAGCACCGGTTTACGCTCGGGTCAAATTCTTGGCGGTGTGGGTAGAGTGTGAGAGTGGAGAGTGGAGAGTGGAGAGTGTTCCGTTTAGCGGTGTCCCCAACGGGGACATCGTGGGAAAGGCGTCCCCATTAGAGACGCCGCTAAACGAATCATCGTCTTCAACTCTCCACTCTCACACCCCCTACTGCGGACCGGCGGGTTTGCGGGTGTTCATCGGTGATTGCGATGCCGATTCCGGGGGCATGAGCGGTTCGATGCGGATGTCGTCGAAGTAGGCGATGCCGACGCCCGTGAGGGCGACCGTCACGGAGATTTGCCCACTGGCGGGGACGCGGCGATACAGGTGATAGTGCTTCCAGTGTTGCTGATGGCTGATCCGCACGGCCAGCGGCTCACCGCCCGCGTCGTCGTAGAACAGCACGCCGTCGGCCGACTTGCCGACTTCCTGCGGCACGCGAACCCAAGCGCTGACCCGCACGAGCGTTCCCTCGGGAAGTTTCACGGCCGGGCTGTCCACCGCGAGGAAGGTGCGTTCGAGCGGTGCCAGGCTGGGTTCCAACGGCTTGCCGTTCTGGTCGCGTTCTTCACGATCCCGCACTTCGAGCCGCAGGAGGCTCTTGCCGAGTTCCGGTGCGGGCGGGGTGTAGCCTTCATCCGGAGCCGGAAGCGGGCGGCCCTCCTTGAATACCCCCTTCTGCGGGGTTGGCGCTTTCCGGGGTTCTGGCTTCTCCGACAGCTTTCCGACCGGAATGACGCCCGCCGCGACGTTCACCTTGTCGATGGTGCCGAAGCGACTGCTCCAACCGGGCAGGGCATCAATGCGAACGCCGGCCTCGGGGACTTTTCCATCGAACTCGAACCCGCCATGTGGCAACACGTTCTCGCCCACGCGAGATGCCTGCACGGCGCGGAACAGTTCCCAGTGCTTCGGTAAGCTAAAATAGCTGACCGCGAACGGGCTTGCGGTTGGGGTATCAAGGCTCGCGGTGGCCTGTTGCCAGTGGTCACGCATCACGATTCGGAGCGGCCGAAGTGCCCGGGTCGCGTCCGCGTGGGCTTTGTCGTAAAGTTCGGCGGCAAAGTGAACGCGGGCCGATTCGTGGTACTTGGCGGATTGCTTGAACAGCGTGTCCGCACCATTCACCTGAATGCCCATCGCGGTGAGTTTCGTGTGAACCGTGGCAACCTTCTCGTACTCTACTGCGGCCATGTCCAACGCCCAGCGGGCGGCCAGGCGGCCGTACTTCCGCGTGTAGTCCTGCCACCACGCGACAAGGCCGGGGCGATCACTCGTGAACACGATGGGAGCCACGAGGTCGAACTCGTCGATGGTGATTTCCGTGCCGCCGACGACTTTCTTGGCCTTGTGCGAAAGGCATTCGACACTCGATGGCGAGATGCGCCACGGGTCGGCACCGTCGTGGATGAGCGGCACGGTGATAACAAGAGCAGGAATTGCGCCCTGATCCGGAACGAACTGCGTGCCGGGGCCGAACCAGATGGGCAGCAGCACGCTACCCTTCGTGCCCCGAAGGAGCGCGGCCCTCACGTTCGGGTTGTTCGTCTCGAGCCACTGGGTGCGTTCGCTGATGTGCAACAGCACGGGGCTGAGCATGTCGATCTCGGCGTTCAGAAGTGCCATACCCTGAAGGCGATCCCGGCCGTGGTGCGAGTCCGCGAGGAAGCGGTCGGACCAGAAGCCCAAGCCTTGGCACCCCGACGCCATTGCGATGTGCGCCATGATGCGCACCTGCTCGGGATGTGGGCCAATCGGTTCGTTGAACGCATCGGTGGGCTTCTGTTCCAGAATCTGCGCGATGTACCAGTCTGGAAGGTGGTTCTGAATCCATGTCCAGAACGTAGCGCGGTTGGCGGTGAGTTGCTTGCGCTGCCCGAGCCAGTCGCGGTATTTGCCCAGGTCGAAGCTGGTGAACAGCGGCCAGCGGTGGGCACCCACGGTGTCCAGGTAGCTCGAATAGGCCGCGAAGCCATCCCACAAGTCCGCGCCGCGCGGCCGCTTGGGATCGACGTTATGGATTAACTCGAACGTTCGGGAAACGCGGGCATCCTGGTCGGCCGTGCGACCACTGCCCAAGTGCCAGAACAGCACGTCGCTGCCGCCGAACTTCCGCATCACGGGGTCGAGATCGCCGGCGATGCGGTCCACGGCAATGCGGCCCTCGTCGGCGGTGCGGGCTGGCGCGAGCGGCACCGACGGCACGACGAGCCAGCCTTCGCGGTTCGCATCATCAATGAGTTCCTGGGGCGAATCCTGGGGCAGCCAAACGGTGTCGAAGCCCGTCTGCCGCAGAACATGCAAGGGCGTGCCCGTGTGCCGGATCGCCCGGAAGAAGAAGTGTTTGCCGTCCACGAAGAGTTGCCCGCCGCGTTGCTCGACGGCCCGGCCACGACCTTGCCGCTCACCCGGCTTCCCCTGTTTCACGGGGACACCTGGA
>Ga0105046_10008331_pt1 | contig 16304 bp, 10 predicted proteins | sample MAT03_FD_78385 | JGI IMG/M metagenome (GOLD analysis project Ga0105046, IMG submission 78385) | Freshwater microbial communities from Lake Fryxell liftoff mats and glacier meltwater in Antarctica - MAT-03 (megahit assembly) | ecosystem: Environmental > Aquatic > Freshwater > Ice > Liftoff...
CGGCGAGATCTACGCCCGCCAGGAAGGCCAGAGCATCCTGTTGGGCACCTACGAGCAGGACAACCGCCCGTGGTCACCGAAGGAAACACCGTGGGACTTCGTGTTCCAATTGCTCCCCCACGACCTTGACCGCATCGCCCCCGAGCTGGAGAAGGCGTTCGAGCATTTCCCGCTCGTCGGCAAGGCCGGCATCAAGAAGTTCGTCAACGGACCCTTCACGTTCAGCCCGGATGGCAACCCGCTGATCGGCCCGATCAAGGGTATGCGTGGCATGTGGATGGCCAACGCAGTCATGGCCGGCCTCTCGCAAGGTGGTGGCGTGGGACTCTCATTGGCCAACTGGATGGTGCACGGCGACCCCGGCGCCGACATCTGGGGAATGGACGTCGCTCGTTACGGCGACTACGCGACGCTCGCGTACACAAACGCCAAGGTGCGCGAGAACTACTCCCGCCGGTTCCGCATCACATTCCCCAACGAAGAACTCACCGCTGCCCGCCCCTTGCAAACCACCCCCATCTACGACCGGCTCACCGACCACAACGCGGTGTGGGGTGCCGGCTTCGGGCTGGAGCACCCGCTGTGGTTCCAGAAGCCCGGCCTGGAGCCGAAGGAAGACGTCACGTTCTACCGCTCGAACGCGTTCGAAGTCGTGGCTGAAGAGTCACGGGCCGTGCGTGAGCGGGTGGGCCTCAGCGAAGCCTCGAACTTCGCCAAGTACAAGGTCAGCGGCGCCGGTTCGGCCGACTGGCTGCAGCGACTGTTCACCAACGCATTGCCCAGGATCGGGCGCACCAACCTCACTGCCATGCTGAACCCGCAAGGCCGCATCGAAGGCGAGTTCTCGGTCAGCCGAATCGGCGACGACGAGTTCTTCCTGTTCGGTTCGCAGGCTGCCGAGGTGCACCACCCGCGTTGGTTCCTCGCTCACCTGCCCGAGAACACGCAGATCCGCTTCGAGGTGCTCGCACTGTCGATGGTCGGTCTCACGGTCGCCGGCCCCCAGGCGCGCAACGTGTTGCAGAAGCTCACCGACACGTCGCTGGCCTCAAAGGACTTCCCGTTCATGGCCTTCCGCAAGGTCGACCTCGGGATGGCCCCCGTCTGGCTGAGCCGGATGACCTACACCGGCGACCTCGGCTACGAGATCTGGATCCAGCCCGAGTACCAGCGTTACCTGTTCGACCTCATCTGGGATGCCGGTCAAGAGTTCGACATGCGCCTGTTCGGCTTTCGCTCGCTGATCACCATGCGCCTGGAGAAGAACTTCGGTACCTGGTACCGCGAGTACCGGCCCATCTACACGCCCCTCGAGGCAGGCATGGATCGCGTGCTGAAGTTCGATCACGGTTTCATCGGCCGCGAAGCCGTCGAAGCCGAGATCGCTGCCGGTGGGCCGAAGCGCAAGCTGGTGATGTTCCAGGTCGAGGTCGATCTCGAGGCGCCGGCCGACGCTATCGGCGACGAGCCCATATGGCATTGCGGGCCCGACGGCAACGACGAGGTCGTTGGCTGGATCACCAGTGGCGGCTACGCCCACTACAGCGGCGTCTCGCTGGCCCTCGGCTACGTCCCCGCCGCTCTGGCGACAGATGGAACCGGCTTCGAGATCGAGATCATCGGTCGCCGTCGACCGGCGAAGCTGCAGCACGTACCGGTACTTGATCCGCAGGGTCTCCGCATGCGCGCGTAGGCGCATCATGGTGCGGTGATGTAGCCTCATCTCCGTGCGCACGACCATCGACCTTCCCGACGACATCCACGCTCTCGCAGCGTCGGTAGCGCGCGATAAAGGTTGCACGCTGTCCGCTGCGGTGGTCGATCTCATCCACCGCGGGCTGGGCAGTCAGATCCGGGTCACGCAGGTAGACGCTCGCACCGGCTTTCCGTTGCTTGCGTCCGGACACCTAGTCAGCAGCGATGAGGTCCGCGACCTGCTGGACGACGAGTGACATACCTCCTCGATGCCAACGTATTGATCGCGCTGGTCGACCCTGATCATGTCCACCATGAGGCGGCCGGAGACTGGCTTGCCAGCCACGACGAACTATTCATCACGTGTCCGATCACTCAGGGTGCGTTGGTCCGCTACCTGCTCCGGCAGGGCCACTCGGCCAGCGACGTCGGCCCGGCCTTGCGTCGAATCGGTGGCCTGTCGCGCCATCACTTCTGGCCGGACGACATCGCGTTCTCTGACGAGACGCTCGTCGGCGTCCTCGGTCACCGACAAGTCACCGACAGCTACCTGTGCCACTTGGCCGCAGCCCACGGTGGCAGGGTGGCCACCTACGACCGAGGTCTGGTCGCCACCCACCCCGCGCGCGCACTGCTCGTCCCGACCTCGTAGCAGCCTGGACAGGACGCTCAGCCGAGGGTGACCGGCGTGTTCTGCAGGACGCGGAGCTCGTCGATGGGAATGTGGCAGCGCATCGAGTGGCCGGGCGAGACCTCCAGCAACAGCGGCTCGGTGACGTCGCAGACCCCCATGATGACCCGCGGACAGCGCGGGTGGAACACGCAGCCTGTCGGCGGATTGGCCGGCGACGGGATCTCGCCGTCCAGGCGGATGCGCACCTTTTCCTCACCGTCCACGCTGGGGATGGCAGACAGCAACGCCTCGGTGTACGGGTGGTTGGGCCCGTTGAACACGTCGTCGGTGGACCCAACCTCCTGGATGCGACCGAGATACATCACGGCGATGCGATCGGCCAGGTACCGCACCACGCCCATGTCGTGCGTGATGAAGACGTAGCTGGTCTTCTGCTCTGCTTGCAGATCGGCGAGCAGGTTGAGGATGGCTGCCTGCACCGAGACGTCGAGCGCGCTGGTGGGCTCGTCGCACACCACGATCCGGGGGTCGCCGGCGAACGCACGGGCGATCGCCACTCGCTGCTTGAGGCCACCGGAAAGCTGGCGCGGCTTCAGGTCGAGGTGACGCGGTGTCAGCCGCAAGTGCGCTGCCAGTGCCTCGACGCGCTTGTTGGCCTCTTCGCCCTTGATGCCGGTGAGCTTTTTCACGCTGCGCATCAGGATGCGACGGACCGACCACGACCGGTTCAGGGCCGAATCCGGGTTCTGGAACACCATCTGCATCGAGCGCTTGTTCTCAGCCGAGCGAGAACCCGTCGGCGAAGGTACCGCTTCACCGCCCATCGACACGACGCCGCCCTCGTCGACGGTCTCGATACCCAGCATCGCTTTCGCCAAGGTGGACTTGCCGGAACCCGACTCGCCGACGATACCCAACGTCTCGCCCTCGGAAAGCCCTAGCTCGACGTCCACCAGCGCCGGCACCGAGAGGTTGCGCTGCCGGAACGTCTTGGACACATGGCTCAGTTCGAGCACGTCGGGTTGCGTCGCCGATGGAGCCAGCAGGCTGATCGGCACCACCGGCAGATCCTCCTTCATCTCGGTGATGAGGTCGGGGTGGTGGCAGCGGGTGAAACGTGTGCCGTCGGTTCCCACCGGCACCCACGGCGGCTCGATGGAACGGCACAAGTCGCTGGCGATCGGGCAGCGATCGAGGAAGACGCACGTGGGAAGGTCGGTACCGATGAGCGGCAAGATTCCGGGGATGGTGGTGAGCGCACGTTCGGTCTTGCGCACGCCGTGGCGCGGCAGCGACCGCAGCAAGCCGACGGTGTACGGGTGCTGCGGGTTGTCGAACACCTCGCTGCTGGGCCCCTCCTCCACGATCTTGCCGGCATACATCACACCCACCCGATCGCAGAGAGCCCGGATGATGCCCAGGTTGTGAGCGATCAGCAAGACGGCTGCACCACTCTCCCGGCTCAGCACGCGCACCAGGTCGAGCACCTCCGCCTCGACCGTGGCGTCGAGCCCGGTGGTGGGTTCGTCGAGCACCAGCAGCTTCGGGTTGCAGGCAAGGGCCATCGCGATCACTACGCGCTGCTGCATGCCACCCGACAACTGGAACGGGTAGCGGTCCATCACACGAGCCGGGTCGGCGATGCGAACCTTGCGTAACGCCTCCAGCGCCGAGGCCGCTGCCTGCTCCTTGCTCTGGCCGAGCAGTGTGAAGCTCTCGATGATCTGGCGCCCCACTCGCAGGGTGGGGTTCATCGCCTGTGCAGGGTCTTGGTACACCATCGACGCGTCGTGCGCCCGGAACGCCTGCAGCTCGCTGGTGGTCATACCGGTGACGTCCTTGCCCGCCACCATCACCCGACCGTGGAGGATCTTGCCGTTGCTCGGCAGGTAGCGCAGCGCCGCGTAGGCGGAGGTGGACTTGCCACAGCCCGACTCGCCGACCAGCCCGAAGGTCTCGCCTGGCGCGACGGTGAACGATACGCCGCGCAGGACGGCACGGTCGATGCCCCGGACGGTGTACGCAACTTCCAGGTCTTCGACGGCGAGCGCAGCGGCGACCGCAGTGGTGGTGGAATCTGCCAGGGTACTCATGACGCCTCCATCACCGACTGCACGGAGTCGGCGATCAGGTTGACAGCGATCACCAGGGTGGCGATCGCAGCGGCAGGGAAGAATGTCGTCCACCAAAAGCCGGAGATGATCGAGTTGTAGTTCTCGCTGACCTGCGCGCCCCAGTCAGGCGACGGTGGCGGCGGTCCGGCGCCGATGAACGACAGCGTTGCAACGGTGAAGACCGCGTAGCCGACTCGCACCGTGAGCTCGACGACGATTGGGCCCATCACGTTGGGCAATACCTCTCGGAACATGATGAACAGGTTCGACTCGCCACGAAGGCGTGCCGACGTGACGTAGTCCAGATCGCGCTCGGCGAGCACGGCCGATCGCACGGTACGGGCCACGATCGGGGTGAACAGCACGGCTACCACCCCGGTGACCACCCACGACGAACTGCCCAGTGTGGTCACCGCCAGTAGGGCGATGAGCACCACCGGCAAGGCCAGAAATGCCTCAACGATTCGGCTGGCAACGGTGTCGAACCACCCCCGGAGGTAGCCCATCAACATGCCGAGCATGACTCCGAAGAGCACACCCAGGAACGCCGCCAACGGAGCGATGCGGAGTACATCGCGTGCACCGGCCATCACCCGCGACAAGACGTCGCGACCCGTTGCATCCGTGCCGAAGGGGAATTCCCACCGGGGCGACAAGTGCGAACCGGCTCGGAAGTCGAGAGGATCGTGCGGCGTGATGCGCTCGCCGAGCAGCGCACAGATCACCCACACGCTGAGGATGAAAACGCCGAAAATGAACGCTGGCCGGCGGCGGATGAGCCTCCAGTTCTCGCGCCGGGCCTGCTTGCGCTCGCTGGGTGGGGCGTTGGTGGGGGCATGGCCGGGCACCAACACGTCCATGCCCGGCGTCGAGATGATCTCTTCCGGGCCAACGGGTGGCTTTTCAAGGTCGCTCATCGTGCGGTCTCCAGACGTACCCGAGGATTGAGGAAGGCGATCAGCAGGTCGGCAAGCAACGTGGACAGCATGTAGACGATGCCCACCAGCAGCACCGCCCCCTGCAGTACGGGCACATCGTGCGCACCCACTGCACCCAACATCGTGGAACCGAGGCCCGAGTAGTTGAATACCCTCTCCACGCCGATGACGGCACCGATGAGGTAACCGATCTGGACGCTGATGACGGTGATGGTGGGCGCGAGCGCGTTGCGCAGGATGTGCCGGCGCATCACCTGACTACTCGACATGCCCTTCATGGTGGCTGTTCGGGTGTAGTCGGCGTTCAAGGCCGTGATGACCCCGGCGCGGGTCATGCGGGCGATGTAACCGAAGTAGGCGATGGCCATTGCCATGGCCGGCAACCAGAGATACTCGAGCTGACCGAAGAGACTGGTGCCATCGGGAGGATTGGCAAACGCCTTCCCCCAGCCCAGTTCGACGGCGAACACAGCCAGCAACACCGCCGCTGTCACGAACTCAGGAATCGAGGACGAGGCGAGGCCGGCGTTCACTATGACACGGTCGGCCAGTTTGTCCTTGCGGCGGGCGGCGTAGATTCCCGCCGCAATGGAGATGGGAATAGTGAAGATGAACGCCAGCACAGCCAATTTCCCCGACCGACCCAACGCCGGAAAGATGATGTCGGACACACTGGAACGAGTTTGGTACGAGGTGCCGAAGTCGAGCGTGAATACCCGCTTCATCGACTTGACGTACTGTTCGAACAGCGGCTGGTCCGTGCCCAACTGCGCATTGAACGCGGCCACATCCTCCTTGGGCGCAGTAGGGCCCAGCACCTTGCGCCCGACATCCCCCGGCAGCACGCTGACGAGCATGAACACGATGGTCGCCAGCATCCACAGCGTGACGACGATCGATGCGACGCGTTGAAGAATGAATCTGCGCATGCCTTACCCCCATGGCTACCGAACGAACAAGATCCCATCGCGCGAGCGGCTGGGGCGACGTCCCTCCGACGCCACAGCGCTGCTCGCGAAATGTGGTCAGCTCAGCTGACCGACGGGCTGCTTACGCCGTGAAACCGGCGGTACCCAGGTAGAAGTGCCCGAGGCCCGTGGCAACGATGCCAGTCACATTCTTCTTGTACGCGATGAGCGAGTCGTAGAAGTACGGGATGACGTACGGCACGTCCTCGTTGGCGATCGCCTGCACCTTCTTGATGGCCTCCTTGCGGCCGGCGAGATCGAGCGACGCCTGGTACTCCGCGACAGCCGCATTGAACGGCTCGGAGATGTAGTGCGCCGAGTTCCACTCGCCCGTGGAGTACGCCTTCACCAGGTACACATCGGGCGTACCACGGTTGCCGTAGTCGACAATGCCGAACTCGACACCGCCGTCGCAGCCAGCGGGTGCGACCTCTGAGTCGTAGACCTTGCACCACGAGTCGTAGAACGTGTCGGTGCTGATGACGTTGAGCGTGACATCCATGCCGATGTCCTTGAGCTGGGTCTGGATGAGCTCGGCCAGCTGTGGGATCTCGACGAGCTTCGGCACAGTCAGGGTGACGGCCAGCCCGGCCTTGCCGGCTTCTTCGAGCAGTGCCTTGGCCTTCTCGACGTCGCGCTCGCGCTGCGGCTGGGCTGCATCGAAGAACTCGTACGATGGAGCGACCGGGTGGTCGTTGCCCATCTGACCGCGACCCTTCAGCACCACGTCGAGGAGCTCTTGGCGGTCGATGCCCAGGGCCACCGCCTGGCGGACCTTCACGTCGGCGAACGTGCCCTCGCGAGTGTTCATCCACAGCTGACGGTGCGATGCGCCCTTGATCGACTCGACCGTGACGTCGGGGTTCGACAGCAGCGCGTCGCCGCCGACGACGGCGAACAGCACGATGGCGTCTGCCTGGCCGCCGAGCACGCCGGTGATCTGAGTGGCGATGTCGTCGGAGAAGACGAACTCCACCTTCTCCAGGATCGGCTTGCCGCCCCACCAATCGTCGTTGCGCACGAACGTGGCCCCGGTGGCGACGTCGTACTTGTCGAGCTTGAACGGGCCCGTGCCGGTGGGGCGGCCATCGAGCGTGGTGCCCGTCTCGTAGTCGGCGGGAGTGATGAGCGACTGCGGGTTCCAGATCGACAGCTGGTACGGGAACTGGCCGTCGGCGAGCAGCAACGGGACCTTGACGGTGAGGTCGTCGACAGCCGTTGCGGCGCCGGCCTCGATGTACGAGGCCAGGTTGCCGACCGACAGGCGATCGAGCGTGGCGACCACGTCGGCAGCGGTGAGCGGGGTGCCGTCGTGCCACTTCACGCCGGCACGAAGCTTGAACGTCCACTCGCTTCCATCGTCGTTGGGCGACCAGGACTCAGCGAGCATCGGGGCGATGCCAGCGCCCTCACCAGGGCCGCAGAGGTACTCGAACGCAGTGGTGGCAACGGTGTAGGTGCCCAGGTTGTCCATCGCTACCGGGTCGATCGGACTGCCCGGACGCTGAGAAGCGACGCGCAGCGTGCCGCCTTCCTTGATGGCGCCGGTGGCGCCGTCGGTGCTGTCGCCGGAATCCTTGTCATCGCCGCAGGCAGCGATGAAGGTGCCCATGAAAGCGACCGACAGGCCCATGATGCTGCCACGGGTGACGAATTGACGGCGGGAAAGGTGACCTTTGGTATACGAGTTGATGAGGTCGGTTTCGAGCGCGCCGATCTTGCGCCCCGAACCGTCGAGCGGTGATTGAGTCATTGTTCCCCCTGGATGATGTGGTGAAATTCTGCATTGCTTTTCGCAGGACTGGTGCGGGACCATACCTGTGTGTGTGTTACGGGTCAACTACCCGAACGGTGCGATTTGCGCTGATGAATTGCAACACACGGCCGATGTGGTCTGCGAGCCAAGTCGCGACCTTACACCGGTTCCCGGTACGGGTGTTCCCTGAAAGAGAATCCGACGACCACGAGTGAGACGCTTCCACGAACGGAACCACCTTCCATGAGCAACAACCTGCGACACGGGCTCGGCACCATCGCCGAACCCGCGCGCCAGATCGATGTCGTCCACGAGACCGACGTGCTCGTCGTCGGCTCCGGCCCCTCGGGTCTCGCAGCTGCGCTTGCGACTGCACGAGCGGGCGTACAGGTCACACTCGTCGAACGTTTCGGGTGCTTCGGTGGCAACATCACGGCTGTCGGCGTGGAGGGCATGGCGTGGTACCGCCACGAACGCACGGTGGAGGCCGATGGCATCGGACGCGAGTTCGAAACCCGCGCAGCGGCGATGGGCGCTGCCGTGCCGGAGAGCCAGTCGCAGTCCTACGAGCTCGATGCCGAGGGCTTCAAGGTGGTGGCCGACGTGTTGATCGAGGAAGCCGGGGTGCACCCGATGCTGCACCGCAGCTTCGTCGCGCCCGTCATGGACGGCGACGCGATCACCGGCATCATCACCGAATCGAAGGCAGGCCGTGAGGCCCTACTGGCGAAGCGGGTGATCGATGCAACGGGCGACGCCGACGTGGCGCACCGCGCTGGGGCGCCCACACACCTCACCCCGCGCGAACAGATGATGGCCGCCTCCGTGATGTTCCACCTGGCCGGCGTGGACAAGCAGGCATTCATGGAGGGGATTCGCGATGATCCCCAGTCGTACGGCGACTGGCGCGGCAACGGCGAGTGGGACATCGAGACCTCCGGCAAGGAGGACGCGATGTTCTCCCCGTTCCTTCGCAATCCATTCGCCAAGGCGATTGCCGACGGGGTCATTCCCGCCAGCCTGTCCACTCTCGCCGGCACCTGGGGAGCAATGCACGACTCGGGCGAACTCACCTACATGAACGTCATCCACATGGCAGAGCTAGATGGCACGAACCCGGACGATCTCACACGCGGAGAGATGGAGGGCCGGCGGCAAGCGATGCACGCAATCGCCGCGCTGCGCCACGCGATGCCCGGCTGTGCCGGTGCCAGATTGCGCAACTTCGGTATGACCTTGGGTGTCCGCGACACCCGCAAGATCGACGCCGTCTACAACATGACCGAACACGACGTGCGCGAGCAGGGTCGCTTCGATGACTCGATCGGTATCTATCCGGAATTCATCGATGGGTACGGCGTACTCGTCTTGCCCACCACCGGCCGTTACATGCAGATGCCCTACCGCACCATGCTGCCCAAGGGGGTGCGCAACCTGCTCGTGCCCGGTCGGTCATCCGGAGGCGATCGCATCTCGCACGCCGCCACGCGCAACATGGCCTGCTGTGCCGTGCTTGGTCAAGGCGCTGGAATCGCCGCCGCTCGTTCCGTGCACGACGGAGTGGACCTCACAGAGGTCGACATTGTGGCCGTACAGCGCGAACTCACCCGTCAGGGCGTGCGCTACCAATAGGCGTTCGGCACCCCCTCAGAGGTGGAACGTCTCGGTATGACCGTCCACCGCGATCGCCTGGCCGGAGATCATCGCTGCCGCTGGGGATGCGAGAAAGGTGCACATTGCGGCGATCTCCGTGGCCTCCACGAAACGCTGGATCGACTGACCCGCGACGTATCCCGCGGCAACAACCGTCGGTGCGACCCTGCGATGCGCGGCTTCGGCAGCGATCACCGCATCCATTCGTGGTCCACGCACAGAGCCGGGGCAGATCGCGTTGCAACGAACGCCGTGAGAGCCAAGCTCCACTGCCAGTGACTTGGTCAGCCCGATGACCGCCCACTTCGCCGCCGCATAGGGTGCGCGCATGCCGTAGCCGTACTGACCTGCCGTCGATGAGATGTTGATGATGCAACCGTGCCCCTGAGCTTTCATCGGCGCAGCAGCGCGACCGGCACACACGAAGTGCGACTCGAGACCGACTGTGAGGCAGGCGCGCCACTCCTCCACTGTCACGTCCTCGACAAATGCCGTCGGGCCCTTCGTGCCGGCGTTGTTGACGAGCACGTCGATGCCGCCGAGGTCTGCGATGGCCATGTCCATCCACGCCTGTACCGCAGTTGCGTCGGCAAGGTCGACCTTGGTGGCCAGGATCGCAGGCGCCGTGGATCGGCACTCCGCGAGTGCAGCATCGTCCACGTCACAGACGTGCACGGTGGCCCCCGTCTGCGCAAACGCATCGGCGATTGCGCGCCCGATGCCTGCGGCCCCTGCGGTGACGACAACTCGTTGTGACATGACATTCTTCCTAGCACTCGGTCCCAGTCGGAATTGATGGTACGTTCGTACCAGAGACTGGCCCGTGGGGGTCGCCGGATCGAGGAGTGCGCATGACCGACGTCGCCGCCAACCCTGCCCGCACTCGTGGAGGTGGGCGCGCTGGTCGAGCCGCTCTCCGCGCGGCTGATGCACATCGCCAGGGGCCAGCGTTCATTCGCCGCCAGATTCCACCGTACGAGTTGCTCGGTGAGGAAGGTCTCGCCCTGGTCGAACAGAAAGCAGACCAACTGCTCGCCGAGATCGGTATCGAGTTCCACGACGACGCGCAGTCACTGCAACTATTTAGCGACGCCGGCGCAACCGTGGATGGTGTGCGTGTTCGGTTCGAGGCAGGCCACCTCCGCGCACTGTGCGCAACGGCCCCGCGTGAGTTCACTCAGCACGCACGGAATCCGTCGCGGTCGGTGCAGATCGGTGGCAACAACGTGGTGCTCGCTCCCACCTACGGCTCACCGTTCGTGCGCGACCTTCCCGGTGGACGCCGGTACGGCACGCTCGACGACTTCCACAACTTCATCAAGCTGACCTACGCGACGCCCTGGCTGCATCACTCGGGCGGAACGGTCTGCGAACCCACCGACGTGCCCGTCAACAAGCGCCACCTCGACATGGTGTACGCCCACCTGCGCTACAGCGACAAGGCGTTCATGGGTTCGGTCACTGCGCCCGAACGAGCGGCCGACAGCATCGAGATGGCTCGCATTGCATTCGGCAACGAGTTCCTCGAGAAAAACTGCGCGATCCTCGGCAACGTCAACGTCAATTCCCCGCTGGTGTGGGACGCCACCATGACAGGCGCGCTGAAGACCTATGCCGCCGCCAACCAGGCAGCTGTCGTGGTGCCGTTCATCCTCGGCGGTGCCATGGGCCCCGTCACCACGGCTGGCGCAGTCGCCCAGGCCCACGCAGAGACCATGGTCGGCGTTGCGCTCACCCAGCTGATTCGGCCAGGCGCGCCCGTTATCTACGGCAACTTCCTGTCGTCGATGGCATTGCGCAGCGGCAGCCCTACATTCGGTATGCCCGAACCGGCGCTCGGATCACTGGTGGTCGGTCAACTCGCTCGACGAGTGGGGCTACCCCTTCGCTGCTCCGGTGCGTTCACCGCGTCGAAGGTGCCCGACGGACAGGCGATGCAAGAGTCCGCTGTCAGCATGCTCTCCGCACTGTTGTGTGGGGCCAACTTCATCCTCCACTCGGCGGGCTGGCTGGAGGGTGGACTTGCCATGGGTTACGAGAAGTTCATGATGGACCTAGATCTCTGCGGGTCGGCCCATACCTACCTCAAGGGCATCGCGCTGGACGACGACCAGTTCGCGCTGGACGGCTTTGCCGAGGTCGGGCCCGGGAAGCACTTCTTCGGCTCGCAGCACACGCTGCGCCACTACGAGACCGCGTTCTACGAACCCGCACTCAGCGACAACGCTTCGTTCGAACAGTGGCGCGACGCCGGCGAGACGACTTGCGAGCAACGAGCCGCGGTGAAGGTGCGCGAGACCTTGCGCGATTACGAACTGCCGCCGATGGAGGATGCGGTGAACGAGGCGCTGCTGGACTTCGTCGCCCGCCGCAAGATCGAGATGCCGGACCAGTGGTACTGACAAGCCGATGAACGACGACCCGCTGTTGCAGCTGTTTCAGTTGAAGCACCTGCGGTTGAAGAACCGCGTCCTCAGCACGTCTCACGAGCCGGCGTACAGCGAGGACGGGATGCCCAAGGACCGCTACCGGGCGTACCACGTGGAGAAGGCGAAGGGTGGGCTGGCGATGACAATGACCGCCGGCACCGCCGTGGTCAGCCCGGACAGCCCGCCGGCATTCGGCAACCTGCACGCGTTCGACGATGCAATCGTGCCGTGGATACGACGGATGACCGACGAGATTCACGAACACGACTGCGCAGCCATGATCCAGATCAGTCACCTCGGCCGCCGCACCGGATGGGGCCAGGACGACTGGCTGCCGGTGGTGGCACCGTCGCCATTGCGCGAGCCGGCGCATCGCTCGCACCCCAAACAGGCCGAGGCGTGGGACATCGCGCGCATCATCAACGACTACGCCGACGCCGCCGAACGAATGCGCGTCGGGGGCATGGACGGCATCGAGATCGAGGCCTACGGCCACCTCCTCGATCAGTTCTGGTCGCCGGCCACCAACCAGCGCACCGACGAATGGGGGGGCAGCTTCGAGAACCGCATGCGCTTTCCGCTGGCTGTGTTGCGGGCAGTTCGTCAGCGATTGGGCGGCGAGTTTCTGGTGGGAATACGGATGGCGGTCGACGAGACGCGCCCGGACGGCATCGACACACCTACCGGCATCGTCATCCTCGAGCAACTCGCAGCCGAGGGACTGATCGATTTCGTCAACGTCATTCGCGGCAGCATCGTCAACGATGCTGTCCTGAGCGATGTCATCCCCATCCACGGCATGCCGTCAGCTCCCCATCTCGACTTCGCCGGCATGGTCCGCGAGCGCACCGGTCTGGCGGTCTTCCACGCCGCCAAGATCGACGACGTCGCGACCGCACGGCACGCGGTGCGCGAGGGCAAGGTTGACATGATCGGGATGACGCGGGCGCACCTGGCCGACCCGTACCTCGTGCGCAAGATCGAAGCTGGTCTCGAGGCGACCATTCGACCGTGTGTAGGTGCCACCTACTGCCTCGACCGCATCTACATGGCTGGCGAGGCCCTGTGCATCCACAACGCCGCCACCGGTCGCGAGCTCTCCATGCCGCACATCATCGAACCTGCTGTGACGCCCAAGCGCGTGGTCATCGTCGGCGCCGGCGTTGGTGGGCTGGAGGCGGCCCGCGTCTGCGGCGAGCGCGGTCACACAGTGACCCTGTTGGAGGCAATGCCGTGGGCAGGAGGACAGCTGCGGCTGGCTGCTCGCAACCCCCGGCGGCGCGACCTGCTGGGAATTGTCGACTGGCGACTCAGCGAGTTGGCGCGGCTCGGCGTCGAGGTTCGTCTGGATGCCTTCGCCGATACTGAACTGGTGAAATCGCTGAGCCCCGACGTGGTGATCATCGCCACTGGCGGCCTTCCGCAGAACCCGCCACTCGAGACTGGCGAGGAGCTGATGGTCAACGCGTGGGACGTCGTCGGCGGCGATGTTCGTCTCCACGGCGACGTCATCCTCTACGACGACGACGGCACGCACTCGGCAATGACGACGGCTGAATTGATCGCGCGCACCGGCGCTCACCTGGAGATCGTCACCCCTGAGCGAACTGTGGGCGTCGATGTCGGTGGTCTCAACCTGGTGCCGTACGCGCGTGCATTCAACGAGACCGACACAAGGGTCACGCTCAACCAACGCGTCCGTGCCGTCCGGCGCGATGGCGATGGCCGGCTGCATGTCGCAATCGGCAGCGATCACTCGCCGGTTCGCCATGAGCGAGTAGTTGATGCGGTAGTCGGCGACCATGGAGTGACCGCCAACGACGAGCTGTATCACGAGCTGGTGGAGGGCTCATGGAATCTCGGGGAGCTGAACCACAGCGCCTTCATCTCTGGGACTCCCCAGACCGTGCGCACCAACCCTGCTGGCACCTACCAGTTGTTCCGAATCGGGGACGCCGTCGCTGGTCGCAACATCCACGCCGCGATCTACGACGCTCTGAGGTTGTGCAAAGACCTCTGAGGCCTCAGTCCCAGAGCTCCCACGGAAACTCGTCGAGACGTTCGCACACGTCGTGGGTGATCAACACCTGTGACTCCAACTTCATGGCCTCACCAACGCCATCGAGTGCCGTCAGGCTCTCCACGCAGACCACCATGCCGTGCTCCACCTGCTCGCAGGCGTGTCGGTACAGGTCGCGTTGGGCGGCGGAAGGCGGGGTTCGGCCCGCAGTCCAGGACCGCGACAGATCGGCGCAGTAGCCCTACGGTCCGATCATGTCGCAGCGGATGCTCTCGGCCTGCAGCTCGACCCAGGTCTCGACCTCGCTGCGGCCTGGAAGCGAGGCGCGCTACACAATGGCGGCCTCGCACACCTTCACCGACACTTTGTCGATGGCCAGCCGCAAGGTCCCGTCCCCGAATTTCCTTCGGCAGCCCACCAGCTCCGCTGCCCAGTGCGCAGCGCGGGAGGCTACGTCACCGCCATAGAGATAGATTTAGTTGGTTGCGATGCAGGCGTGATCCACCAGCGGCGAGCGCTCGGCCAGGTGCTCGGCTCCTTTGTATGCGAAATCGAAGGTCGGCCCCTCGGCGAACACCAGTGCGTAGTGCGACGAGTTGCAGCATCCAGACGTTCATGTTGGAAACGTCGAGCGCGTACGCGATATTTGACCGGGTCGTACAGCAGGATTGCCTGACAGTCGCGGCGGGCAAGCTGTCGGCGCAGACGGCCGCGCCAGTGGCGGCCGGCAGCCTCACGGGTGGCGTCGGCAACCGGGCTCGGCACCGGTTGCTGGCATCGACCAGATCGACGTAGGAAAGCGGCGCGTGGTGGTCAGGTGTTCGTTCAGGCGCCAACAGTAGCCACGCCGAACCGACCATTTCGCCGTTCCGCATGGTGGACGTGTTCCGTCAGATGGAATCCATGGTGTAAGGTTTGCTCTTTGTTCGGCTGCACCGCAGCAGGCCACCGTCCGAAGAACCAAGGGGTACCTGTGTCCTTCCCGTCAGATCTTGAGATTGCCCGCGCAGCAACCTTGGCCCCACTCACCGACATTGCGACCCAGATGGGCATCGGCGCGCACCTGCTGGAGATGCATGGCGACGACCTCGCCAAGATCAAGCTGGAAGCGCTCGACGAGCTGAAGGACCGCCCGAAGGCGAAATACGTCGTCGTCACTGCCATCACGCCCACCCCGCTGGGCGAAGGCAAGACCACCACCACGGTCGGCCTCGGCCAAGCCATGCAGCACATCGGCAAGAAAGCCGTGATCAGTCTGCGCCAGCCCAGCATGGGCCCGACGTTCGGCATCAAGGGCGGCGCCGCCGGTGGCGGCTACAGCCAGGTGATCCCGATGGAGTTGCTGAACCTGCACCTCACGGGCGACTTCCACGCTGTCACCGCTGCCCACAACCTGCTGTCGGCCATGGTCGACAACCACCTCCACCAGGGCAACGAACTTGGCCTCGACCTGAACAACATCACCTGGCGTCGAGTACTCGATGTCAACGACCGCAGCCTGCGCAACATCATCGTCGGCCTCGGCGGCAAGATGGATGGCGTCACCCGCCAGACCGGTTTCGACATCACCGCTGCCTCAGAGGTGATGGCGATCTTTGCGTTGGCGACATCGCTGGAGGACATGCGGGCTCGCATGGGTCGCATCGTTGTGGGGTACACGAAGGATGGCGACCCGGTCACCGCTGAGCAACTACATGCGGCAGGCTCGATGGCCGTCATCATGAAGGAAGCGTTGAAGCCGAACCTGCTGCAGACACTGGAGCACACGCCCGTCATCGTGCATGCCGGCCCGTTCGGCAACATTGCCCACGGCAACAGCAGCATCATCGGCGACCTCATCGGCGAGCGCTGCGGCGACTACCTCATCACCGAGGCAGGCTTCGGCGCCGACATGGGCGCAGAGCGCTTCTTCAACATCAAGTGCCGCACTTCGGGCATGGTGCCCGACGCTGCCGTGCTGGTCGCCACCGTGCGTGCCCTCAAGGCGCACAGCGGCAAGTTCAAGATCGTTGCGGGCAAGCCGTTGCCTGCCGACCTGCTGGCAGAGAACCCCGACGACGTGCGCGCCGGCGCTGCCAACCTGATCAAGCAGATCGA
>Ga0105046_10008333_pt1 | contig 16301 bp, 18 predicted proteins | sample MAT03_FD_78385 | JGI IMG/M metagenome (GOLD analysis project Ga0105046, IMG submission 78385) | Freshwater microbial communities from Lake Fryxell liftoff mats and glacier meltwater in Antarctica - MAT-03 (megahit assembly) | ecosystem: Environmental > Aquatic > Freshwater > Ice > Liftoff...
AACAGCTCCTGCGCGGCGTCAATGCCTGCCTGGCCATGTTCGCGCGCCGCCCCCAGGACCTGCGCAAGGTCTGGCTGCTCGAGTCGCGCATCCCGCAGCTCAAGGCCGTCCTGGCGCACTGCGTGACCCACCGCCTTGGCTACACCGTGGTGGGCGACGAAGATCTCCAGAAGCTGTCCGCCAGCGCCCACCACGAAGGCGTGGTGTTCGGCGCCATGCCCGCCGCGGAGCTGGGTCTGTCGGACTGGCTGCGCGACCTCGCCCCGGGCCCGCAGCTGGCGATCTGGCTCGACGGCGTGGGCAACCCGCACAACCTCGGCGCGATCCTGCGTTCGGCGGCGCATTTTGGCGTGGCCGCGCTGCTGCTGCCCAAGGAGTCGCCGCTGGCGCTGTCGGGCGCCGCCGCGCGGGTGGCCGAAGGCGGCGCCGAACACGTGCCGCTGGTGCGCATGGGCCGCGCCGACAACAGCCTGGCGCAGCTGCGCTCGGCGGGCTTCGGCGCCGTGGCCACCGTGGTGCGCGGCGGCCAGCCGCTTTACGCCGCCGCGCTGCCCGAGCGCATGCTGCTGGTGATGGGCGCCGAACAGACCGGCATCCACCCGGCCCTGGCCGAGGCCGCCGCCCTGCGCGTGGCCATCCCCGGCACCGGCGCGGTGGAAAGCCTCAACGTGGCCGCGGCCACGGCCGTGTTCCTGGGGGAGTGGTGGCGCCAGCGCCGCGCTTGAATTTTTCGTTCAGGGCGGAATTGGCATAATCGCGCCATGGACAATCGACTGCTCAAACGCGCCTTTGGCGCCTGCCTCCTGCTGCTGGCCCTGGTGTCGACCGCTGCGGCCGCGCCGCGGCCGCAGTACGACGTCATCTATACCGTGCAGTTCCTGCCGGCCACCGACCAGGCCCAGGTGACCATCGCCATCCGCCCCGGCACCGGCAAGGTCAGCCAGATGCGCCTGTCCATGCCCGAGGACCGCTACACCCAGGTCACCGGCGACGGCAGCATCACCCGCAACGGCAAGACCGTCACCTGGCTGCCGCTGGCCGGCAAGCCGTCCAGGCTGAGCTACCGGTACCGGGTCAGCAACCAGCGTCCGGGCGGCGGCTATGACGCGCGCATGACAGCCGACTGGGTGATCGTGCGCGGCGACGACCTGGTGCCCAGCGCCCGCATCCGCGCCACCAAGGGCTCGGATTCGCGCGCGCGCCTGGATTTCGTCCTGCCCAAGGGCTGGACCAATGCGGACACGCCGTTCACCCGCACGCGCGACGGCAAGTCCTTCGTGGTCACCAACCCCGAGCGCAACTTCGACCGGCCCATCGGCTGGGTGATCGCCGGTGCGGTGGGCACCCGGCGCGAGGTGCTGGGGGACATGGAGGTCAGCGTGGCGGGCCCCAAGGGCGACGACATCCGCCGCAACGACATGCTGGCGTTCTTCAACGGCCTGGTGCCCGAGTTCCGTCGGGCGTTCGGCCCGCTGCCGTCCAAGCTGCTGATCGTCAGCGCCGGCGACCCGATGTGGCGCGGTGGCCTGTCGGGCCCGCGCTCGCTGTTCCTGCACGCCGACCGCCCGCTGATCAGCGAGAACGGCACCAGCACGCTCACCCACGAGCTCACCCATGTGATCACCCGCATCCGCGGCGCCGACGGCGACGACTGGATCGCCGAGGGGATGGCCGAGTATTACTCGATCGAGCTCATGCGCCGCGCCGACCTGCTCAGCGACGTGCGTGCCGACAAGGCCCACGCCTGGATGGCCAGGCACGGCAAGTCGGTGAAGACGCTCACGCGCGACCGCTCGGCCGGGCCGCGCACGGCCCGCGCCGTGCAGCTGATGCGCGAGCTTGACGCCGAGATCCGACAGCGCACCCAGGGCAAGCGCGACATCGACGACCTGGTGCGGGCCCTGATCCCGCTGCGCGAAGTGTCGCGCGAGGACCTGCGCGAGCAGGTGCGCAAGCTCACCGGCGCGCCGTCCAGGGTGCTCGCCTCGCCGCTGCTCGACTGATGGGCCTGCGCGACTTCCTGCGCGCGCGCCGCCACTTGCCGGGCGTGCCGTCGGAAGTGGCGCCCGCCACCGTGGACTATGCGAACCAGGCCCAGTGGCGGCAGGCGCTTGAAGGCGGCCGCGCGCAGTTCGACGCGCAGTGGCGCCTGCAGGGCGACATCGGGGCTGCGGTCGGGACGGGCGGTTGGCCTGGATGGTGCGGGCTGTGCAGCCAGGCGGTTTCGTTCGCGCTGCCGTCCCATGGCAACGGCGGCCATCCCAACCTGCGCGAGGAGATGGTGTGCCCGTGCTGCCGCCTCACGGCCCGCAACCGCGTCGCCATGGCGCTGCTGACGCTGGGCCTGGACACATCGGCGGCGCGCATCTACCTCACTGAACAGGCGTCGGCCGCGTATGTCTGGCTGCAGGCGCATTGCGCGTCACTGGAAGGCAGCGAGTACGGGCTGGACGAGCACACCCGCCCCCGCCTGCAGGCTTGGTACCAATCGCTCGGTGGCCTGGGCACCTTGGTCGAGCGCGACGTCACCCGCCTGGATTTCGCCGACGCATCGCTGGATGCGATCGGCAGTTTCGACGTGCTCGAGCACGTCCCCGACTACGCCGCGGCGCTGCGCGAATTCGCCCGCTGCCTGCGGGCGCAGGGGCGGCTTGTGCTGACGGTTCCCTTCGTCGAAAGCAGCCGCGACACCCTGGTGCGCGCGCGTCGGGGCGACGACGGCGTGGTCGAGCATCTGTGCGAGCCGGAGATGCACGGCGACCCCGTCGCGGGCGGCGTGCTGTGTTTTTACCACTTCGGCTGGGACCTGCTGGACGCCGCGCGCGCCGCGGGGTTCCGGCACGCGCACTGGAACCGGACCTGGTCGCCGCGAGAAGGCCTGTTCTCGCTTTGGACCCTGGTCGCGACGCGGTGAGCCCGACGACCCGGCGGGTCCGGGGCCCTCGCCGCTACTCGGCCTTGGGGGCCGGCGCGCTGCCGAAGTCCACCTCGGTCTCGGCGGCCAGGTACATCAGCACCGCGTAGGCGGCCACCTGCTGGTCGAGCGCCTTGGGGTCGATCTTGTCCAGGGTGTCGTTGGCGGTGTGGTGGTAGTCGAAGTAGTCAGTGCCGTCCTGCGCCAGCTGCGCCCACGGCGCGCCCTTGGCCACGATGGGGACGACGTCGGGGCCCGGGCCGCCGCCTTGCGATTCGGTGGCGATGCCCAGGGGAGCCAGCACCTCGCCGATGCGCGCGATCACCGGCCAGGCGGCGGCGTCCACACCGGCGCGCAGCGCATACACGCGGCCGGCGCCGAAGTCGCTTTCCGCGCCCAGCTGGTGCGCGCCGATCTGGTTGGCGGCGGCGCGCGCCTCGGCATAGGCCTTGCCGCCATAGATTCCCTGTTCTTCATTGGCGTACGCGATCACGCGCACGGTGCGACGCGGCGCGCGCTCGAGCTCGCCGATCAGCGCGCCGGCGGCAGCGGTGATGGCTACGCCGGCGCCGTCGTCGATCGCGCCGGTCCCCAGGTCCCAGGAGTCGAGGTGGCCGCCCAGCGTCACCACTTCATCGGGAAGTTCGCGGCCGATGACCTCGGCGATCACGTTGTGCGAAGTGTACTCACCGACCGTTTCGGCCGAGATGTCCAGGCGCAGGCGCACCGGCTTGCCGCGCGCAACCATGTGGCCGACCAGGTCGGCGTCGGGGTTGGACAGGGCCGCCGCCGGGATGCGCGGCACGTCGGGCAGGTAGCGCATGGTGCCGGTGTGGGCGAAGCGGTCGCTGCTGGTGCCGATGGATCGGATGACCACGGCCAGCGCGCCCTTCTTCGCCGCTTCCACCGCGCCGTTGCTGCGCGCGCCCACGGCCGGGCCGTAACCGCGGCCGTCCTTGAAGCGCACCATGCGGTTGGAGAGGTAGGCGATCTTGCCCGCCAGGCTGCCTTCGGGCGCCGCGACGAGCGCGGCCAGGTCGGCGAATTCGACGATCTCGGCCTCCAGCGGCTTGTCGCCGGTGCCCACGCTGCCGCCCAGCGCGGTGATCACCAGCGGCTGCGGGAATGGCGACAGCACCTGGGCATGTTCGTAGTGGCGCAGCCAAACCGGGAAGGTCACCGGCTCCAGGTAAACCTTGTCGAAGCCCATTGCGGTGAACTTGGCCTGCGCCCAGGCCACCGCGCGCGCGTCGGCTTCGGTGCCCGCCAAGCGCGGGCCCACTTCCGTGGTCAGCGATTCCACCACCGCCCAGGCCTGGGTGCCGGCCATCGCACGGTCGCGCAGGCCCTGGGCCACGGCGATGTCCTGCGGGTCCAGGCCGGTGTCGGCGGAGGCTGGCGCGAAGGCGATCGCGAGCGAGAGGGCGAGCAGGGTCTTGGCGAACGGCATGGCGGCTCCGGAAAAAAGCGCCGGCCCCCGGGGGCCGGCGCGGGGGTGTTCGGGTGGCACTCAGTGCTTGAGCGCGTCGCGTATCTCGGTGAGCAGCTTCACTTCGTCGCTGGGCTCGGCCGGCGCCACAGGCGCCTGTTCCTGCTTGCGCTTGAGCGTGTTGATGACCTTCACCGCCACGAAGATGGCGAAGGCGATGATCATGAAATCGACGATGGTCTGGATGAAGGCGCCGTACTTCACCATCACCGCGGCCACCTCGGCGCCCGCGGCGTCCACGCTGGCGGGCTTGAGCTGGAAGGCCAGCTCGTTGAAGTTCACGCCGCCCACCAGGTAGCCGACCATCGGCATGATGATGTCGTTCACCAGCGAGGCGACGATCTTGCCGAACGCGGCGCCGATCACCACGCCCACGGCGAGGTCGACCACGTTGCCGCGCATCGCGAATTCCTTGAACTCCGAAGCCATGCCCATTGCCGCGCGTTCCCTGTGTGTGTCGGACCCAGCCGCGAATCTACACCGGCCCGCCGCTCAGGCGATATGTCCGCCGAACTCCACCAGCCCGTCCACGCCGGCACGGAAGCGGTCGCCGCGCTGCAGGGCCGCCACCCCGGCCGGCGTGCCCATGAACACCAGGTCGCCGGCCTTGAGCGCGTAGAGCTTCGACAGTTCGTGGACGACGTCGGCGACGCTGAACACCATCTCGTGCAGGCCCGCCTGTTGGCGCAGCTCGCCGTTGACCTCCAGCCAGAGGCGGCGCGCGAAGACGTCGCCGGCAGCGGCCGCCGGCACCAGCTCGCTGGCCGGCGCGGAATGGTCGAAAGCCTTGGCCGTGTCCCAGGGCAGGCCCTTGGCCTTGGCCGCGGCCTGCAGGTCGCGGCGCGTCAGGTCCAGCCCGACGCCGTAACCGAACACCAGGCCCATCGCGTCAACGGTGGCGACTTCTCCGCCCGCGTCCCGGCCCAGCGCCACCACCAGCTCCACTTCGTGGTGCAGGTCACGAGTGCCGGACGGGTAGGGCACGCGGCCGCCGCCGGCCACGATGGCGTCGGCCGGCTTCATGAAGAACACCGGGTTGCCGCGGTCCACCGCGGCGCCCATTTCCTTGGCGTGCTCGGCGAAGTTGCGGCCCACGCAGTAGATGCGGTGCACGGGGAACAGCGCGTCGCTGCCGCGCACGGGCAGGCAGGGCGGGGCAGGGGCGGGGAAGACGGTGGGGGTCATGGCGCGGCTCCGTAGCGAAGCGCCAAGTCTAGCCGCGAAGGGCGGCGGGTTCGCGCGAAGTGGGTCTCAGCGCAGGCCCAGGCGGGGCTGGGTTTTTTCCACGTGCACGAATTCGCCTTCGATGGCGGCTTCGCTGGCGCGCGACGGGCCGGCGGTGGGGCGCATCAGGCGGCGCACGGCCGCAAACAGCAGCATGCCCAGGCCGATCACCAGGCCGAACGCCACCAGCAGCACCAGCAGCGCCAGGCCCAGCATGCCCACCAGAATGCGCAGCAGCGGGTTGCGCGGCTTGCTGGGGCAGTAGCTGAAGAGGCGCTGGAAGCTGAAGGTCATCGGGGGCATGTCAGAATGCGGAGAAGCGAAGTATGGCGAGGCATGGGGTGGAAAGTGTAAGGGGTTCGTTAATCCGGCTGGCCGAGTGGCCGCCCGAGGGACTGTCCGAGATCGAACTGCCGGTGGACGGCGAGCTGCAGTCCATCGTGCTCAGGCGCAACGGCGACCGGGTGCAGGCATGGCTGAACATCTGCCCGCATGCGGGCCGGCGGATGGACTACGCGCCCGGGAAATTCCTGCTCGACCAGGGCCGCCTGGTCTGCGCGGCGCACGGCGCCAGCTTCGAACTCGAGCAGGGCGCGTGCGTGGCGGGGCCTTGCCGAGGGGCTTCGCTGGTGTCGCTGGCCGTGGCCGTCGGCTAGAACATCAGGTTCACCACCACCAGCACGATGGCCAGGTAAATCAGGGTCAGCGGGCCGCCGATGCGCCACAGGTCGCGCGGGCGGTAGCCGGCCGGACCGGTCACCATCGCCAGCACCGGGTTGGACACGCTCAGGAAATTGTTCGACGCCGACAGCGCCACCACCAGCGCGAACGCGGTGGGGCTGCCGCCCGCAGCCAGCGCCACGTTGATCGCCATCGGCACCATCACCACGGTGGCGCCGACGTTGCCGATCACGAGCGCGAACGCGGTGGCCAGCAGGCCGATGGCCGCCTCGATCACCCAGATCGGCACGTCGGGGCCGATGCGGTCCAGGATGTGCTGCGCCAGCCAGCCGGCGGCGCCGGTGGAGTCCATGGCCCAGCCCAGCGGGATCAGGCAGGCCATCAGGAACACGGTCTTCCAGCTGACCGCGGCGTAGGCTTCGTCCATGTTCAGCACGCCGGTGACCATCATCGCGGCCGCGCCGGCCATCAGCGCGATCGGCACCGGCACCAGGGTGGTGAGCGCCAGCGCCATCGCCGCCATGAACACGCCCAGCGCCCACCACAGCTTCTGCGGCCGGTGCGCGCCCTTGGGGTAGTCGGTGACCACGACGAAATCGCGGCTTTCGCTGGCCTGCGCCAGGTCGGTCCAGATGCTGTGGAAGACCAGCATATCGCCGGCCTTGAGCGGCATGCGGCGGATGTCCTCGCGCCAGACCTGGTTGTCGCGGTTGATGGCGAGCAGGCTGATGCCGAAGCGCTTGCGCAGCTGCAGCTGCGCCTGCGCCTTGCCGATGAAAGCCGACGTGGGCGGGATCACCGCCTCGGAAATGCCCGAACGGCTGGGGTTGAACAGGTCGGCGAAGTGCCGCAGCCGCGCCGACATCTTCAGCAGGTTCTTCTGCGCGTAGTCCTGGATGGTCTCGCGCGGGCCCATCACGCCCAGCACGCTGCCGACCCAGATCATCTGGTCGGCCGGCGGCGCCAGGCGCGCCTCGTTGCCGCTGAGCAGGGCCAGGAACAGAGGCGCATCGCGCTGCGCCTCGGCTTCGCCCACCGCCATGCCCACCAGCGGGCTTTCGGCGGTGACGCTGAGTTCGTACACGTCGCCGTCGATGCCGTAGGCCCGGCCGAAGTAGCTCTGGGTTCGGCTGGGCGCCACGCCCTTTTCCTCGCCCTTGCCCAGCAGCTTGGGCCCACGCCAGCGAAAGTACGCCAGGCCCGCGAGCAGCAGCAGCAGGCCCACCGGCAGCGGCGCGAACATCGGCAGCGGCTGCAGCGTGGCCACGCCCGAGGGCAGGTTGCGGTTGGCGGACACCAGCAGGTCGTTGAGCAGCATCAGCGGCGAACTGCCGATCATCGTCAGGCCGCCGCCCATCACGATGGCGGCCGCCACCGGCATCAGCAGCCGCGACAGGCCGATGCCCGACCGGCTGGATACGCGCGAGGCCACCGGCAGGAACAGCGCCATCACCGACGGGTTCTGCATGAAGCCCGACATCAGGCCGGCCGTGGCCGACGTGAGCAGGATCAGGCGCTCCTCCATGCCCTTGGAAACGCGCAGCAGCCACACCGCCAGCCGGTTGATGGCGCCGGTGCGGTCCAGGCCCGCGCCCAGGATCATCGTGGCGATCACGGCGATGACGGCGTTGCCCGAGAAGCCGTCGAACAGCTGGTTGGCCGGCACCAGCCCGGTGAGCCCCAGCACCACCAGCACCACCAGCGCGGTGGCGTCGGCGCGGATGCGTTCGAACATGAACATCGCGATCGTGAAGCCCACCAGTCCCAGCACGAGCACCATGTCGCGAGTGAGGACCAGGCCGGTTTCCATGCGTGGGTTGCGCCCTCAGGCCCGGTCGTACAGCAGGTCCCAGACGCCGTGGCCCAACTTCAGGCCGCGGGTCTCGAAGTGCGTTTGCCGGCGCCATTGCGGCCGCGGCACGAAGCCGCGCGCGCCGGCCCGGCCGTGCAGGCGCGGCTCCGCGTCCAGCACGTCCCACAGGTGTTGGGCGTAGTTTTCCCAGTCGGTGGCCAGGTGCAGCAGGCCGCCGGGGCGCAGGCGATCGCACAGCAGGCCGACGAAGCCCGGCTGCACCAGGCGGCGCTTGTTGTGGCGCTTCTTGTGCCAGGGGTCGGGGAAGTAGATGCGCACTTCGTCCAGCGACGCCGGCGCGACTTCGTGCTGCAGCACGTCCACGGCGTCGTGCTGGTACACGCGAAGATTGCGCAGGCCGGCCTGCGCGGCGGCGTTGAGCAGGCGGCCAATGCCGGGGCCATGCACTTCAACCCCGATGAAGTCGCGTTCGGGTTCGCGCCCGGCCGCGAACAGCAGCTGCTCGCCGTTGCCGAAGCCCACTTCCAGCACGCGCGGCGCGCGGCGGCCGAAGGCGGCGTCGAAGTCGCGCGGCGCACCGGTGTAGTCCAGGCCCAGGCGGGGCCAGTGCAGGTCGAAGGCGCGCTTCTGGGCGTCGGTCTGGCGGCCCTGGCGCAGCACGAAGCTGCGGATGGGGCGGTTGCGCAGAGCGTCCGCCGGGGGGCTGTCGTCTCGTTGGTCGGACATGCCCGTGGCCATGCTCAGAGGAAGTGGCCGTCGATGGGCGATGACGCACTGGCGTTGCGCTTCTTCGGGATGCGGCCGGCCAGGAACGCCTCGCGCCCGGCTTCCACCGCCTTGCGCATCGCGCTGGCCATCAGCACGGGGTCGCGGGCGCCGGCAATGGCCGTGTTCATCAGCACGCCGTCGCAGCCCAGCTCCATCGCGATGGCGGCATCCGAGGCGGTGCCGACGCCGGCGTCCACCAGCACGGGCACCTTGGCGTTCTCGACGATCTCCAGGATGGACCAGCGGTTCTGCACGCCCAGGCCCGAGCCGATCGGCGCGGCCAGCGGCATGATCGCCACACAGCCGATTTCCTCCAGGCGCTTGGCGATGATCGGGTCGTCGGAGGTGTAGACCATCACGTCGAAGCCTTCGGCGACCAGGATCTCGGCGGCCCGGATGGTCTGCACCACGTCGGGGTAGAGCGTGCGGGCGTCGCCCAGCACTTCGAGCTTCACCAGCTTGTGGCCGTCCAGCAGTTCGCGCGCCAGCCGGCAGGTGCGCACCGCGTCGTCGGCGGTGTAGCAGCCGGCGGTGTTGGGCAGCAGGGTGTAGCGGTCGGGCGGCAGCACGTCCAGCAGGTTCGGCTCGCCGGGGTTCTGGCCCAGGTTGGTGCGGCGGATCGCGACCGTGACGATCTGCGCGCCCGCGGCCTCGGTGGCCTGGCGGGTCTGTTCCAGGTCGGTGAACTTGCCCGTGCCGGTCAGCAGGCGGGAACGGTAGGTCTTGCCGGCGATCACGAGCGGATCGGCGTGCGGGGCGTCGGGCGTGCGATTCATCCCCGGATTATGGCCCGATTGACCGTGTGAGTTAACCCTTTTTCAACAGCGGGTTCAGCCGCGGGGCGGCGTCGTCAGCCGCCGCCGATGGCCTGGATGATCTCGACCCGGTCGCCTTCGGCCAGCGCGTGGCCGGCGTGGCGGCTGCGGGGCACGACCTCCAGGTTGACCTCCACGGCGACCTTTCGGCCGCCGTGGCCCGCCTGCGCAAGCAGGGCCTCGAGGGTGGTGCCGGGGTGCACCTGGCGCGGTTCGCCGTTGAGCGTGATCTGCATGGCGGCGATTTTATCGCGTTGCGGCCGGTCGTGGCGGCCCGCATAATCCCGGCTGTTCGCGGGTGTAGCTCAATGGCAGAGCTGTTGCTTCCCAAGCAACTGACGAGGGTTCGATTCCCTTCACCCGCTCCACGCACCGCACCGGTGGCCGCGCTGGCGCGCCATCCCTTCCGGCCTTCGCGCCACCCCTGGAGGAAGCCATGCCACACCCCGTCCTACTGGGCTGGCGTGAGTGGCTGTCCCTGCCCGTGCTGGGCATCGTCGCGGTGCGGGCCAAGGTGGACACCGGCGCGCGCTCGTCGGCACTGCACGTGCGCGACCAGGAAGTATTCCTGCGCGAGGGCCGCGAGTTCGTGCGCTTCCTGCTCGACACCGGCGTGCATGACCTGCCGCCACAGCTGGCCGAAGCGGCCGTGCTCGATCGCCGCCGGGTCACCGATTCGGGTGGCAACACCAGCGAACGGATCTTCATCCGCACCCGCCTTCGCCTGGCCGGCCAGGCCTGGCAGGCCGAAGTGAACCTGACACATCGGCGGAACATGCTCTTCCCCATGCTGCTTGGCCGTACCGCGCTGGCCGGGCGTTTCCTGGTCGACCCGGCCAGCTCCTTCCTGCAGGGCGATCCGCCCGAAGGCCTGTTGCCCCCGTGAAGCTCGCCATCCTTTCCCGCAACACCAAGCTCTACTCGACCCAGCGGCTGGTGGAAGCCGGGCGCCAGCGCGGCCACGTGGTGCGCGTGCTCGACCCGCTGCGCTGCTACATGCAGATCGCGCCGGGCCAGTTCCTGCTGCGCTACAAGGGCAAGCCGCTGGCGGGTATCGACGCGGTGATCCCACGCATCGGCGCTTCGGTGACCTTCTACGGCACCGCCGTGCTGCGCCAGTTCGAACTCATGGGCGCCTTCACTCCCAACGGCTCGGACGCGGTGCTGCGCGCGCGCGACAAGCTGCGCTGCCACCAGATGCTGGCCGGCGAAGGCCTGGACCTGCCGCTGACCGTGTTCGGCGACAACCCCGACGACACCGGCGACCTGCTGGGCATGCTGGGCAGCCCGCCGCACGTGATCAAGCTCAATGAAGGCACGCAGGGCACCGGCGTGATCCTGGCCGAGAACGCCGGCGCCTCGCGCAGCGTCATCGAGGCCTTCCGCGGCCTGTACGCCAATTTTTTGGTGCAGGAATTCATCGCCGAGGCCAAGGGCGCGGACGTGCGCTGTTTCGTGGTGGGCGGCAAGGTGGTGGCGGCCATGCGGCGCCAGGCCAGCGCGGGTGAGTTCCGGTCCAACCTGCACCGGGGCGGCAAGGCCAGCAAGGTCAAGCTAACCCCGGCCGAGATCGACACCGCCCAGCGGGCCGCCCGGGTGATGGGGCTCGGCGTTGCAGGCGTGGACCTTCTGCGCTCGAAAAGGGGCCCATTGGTGCTCGAAGTGAACTCAAGCCCGGGGTTGGAGGGCATCGAGGCCGCGACGGGCGTGGATGTGGCCGGGGCGATCATCGATTTCGTCGCCGCCAGCGTCCGGCCCAAGGCCCGGCCGGGCAAGGCCGCCGCCCGCCGCAAGCCGGCTTAACCAAAGACTGAAGCGGTTTTAACGGGTATTTAATACGCCCGGGCCTAGTCTTGCCGAGCCGGAAACCCTGCAAGGTCCTCCTCGTCAGAGCGGCATCCCGCGGATTACGGCAATCGGGGCAGTAGCAACCTTTCGGCCCGGGCAGGCGCCAACAGTGGCGTCCCCGGGCCTTTTTCTTTGCCGGGTGTGCAATGCCCGCGCCTCTGTCAGTATCCTTCAATCTAACTACCCATGAGATCAACGGCCTTGTTCAAGACTCTCGTTTTCACGCTCGCACTTGCCGCCTCGCCGCTGGTGCTGGCCAACAACCCCGTGGCCGTCGACGCCGGCAGTTTCGCCGCGCAGCGAGCCAGCATCGAAAACGGCCTGGCCGACGGCAAGACCTATGCCGAGCTTTCCTCCACCGACCGGGGCAAGGTTCGTCAGTCGCTCGATGAAATGGCCGCCATTCTCGAAGGCGGCAAGACGCTCGAGGCGCTGCCGGCCAAGGACAAGGTGCGCCTGTACAACGCCCAGGAAACCGTCAACAACCTGCTGACCCAGGCCTCTTCGGACAGCCGCATGGTCTGCACCCGCCAAGCCCCCACCGGCAGCCAGCGAAAGGTCACCACCTGCACCACCGTTGCTGAGCGCACGCGTCGCCGCGACGATGATCAGGACAGGCTGAAGCGGGTGCAGCGCGGCATCGGTCCTATCGGGAACTAGCCCATGCGCATCCTGGTGGTCGAAGACAACCGTGACATCGCCGCCAACCTCGGCGACTACCTCGAGGACCGCGGGCACACGGTGGACTACGCCGCAGACGGCGTCACCGGCCTGCACCTTGCCGTGGTGAATGACTTCGACGCCATCGTGCTCGACCTCAACCTGCCCGGCATGGACGGCCTGGAGGTCTGCCGCAAGCTGCGCCAGGAAGGCCGCAAGCAGACCCCGGTGCTGATGCTCACCGCGCGCGACACGCTGGACAACAAGCTGGAAGGCTTCGAGTCGGGCGCCGACGATTACCTGGTGAAGCCCTTCGCGCTGCAGGAAGTGGAAGCCCGCCTGGCCGTGCTGGCCCGGCGCGGCAAGGCCGCCCAGCCGCGCGTGCTGCTGGTGGCCGACCTGGAATACAACCTCGACACGCTGGAAGTGCGCCGCGGCGGCAAGCTGCTGCAGCTCAACCCCACGGCCCTGAAGATCCTGCAGTCGCTGATGGAGGCGTCGCCCTCGGTGGTGACGCGCCAGGAGCTTGAAACCCGCGTCTGGGGCGAGGAGTTGCCCGACAGCGACTCGCTGCGCGTGCACATCCACGGCCTGCGCGCCGCGACGGACAAGCCCTTCGACAAGGCGCTCATCCAGACCCGCCACGGCATCGGCTACCGGATCGCCGATCCCGAAGCGAGCTGAAGCAGATGCGCTACCGGCGTAGGCTTCGCAGCCGGATCATCCTGTCGTTCTTCCTGCTGGGCTTCGGCCTGACGGCGCTGTTCGCTACCGCCACGGTGCTGCTGCGCGAGCGGCTGGAGGACCAGCTGATCGGCGAGGCGCTGCTGCAGAACGTGCAGGATTTCGCCGACCAGTATGACCCCGAGGGCAGCGGCGTCATGCCGTTCGAGAAGATCACCGGAAACGTGTTCAGCGCGCGCCGGTTCGGCAACGTGCCGTTGAACTGGCAGAACCTGCCCGACGGCGTGCACGAGGTCTCCGAGACCGACGCCCAGGGCCTCACCCGCGTGTACAAGCTGGCGGTTCGCAAGACGCCCGAATACTGGTTCTTCCTTCGCTACGACATCAACCAGGAGCTGGCCAGCCAAAAGCAGCTGATGTACGCCCTGGTGGGGGTGGTGTTCCTGTTCTCGCTGATGTCGCTGGTGATCGGCTTCTGGTCGTCCAAGCGCGTCATCAGCCCGCTGACCGCGCTGGCCCACCGCATGAAGGGCATGGCCGGCAGCGAAAAGCCGCAGAAACTGGCGCCGCACTTCGCCAACGACGAGGTGGGCCAGCTGGCCGCGGTGCTGGACGACTACGCCGAGCAGATGACCGAACTGGTGAAGCGCGACCGCGAGTTCAACTCCGACGTCAGCCACGAGCTGCGCACGCCGCTGGCGGTGATCCGCGGCGCCACCGAGCTGCTGCTGGCCAATCCCGACCTGGCCGAAAAGACACGCCAGCGCCTGCTGCGCATCGAGCGCGCGGCGGTGCAGAGCACCGACCTCACCACTGCGCTGCTTCTGCTGTCGCGCAACGAGCGCGGCACCGGCCACACGCCGCTTCTGCGCCTGTGCCAGCAGCTGGCCGACGCCGCGCGCACGCAGCTGGGAAGCAAGCCCCTCGAGGTGATCGTGGAGGGCGACGCGGACGCGGTCGTCGAGGCGCCCGAGGCCGTGCTGGCCGTGGCGCTGGGCAACCTGATCGGCAACGCCTGCAAGTACACCAGCCAGGGCGAGGTTCGCATCGTGGTGCAGGCGCACCAGGTGCGCATCGAGGACACCGGCCCGGGCCTGAGCGAAGAAGACGCCGCGCGGCTGTTCGAGCGCGGCTACCGCGGCTCCGGCGCGGGCGGCACGGTGGGCGGCGGCATCGGCCTGTCCATCGTGCGGCGCCTGTGCGAACTCTACGACTGGCACGTGAGCATCGCGCCGCGGCCCGAGCAGGGCGCCGTCGCCATCCTTCGCTTTACCGCGGTGGCGTAGCGGAGTTTTTTGCCACGGCCAACAGCGCTTAGACGTATTCCAGCCAGCCGTGGACGTCGGGCGTGCGGCCGTCGAAGAGGCCGAAGAACAGATCCTGCACGCGGCGCGTCACCGGGCCGGGCTTGCCGGCGCCCACCTGGCGGCCATCCACCGAGCGGATCGGCGTGATCTCGGCGGCGGTGCCGCACATGAAGAGTTCATCGCACAGGTACAGGTATTCGCGCGGAATGTCGCGCTCCACGCACTCGATGCCGTTGGCCTTGGCCAGGGTGATGATGGAGTTGCGGGTGATACCGTTGAGCAGCGCGGCGCTGATGGGCGTGGTGTGCAGCGCGCCGTCAATGACCAGGAACAGGTTTTCCCCGGCGCCTTCGCTGAGCAGGCCGGTGGACGCCAGCGCGATGCCTTCACCGAAGCCCAGGCGGCGCGCCTCGCGCGCGATCAGCTGGCCGGAAAGATAATTGCCGCCGGCCTTGGCGCCCGCCGGGATGGTGTTGGGGGCGAAGCGCTGCCAGCTCGACACGCAGGCGTCGATGCCCGCTTCCAGCACGTCCGGGCCCAGGTACGGGCCCATGTGCCAGGCCGCGATGGCCAGGTCGGTGGGCGTATCGGCCGACAGGCCGAAGCCGCCCAGGCCACGGTAGGCGATCGGCCGCAGGTAGGCTTTTTCCAGCTTGTTGGCGGTGATGACGTCGCGGCAGGCCTGGGCCAGCGTGGGCACGTCGTAGGGCATGTACATGTCGTAGATCTTGGCCGACGCGTACAGGCGCTTGAGGTGCTCGGTGAGCCGGAAGATGGCCTGGCCGTCGGGCGTGGCGTAGCTGCGGATGCCCTCGAACACCGACGAGCCGTAGTGCAGGCCGTGCGCCATGACGTGCACGGTGGCATCGGCCCAGGGCTTGATGACGCCGTTGTGCCAGATGTGTTCGGGGTATTGCTGCGTCATGACGGACTCCTGGAGACAGGCCGCCAGTTTATCCGGTCAGGCCCGGCCTGGCCTCACAGTTGGATCCACCAGCAGCCGACGTTGCGCCGCAGCTGGAACACCGTGCTGCTGGCCTCCTCGGCCCGGTCGCCGCGCATCTGCAGCACCCGCATCTGCCGCGGCAGCGCCGCAGGCGTGAACGGCGTGAACGGGGTCAGGTTCAGTTCTTTTCCAGGACTTAATGCATCCGACGCCTCTTCCGGAGAACTGAACCTGACCCCGCTCTCGTTCTCGTTCTCGGCCGGCGGATCCGGGTACACCAGCTCGACCGACAGCAGGGACTGCCCGGCGATGCGTTCGAGCGCGTCCATCAGGCGACGGCCGCTGCCCGAGCCGGTGCCGGTCCAGTGGTAGTGGCTGGCGAGCCGGTTGACGTCGCGCGCCTCCAGCGCCGAGCGCACGCGGTCGAGCAGGTCCTCGGGGCGACGGGCGCAGCCGACCTGGGCGAATCCGCCGCGGAACCCGCCGCCGAAGTTGCCCTGCGAGGCCGGCGGCGCCTGCATCGGCACGGCGTCCATTTCGCTGCACTGGCGGTCGGTGAAAATGCTGACGCCCTGGGCATCCACGCAGCGGCGGATGCCCTGGGCCGCGGCCGGTGCAGGCCACGCCAGCAGTGCCAGCAGCAGGACGATCAGCGTCGGAGCGAGCCGGTTCATGGCCGGCAGGTTAGCGCGAAGTTCAGCCCAGGCGGGTGAGCACGGCTTCGGTCGGCCGGGCCAGGTTCAGCGTGTAGAAATGCAGCTCGGGCACCCCGGCAGCCACCAGGCGCCGGCACATGCCGGCGACGATGTCGGCGGCGAACTCGCGCACGCTGTCGGCGTCGTCGCCGTAGGCCTGCATGCGCTTGCCGATCCAGCGCGGGATCTCGGCGCCGCAGGCTTCCGAGAAGCGCTTGAGCTGGCTGAAATTGGAGATCGGCATGATGCCGGGGATCACCGGCACGGTGATGCCGGCCTCGCGCACGTCGTCCACGAAGCGGAAGTAGGCGTCGGCGTTGAAGAAGTACTGGGTGATGGCGGAATCGGCGCCGGCGTCCACCTTGGTCTTGAAGTGGCGGATGCAGGCCATGGCGTCTTCGGACTGCGGGTGGGTTTCCGGGTAGCAGCCGACTTCGATGTGGAAGTGGTCGCCGTG
>Ga0105046_10008334_pt1 | contig 16300 bp, 11 predicted proteins | sample MAT03_FD_78385 | JGI IMG/M metagenome (GOLD analysis project Ga0105046, IMG submission 78385) | Freshwater microbial communities from Lake Fryxell liftoff mats and glacier meltwater in Antarctica - MAT-03 (megahit assembly) | ecosystem: Environmental > Aquatic > Freshwater > Ice > Liftoff...
ATCCATGCCGCCCTCCCGCGCGATTTCCCACGCGGCTGCGTCTAGGATGTGTAAAATGAAGTGAGCCATCAGCCTGTCCTTACTTTTGGAATGACTTGATCCAGAAGGGTAATTATAACTGCTTTTCTCTGCGTCCTCAGTGGTTTAAATGGAAATGGGTGCATTTTAAGTTAGTGCAAAAATCCCCACGTCAGCGGGCGCGCCCATGTGTGTGCGCCCCTACGAACCACACGGTTTTCGTAGGGGCGGGGACATGACCCCGCCCGCCATGTCCCCGTCTCACACCCCACAACTTTAAATGCACCTGTGTGTGCGCCCGCTTTGTTCGATATTAGGCGTATAATGTGGAAATTGTTTTTTGATCGATTGAAAAGGCCGCTTAAAACGATGTTTAACACCCTACCCAGCACTTACGACGCGCTTAAAGATTGGTCGTGGGAACAGTTCGCGCCCTATTTTTCTGAACTACAAAGCCGTGACCTAACCGACGCCAGCGCGGACTCGTTCCTGAAGGATTGGTCACACCTCAGCGAGGCCATCGGCGAAATCCTCAACCGCGCCCGCATCCTGACCACCCAAAACACATCTGATGAAATCGCAGAAGCCGGTCTGCGGACGCTCATGGAAAGCCTATATCAGCCATCAGTACAGGTTGGGAACGCGCTCAACGAAAAATTGCTCGCCAGCGGCGTACAGCCGGATAATTTTGAACTGCCCCTCAAGCGGATGCGCGCTGAAGTCCAGTTATTCCGCGAGGAAAATCTGCCGCTGCAATTGGAGGAACAAAAACTCGGCATCGAATATAGCAAAGTCATCGGCGGGCAAGTCGTGCAGTGGGACGGCGAAGAAGTCACGCTGACCGAACTGGTCAAAGCCTTCCAAGAGACGGATCGCGCCCGCCGCAAGGCCGCTTTTGACCTGTACGCGGGGCGCTGGCTGCAAGACCGCGACGCGCTGAACGACATCTGGAAACGCGCCTTCCCCGTCCGCAATCAGATGGCAAAAAATGCTGGTTTTGATACGTATCGCGATTACCGCTGGCTTCAATTCAGCCGGTTTGATTACACCCCGGCGGATAACCAGACCTTTCATGACGCGATTGAGCAAGTGGTCGTCCCCGCTGCCGTGCGCTCGCGTGAGCGTCGCCGTCAAACCCTCAACCTCGACGTGCTGCGCCCGTATGATATGGACACCGATTCTACCGGTTTGCCGCCGCTGCGCCCGTGGAAGGACATTGATGATTTTGCCGCCAAAGCCGAATCGGTCTTCAATCATGTTGACCCGCAATTGGGCGCGTATTACGCCACACTACGGCGCGAGGGCTTGTTAGATTTGCCCAACCGTAAACACAAAGGCCCCGGCGCGTACTGCTCATCCTACCCGCTGACGCGCCGCCCGTTCGTGTTCATGAACGCGGTCAATACCCGTAGCGACATCCGCACGCTGTTACACGAAATCGGCCACGCCTTTCACGAGTTCGAGACATTGGAAAACTTGCCCTACACCCAGCAGCGCGATTATCCTATCGAATTCGCGGAAGTCGCATCGATGGCGATGGAACTGTTGGCCGCGCCGTATTTGACTCACGAGTTCGGCGGTTATTATGATGCACCGGACGCCGCCCGTGACCGTATCGAACACCTCGACCAGATTTTGCAGTTCTGGCCGTATATGGCGATGGTCGATGCCTTCCAACTCTGGGCGTATGACGGCACTGACCGCGCCGCCGACCCCGCCGCCTGTGACGCCAAGTGGCTGGAACTCAAGGCGCGTTTCGAGCCGGACATCGACTACGGCGGTTATGCGGACTACAAAGCCACGGGTTGGCATCGCAAGCAGCACATTTTCCGTTATCCGATGTATTACGTCGAATACGGCCTCGCCCGCCTCGGCTCGGTGCAGGTCTGGGCGAACGCGCTCAAAGACCAAGCGGGCGCGGTCAAATCTTACCGCGAGGCGTTGGCGTTGGGCGGGACGGGGACGCTGCACGAGTTGTTCGGCGCGGCGGGCGCGAAATTTGCGTTTGACGCCGACACGTTGGGCGTCGCCGTCAGCCTGATCGAATCGACCATCGCAGGGCTACAAGCGATATAGCATCCCTCATCCAATCCGTGCAAAGCATCTCATTCATCAACACAAGGACTACGTTTTGAAAAAAAATTGGTGTGTCGCTTTCAGCCCATCCTCACAGCACCGCTAACCGCCGATGTCATGGCTAGAGCGGCGCACCAATTTCCTGACCGTGATTTTGTTGGCTTTCGTTTTGCTGCATATCACCGTCGTTTTTCCGCGTCTGATCAACCCTGATGCCTCGATTTTTCTTGATTTGGGCTATCGGTTGTTAGATGGCGAGCGCCTTTATGTTGATTACGAAGAAAATCACTCGCCCACCATCCATTATCTCAGCGCTGTGCCATCCGCCATCGGCAGGGCGCTGGCTATCCCGGCCAGCACACCCTTTAGCCTCATGCTTTTCATCGGCGTGTCCGCCACCTGTTTTTTAGCAGGGGCATGGATACGCCGTAAAATACCCGATGGGCAGTCGCTTGGCACAATCGTCCAACTTTCGCTGGCCGTTTGCGCGGTGTGGTTTTATCTGCGCTTTGAATGGGGGCAGCGCGAACACCTGTTTCTGCTTTTCTACATGCCGTGGTTCATCGTTCGCGTTGCGCGCTATCAGGGCGGGACATTTGCGCCATTAACCTTATTAACTGTCGGCCTAGCGGCGGGCATCGGTGTCTCCATCAAGCCGCATTTCGTACTGGTGGCCGCCTTACCAGAGATTTTCTTATTACTCACGACTCGCCGTTTCCGGCTGTTATTCACGCTTGAGGTGTTGGGTGTCGGGCTAATCGCCACCGCGAACGGGCTGTATTTCGCCCTCCAACCAGAGGTTTGGGTCGCCTACCAAGTCCTCCTGAGTCGATTGGTGGCGGGCTACGGCGCGTATGGGGATGTCCCGCCGCTGGATATCCTTAGAGCGCGCGGGCTAACCTTACTCATCGCATCCGCGCCGCTGGTTGGATGGGCAGTCTGGCCGCGCCTACGCCGAACCCTCCCACCGTTCATCCTCGCGGCGGCCTGTGCGAGTTTGGGCGGCGTGATGATCCTAGCCATCCAGCGCAAAGGCTGGTCAAATCACGAGCTGCCCGCGCTATGGATGAATACCATCATCATTGGGTGGTTATTATGGCGCGGATTAGACGCGCTGACGCCCTCGGCGAAACGATTCTTAGTGCTAAGTCTTGTGAGTTTGGCGACATTATTTGCGGCTTATTATTACGGGAATGCGTTAGGAATACTACGCGCCCGTGACGCTTATGCCTACCGTTTGGCGGGCTATGTCGAGCGATACACCGCCGTCGGGGACGAGGTATTGTTCGCAGACCCGATCATCTTTGCCGGTTATCCGATGCTGGTCGTGATGAATCGGCATAACGCTTCGCGCTACCCGATTGCGGGGCCGATCCCGATGGCTTATTACGCCTATGATGACGTGGCTTATACTGACCCCAACCATGTTGTACCCGAATATGCTCAGGATTATCTCGACAATTTCGCCGCCGACCTCGCCCTTCATACGCCAAAACTTGTGATTATCCGATCCAGTCGCTGTGAAATCGGCTGCGACATCATCCCCGACCTCTACACTTATCTGCTCGCTCGCGGGGTGATTGACGCGGCGGTATTGCCCAATTACGACCTTGTGGCAATCGATCAAGGCTTTCACATTTATCAGCGTAAGCGTCTGTCAGTCCCCTAACGCGCATCACGCTAAGGCAAACGCATCAAAATTTAGATGAGACGCCTAATGTGAAATGATTTCGCCTCGTTGGACGCCAAAACGGGCGGGCAAGCCTCGCCCCAGCGTCCGTCTTCCGATAGGGTAGGGACGGCAAGAATGCCGTCCGTACAACAACAAGAACTATTGCGCCACCGTAATGACGACTTTCCCCCGTGCGCGTCCTGTTTCAAGATACCGAATCGCCTCTGCCGTTTCGTTCAAGGCGTAACACTTGTCGATGACAGGGACGATTTTTCTGGCTTCAAGCAACTCTTTTACAACGGTCAAATCCTTCTGGTTGGGTTTTACTGTCCCCGAAAGGCCGACTCGTTTACCCCCGGCCTGCGACCTGCGCGGCCCAAGGATCATGTGTTCAAACAACAGTCGCAAAGTGGTGAAGCCGACAATCACGCATGTTCCTTGGGGTTTTAGGGCGCGCTTGTAGTCAGAAATGGAGCGATTTCCCACGGCACAGTAAATTAGGTCATACTGCTGCCCGTTTTGGGTAAAATCTTCTCGCGTGTAATCAATCACATGGTCTGCGCCAATCGAGCGCACCATGTCCATGTTCCGCGTGCTACACACGCCGGTGACTTCCGCCCCAAAGGATTTGGCAATCTGCACCGCAAACGTCCCCACCCCACCCGACGCGCCGTTAATCAGTACCTTCTGACCCGCCCTAATCTGCCCTTTATCGCGTAGACCTTGCAAAGCGGTCAGCGCCGCTACTGGGACGGCAGCGGCTTCCTCAAACGAAATATGCGGCGGTTTCAACACCAAGCTGTCTTCATGAACAGACCCATACTCGGCAAAACCCCCTAACCCACTCAACCAGATATCTCCAAACACCTCATCACCCGGCTGAAACTGTGTTACACCCTTGCCAACCGCTTCAACTCGCCCTGCGATGTCCGCGCCGAGCCTCGGGTTTTTGGGTTTGAACAGCCCGGCCTCTAAGCGCGCTAAGAATGGCTCTGCTCGCATCAAATGCCAATCCAGTGGATTGACAGAGGCTGCGTGAATCTTCACCAAGACTTCATCGTCTTTGGGGGTGGGTTTTTCGATGTCTTTGAACTGAAGAACGTCCGGCGACCCGTACTGTGTGTAGATAATTGCTTTCATGCGTAGTGTTTTCCTTCGTTTAGGTATGTTGGAGGCAGGTCGTTCACTTGCTCCGTTTCGATGGAGGACTCTATTTAAGAAGCATACGGGATTGAGGGGAGGGGTGTCATACCTCTAAAGAGGTATTCCATGGGACTAATCGTGGGATGGGTCGCGCTGTATGTTGTAATGTGGAAAAAAAACGGGCGCGCAAGCGTCGCCCTACAAAATTTCTAGTATTGAATCTTAAAACGGTTTTTGAACCCATAAACCCATTAGAACCGAGGCAAAATCCCTAGATCTCTCGCCGTGGCAACCGCTAAAGTGCGATTGTTGACGCCAAGTTTGCTATAGATGTTACGGGCATGAACCTTGACCGTGTAAAGCGAGAGGTGTAGCCGCTCTGCGATTTCTTGATTCGAGAGTCCTTCTGCGATGAGTTGGATCACTTCAATCTCGCGGTTGCTCAAACGATCCATGGTTTCGGATGGGCTAGATTGCTCCGTTCCGATGGTTGAGAAAGCGCCCCATAAATGTCGTGCGTAATCGGGTGTGATGCCGTGCGAAATAACTTCTTGGAGCAACTGTTTCATCGGCCACCCTTCGTCAACAAAAAGACGAATGAACTTGCTCGGCTCGGCTAACACCAGCGCGTCAGCCAACATTTGCATAGCTTTATCTTTTTCGCCATCTGCATACAGGGCAATCGCCTGTAGAACCATCAGCTTGAGTTGCTCCTCCGCCCAACCCTTTACCGCCGCCTGTTGGCGCAAAGGTTCTAGCAGCGCCAGCGCCGCCGATGGGTCTCCCTGAGCGAGGTGTACGCGAGCTTGGCTGATGGGGAGTTCGTAAGCCTGAGCGAGATGTGCGGCTGTCGTCACCTCGCCCCGATGAAGCGCTGTCATCACTTGTGCGCCAGCAACCTCAGGCATCCGATGCGCGAAATTAGGCTGACGTGCGGATTGTTCGGCCTGCGCCAAGATAGCGACTGCGCTGGACAGCTTGCCCTGAGCCAGCTTCACGCGGGCGAGAAACACCTCACAGATAATGAATCTGTCGATAACGCTTTCATACTGCCGCGCCAATTGGACGCTGTGCTGCGCGTGATGTTCGGCGGCCTCGAGGTCGTTCCATTCATACAGGACACGCGCCATGCCAAGATGCGCTTCGTAGATAATCTGAAGCGGTTGATCACCGGCCATTTTTAAGACGTTTCGGTAAGTCTCGGCTGCCAAATAGAGTTGGTTTTCGGCTTCCTGTACTTGACCCAGACCAATTGTAGACAATAAGGTGGCGAATATATCCCCAGATATCTGGCTGATTGCGATGGACTCGGTAAAAGTCCGTCCGGCGGCGGCACGATCCCCCTGAAAAGCATAGGCACATCCCAGTGTCCAGAGCGCAGTAGCACGAAAGGATAGGTTGTCGGCGGGCAGATATTCTAAGGCTCGCTGCGACTGGAGGATGATGGCGTCTATTTGATACTTAGTGAGGGCTACCGTGGCTCTTGCAGCAGCGATTTGGCCGATGAGGTCTCGCGTGTTAAGGTCTAGGATGACGCCTTGTAGGGCGATCTCAGCCGCGTGTAGTTTTTCTTCGACGCCGGTGGTTTGGCCGACAACCAGCAACAATGAGGCGTATTTCACCCATAGTGAAGGTCTGGCATCCAGCACCGGTGTAGGCAACGATGCCAGCCAGTCCAGCACAGCGGCCACCGCGCCACGAAAATGCAGCGGAATGCCGTCCCCTTCAATGAGGTGTATAGCGCGCTCAACATCATTGGCAGCCACCGCATGGTGAAATGCTTCAACCTCCAGACCACTGTTTTCATACCATACGCTGGCACGACGATGGTATTCGGCAGCGCCTTCCCCACCATCCCCCGTAGACTGATGCAACCGCTGTCGCAGCAAATCTGCAAAAAGATGGTGATAGCGATACCATCGTCGCTCGTTGTCCAACGGGACGATGAACAGATTGGCGCGTTCGAGATAGGCTAGGGTTTCTTCCCCAGAAGCCGTGGGATCGCGTAGAACGGCATCACACAGAGGCGCGCACAGGCGGTTGAGGACGGATGTGCGTAACAAAAAGGTCTGGACGCTTGCGGACTGTTGTTGCAGGACTTCTTCAACCAGATAATCCAGCACGAACTGGTGGTTGCCGGTGAAAGATTTGATGAAACGGGTCGGGGCTTGGTGTCCGCGCAAGGAAATTGCGGCTAATTGTAGACCGGCAATCCAGCCTTCGGTGCGCCTTTCTAGCGCATCGACATCTTCCACCGAGAGGTTGAGTCCCATGACTTTGTTGAGGAATTCGGCAGCTTCGGGGGGTGTAAAACGTAAATCAGCAACGCGCAGTTCGGTCAATTGACCCCGAACCCGCAAGCGAGCCACCGGGAAATAGGGGTCTTCGCGGGTGACGATGACCAGATGCATTTGCGGTGGCAGGTGTTCAAGCAAAAAGGTCAGGACATTGTCAACCGGTCTAGCATCAATAAGGTGATAGTCGTCAAGCACGAGGATGAACTTATCTGGGAGGGTGGTGATCTCATTGAGTAGCGCCGTCAGAATCGTTTCACTGGGCGGTGGCTGAGGCGATTGGAGTACACGCAGCGCGCCTTCTCCAAGATGGGCTGCAATCGTCTGCAAAGCCGCCACCAAATACGTCAGAAAGTTCGTGGGGTCGTTATCCCTTTCGTCCAGCGACAGCCAAGCAGTGGGTCGCTGGCAAGCGGCCACCCATTTGCCGACCAACGTGGTTTTACCAAAACCAGCGGGGGCAGAGATGAGCGTCATTTTGCCGTGCAGACCCTCGTTTAGTCGCTGAATCAGGCGAGGACGGAGGACGACTTTAGGCCGAGGTGGGGGGATATAAAGTTTAGTGACTAAAATCGGTGTGGACACAAATCACTAACCTCTTATGGGGAACTGGAATAGAAATAACATGCTGTGTGATGAGGTGCAAGGCAAAAGGTGCATTTCAAGTGATTGCAAAACGTTGTGTTCTTAGGGGAGGGAGCCATGTTTCCTCCCACCACGCAAAAACCTGAAATGCACTCGCTATCGACCACAAAAGAAGTAGGGGACTGAATAGGTACTTGTGAACTATAATAGCGTACTTCACCGTGTATCTTCGTGAAAAGTCACATCATGCCCCGTTTAATCTATGCGTCCGCTGCGCGACTCCCCAGTGAGATGGCGCACGGCCTTCAAATCATGCAAAACTGCGAGGCGTTCGCCGAGTCGGGCGCCGAGGTGACCTTATGGCATCCGCGACGGCTGAATACGCCACAGATGCGCGCCGTGCTGGATATTTATGCTTTTTACGGAGTCGCGCCGCGTTTCCTGATGCGCCGCTTGCCCACGCTTGACCTGATTAATCTGTTAGGCGGCGAAGGCGGAAAACTCTATGCCCCAGCCTTCTATCTGATGTTGATGACCTACGCGCTGGTCGTCCTGTTTTCAGCCCTGTTCACCCGCGCTGACCTATTTTACAGCCGCGACCCGCTGGTGTTGCTGATGCTGAGTTTGGTCAAGCCCAAGCGCCAACTGGCGTATGAGGCGCACCGCCTGAATCGCCCCGGCGCGGGACGTTGGCTTCAGACACAAGTTTTACGCCGAGTCGGCCTGACCATCGCCATCACCCCGCCGCTGCGCGATGATTTACGCAAGCTACACCCCGGCGCGGCTTTGATGGTCGCTCATGACGGGGTACGCCGCGCCCGTTTTGAGTCCATCCCGACGCAAGTCGAAGCCCGTCAACGCGCCGGTTGGTCGCTCACGCCATTTGTGGTGGGTTATGTCGGGCGGCTGCAAACCCTCGGCATGGCAAAAGGGGTCGATACGCTCATAAAGGCCATCGCTCAGATGCCGGAACGCGACGGTTGTGCGTTGGCGCTGATTGGCGGGCCAGATGACTCTGCCGAGGAATACCGGACATTGTGGCTGAAATTGGGACTCGCACCCGCTCAATTTCTATACGCGGGACAAGTCGCGCCGGAGTCCGTGCCGGGTTGGATGGGCGGATTTGATGTGTGTGTCATGCCGCTACCCCGCACCGAGCATTTTGCGCTGCACGCCTCACCCTTAAAGTTGTTTGAGTATATGGCTTCAGGACGGGCGGTGGTCGCCAGCGATTTGCCGGGCTGGGCGGATGTCATCACCCATGACATTGACGCGCTGCTCGTCCCGCCGTCGGATGTCGCGGCGCTATCCGGCGCGCTGAGTCGCTTGTATCAAGATGCCGCCTTGCGCGAACGGTTGGCGACGGCGGCGCGTCAGCGGGTGATGTCGGTCTATACATGGGACGCCCGCGCCCGCCAGATTTTAGCGGCGGCCGGGCTGTGACCGGTTTCAGTTTGGTGGGCGGGCATACGGACGCGCCCGCCGCTGTTGTGACTTTGATAATCCATCGCTATCATTCAGCCATTTAGTTAGACGGTCACATACTCATGCACAGCTACGATTTTCGATGCAAAGATTGCCGCACGGTCTACACCCTCAGCGTGCGGAGCTATCAGGATTACGAGACGCTTGCGCCGGTCTGCCCGCAATGTGGGAGCGCCCGCGCTTCTAAGCTGATTAACAAGGTCGCGATTAAGGCCACCGAGCGCGACTTCACCAGTTTGAGTTCAAACGAGATGGTCTCGGTGTTCGACAGCGGGGATAGCCGCCAAGTCGGGGCGATGTTCCAGCAGTTCGGCGACAAATTCGGCGGCAGCTTGTCGCCCGACCAAGCCCTGCCCTATCAGGACGCCGCCCAAAAACTTCTGAATGGCGAGTCGATGGAGAAGGTCGAGCGCGACCTGAGCGCCAGCACGCCCAAACCGGATTAATCGCAATCCTCGCCCATCACAAGAATCCAATCCACCGGCGCGCCCAACGGACGGTTATCATCGTTGGCGAACACGTCTACCGGGCGAATCAGGGTCGGCACGCTCAGGCCGATGTCCCACTCGCCGGGCGCTCCGACTGGGAGGATCGCCCGATAAACCCAACGGCGGAATATGCGCGTTTTGACCGCGTTTATGGGCGTGCCATTCACCGTCAGCCCGACCTCTGGCCGAGCGAGATGTAATAATCTGTCCATCACGACGACTTCGAGAGTCCACGGCGCGCCGCAGCCCACCGTCAGCCTGAGATGGGAATCGGTCTGCGCCATATATTGATAGATTGAGCCGTCCAACGGGTCGGGTTTTTCGGGCGGAAACCACGCCATCCCGCCTAAATCACCGTCGAAATCATAAAAACCGGCCAGCGTCCCAGCTGATTCAGCGGCTTGGCGAGCTTGTTGACCGTGAGGGATTGCGGGTTTCGGTTGTGCGGGAGGGAGTAGTCCGTATAAAATCAGAGTGATAATCACCAGAGTGCCGACCATGACCGCTAACCCAACCCGGGCTTCTTTGCCAAGTTTCATACCGTCAATCTCCGCGTGGATTGGGCGTTTTCGCGTTCCGATAGGCTTATTTATCGCGTCCCGCGTCATCTTGATTTTGTTTCAAGCCTTCATCATCACCAAAGGCGGCAGGCCGGCTGCCGTCCCGTGGACAGAGCCGTGGTTACGCTGGGACGCCCTTTACTATAGCAGTATCGCCGAAAACGGCTACACCTACTCGCCAGACACCCACTCGGCGGCGGCCTTCTTCCCGTTATATCCGGCGCTGATGCGCGTGACCGCCCCCGTGACCGGCGGGACGGACTCCGCCGCCTTGCTCATCAGCAATCTAGCGTTGTTGGGCGCGCTGATGATGGTGCAGGTCTTGGCCGAACACGAGGGTTTCTCGGCGGCGGCGCGCACACGGGCGATGCTCTACCTCTTGGTCTACCCGATGGGATTCTTCCTCGGCGCGGGCTATGCCGAGAGCCTATTTCTGCTGCTGACGATCGCGTGCGCCTATGCCGCCCGTACACACCGTTGGGCGTGGGCGATTGCGCTGGGGATGTTGGCGACCCTGACCCGCGTCACAGGCGTGTTGATGGTCGGCGTGATTGGGCTGGAATGGGCGGCCTCGCACGGCTTCAGCCTATCGCACATCCGTCAACGCGAGACATGGCGGGCGCTGGGACGTGGCTTGCGCGCTGAGGGCTGGGTTATCTTGGCGGCGCTGGGGATACCGCTGGCGTTGGTCAGTTTCATGCTCTATCTGGGCATCAATTTTGGGTCGCCGATGCTGTTCATCGAGGCGCACGCCTCGGTACGCGGAAATTTTGACCTGACGCGGGTCGTGACCGATGTCATCAAAGTGTTGACGCGCCAAACGCCGCGCTTTGACATCATCACAGGCGCGGGGGCGCTGTTTTTGGTGGTCGTCCTGTTGCCGCGTAGCTTCCGGTTGCGTGGGTCGTATGGCTGGTATTTTCTGCTGTCGGCGCTCATCCCCCTGACCACCGGGTTAATCTCGTTCATGCGCTTGATGGGCGGTGTTTTCCCGTTATATTTCGCGCTGGCTGAGACTCCGTTATCACCGCGAGGTCATTTGGTGGTGATGGTCGCGATGGTGCTGCTACAGATGTTTGCGCTGCTGATTTTCTTCGGCGGTGGGTTTGTGGCCTGACGGCTATTTTAAGGGGGAGACGTGGCGCGCATCTTCATCAATTATCGGCGGCAAGACAGTGAGGGCTACGCCGGACGCTTATACGACCATCTGCTGCGCCATTTCGAGGCCGAACAGGTCTTCATGGACGTGGATTCAATCCCGCCCGGCGTCGATTTCGTCACGTTTTTAGACGAGGCCGTCGCGCAGTGCGATGTGCTATTGGCGGTGATCGGATCGACGTGGACGGAAGCCTCCGACTCCGACGGCGAACGTCGGCTGATGTTGGAGGACGATTTCGTGCGAATCGAAATCGAATCGGCCATCCGACAGGGCAAACTGATTGTGCCGGTACTGGTCGGCGGCGCGAAAATGCCGCGCAGTGCCGACCTCCCCATCGGATTGCAACCCATCACGCGGCGCAACGCGGTGGAACTCAAACACGCGCAGTTCGCCAAAGATATAGACCGCTTGGCTGAGGGGATACGCCGCTTGACCGCCGTCAAAGCGCCCGCCACTGCCACCGTCCGCGCCGAAAAAGAGGCCGCGCTGAAGGCTATCCGGTCTGATTTAATCGCCGCCACCGACTCACCGCTGTACCCACTCCGCCAAGAAAATCGCTTCTTCCCGGTCTTGGGCGATGGGGATGTGGACGCGACTTTATTGTTCATCTCGGAAGCGCCGGGGATTAACGAAGCCAAAGAAGGCCGCCCCTTTTTCGGGCAGTCCGGCGCGGTCTTAAACGAGATGTTGGCGACGATTGGCCTGACCCGCGAGCAAGTTTTCGTCACCAATTTTATCTTGGATTATCTGGGTGAGAAGCGCGAGCCAAAACCCGCCGAACTCGCCTATTACGCCCCGTTCGTCGAGCGTATTTTTGAGGTGATTCGCCCCGCCGTAATTGTGGCGATGGGCGGGACGGCCATGCGGGCGCTGCTCAAACGGTTTGACCAGCCAGAGGCGGGCGACAAAATCAGCACGATTCACGGCAAGCTACTGCCGGTCACTGCATCGTGGGGTCCGATTCACATCGTCCCAACCTATCACCCGGCCTCGGTGCTATACAGCGCCAGTTGGAAGGCATGGCTGCGCGAGGATTTTCAGAAGCTAAAATTGTTCGTATGAGGATTCGGTCTATACTTCAATCAAAAATGGAGGCATCGCATGTTCGTCGTGAATGATTCAGCCGCAATCGTATTTGACGACCACACTGCCGACCTGTTCTCAGCACTTGATGCGTTGCCCGCCGACCAGCGCACGGCGATTGGGCGCGTTTTAACTGACCCCAACCGTCCAAATGGGCGCATCATCGCCGTAAATATCTCGCTAGAGACGTATGAATCTGACCACGCACCCTTTTATCGGGAATATATCGAAGGTTATGTGGTGGACAATATAACTGGCGCAACGTTGAATCACAACGGGATCGTTTATTTCTTGTATGGCTTGCTGGACGCTTATCTGGGTCTGCGTCCGGTTGGGCGCGTGATCGGGCAACCGTATCAAATGCGTCTGCCCGCGTTCCCCAACCGACGCCGCGAACCCGACATCTTGGTCATCTTGAATGAACACCAAGACCGGCTATCGGAATCCCATATTCAGGGTGCGCCGGACATTTGTATTGAGGTCATATCGGCTGAAAGCATTGACCGTGACCGAGATGAGAAATTCAAGGAATACGAAGTCGGCGGCATCCCTGAATATTGGCTGATAGACCCCTTGCAAGCACAAGCCCACTTCTATCGTTTGGGCGCAGACGGGCGCTATGAAGCACAGCCCATGGACTCTGACGGACACTATCAGACACCGCCGCTGCCGGGTTTTTCGTTGCCGGTAGCGCGATTGTGGGGTCAGCGAATGCCGAATATGATTGAAGTCGTAGAGATGGCGCGCCAGATGCTATAGGTTATGGTGGGGTAACTACTCAGCCATCATTTCTTCCCTCAAATAGGGGCTGACTAGTTACGTCCATCTGCACCAAGTTAAGCCCGTTTTGATGTCTTACCCGTTCGACGCCAGAGGCTGAAGCCTCCGGCTGCCCTTTTGAAGCCGACTAAAGCCGGCTGTTCTTACCGAGTTCTCGCCTTATAGTCCCCTTCAGGGGGCTTGAATCGGCAGACGGACGCTGTAGGGGCGAGACTTGTCCGCCCGTTCTGGCGTCCAACGAGGCGAAATCATCGGGCAGAATCCTTAACTTGGTGAGGCGTCTTTCAGCCACTCCTCGATTTTCGACTTGGACAACTCATGTCCCAGCGCGATCAACTGTTTATAGGCGGCAAATTCCAAGATGCCAAAGCGATTGGTCTCCAGTTGAAGCACCAGATCATTTTTACTGGCTTGTAGCGCCGTGCGAATCCGCAGCACATTGGAAAGCTCCGCCGAGCGCATGATTAAGCCCGGCATCGACGGCAGTTGCAACCGTTTCGCCATCGGGTTAAGCCGGTTGAACAAAATCCGCCAGCCCGATACGTATTCGTCGTTCAAATCATAGAACGGGATATTGTCGCTCAATGGGGACGCCAAAACACCGATCAGCCGCCCGCCGCCCATGAATTCGCGCGCCGCGTTGATCGGAAAGTTATCCAATAGCCCGCCATCAACCATGACCTCGTTGTCAATCAGCATCGGCGTGAAGACGCCGGGGATGGCGGTTGTGGCGCGGATGGCGCGGCGGATGCTGCCGGTGGTCAGCATCATTGGGATCGCCCGTGACATGTTAGACGACACCGCGAAAAACGGCGTCCAACAATCTTCAATCATCAACTCGCCGAACAGGTCTTTATAGACCTGCGAAATTTTGCGTGAACTCATAATCGACAAAAACGGCGGCGTATAATCGAACAACGCCCGTGATGAGGCGAATCTGGCCGTCGTTTTCACCAGCGTCTCGGCAGACGGGTTGAGGTCATAAGCCGCCGCGATCAACGCGCCGATGCTCGTCCCGCCCATCATATCCAGTTCAACGCCCAATTCTTCCAGCGCCTGTATCACCCCGATATGGGCGAAGCCGCGTGCCGCCCCGCCGCTGAGGACCAGACCCAGCGATTTGCCGGTCATGCGGCGCGCCAGCCGCCGATAATGCCGCAAGTCGCCTAAACGGATGTGATGATGCACCTTCAGCTTGCGCTGCGACAACCACGCGCCTGTGCCGGACGGCACGGTGACACGCGGTGAGTGCAGCAAGATCAATTCGGGCGTCAAGTTGGGCGATTGGCGTGCGATGGCCTCCTCCACCATCGTCTGGCCGGGGGTTTCATCGGCATAGCCGACCAAATATACGCGGTCTGCTTGGCGCAAACAGCGGCGAGTCCAAGCCGTCCAACCCGGCGATGCGACATATAATAAACTGTCAAAATCGTTTTCTAGCTTGCTCAACCAACCCGCAATCACCGCGCTCATCGGCTCATCAGTATCAGTATCGGCTGCGCCCTTCATGCCAAATTCGGCATCGAATTTCTCGGTATCCAACAGCATGGCCGACCCGTGTGTCTGTAGTTCGCGCAGCATCCCGCGCACAAACTCGGCGGGTAACTCACGGTGAATCGGGATGATGGCGACGGCCAGCGCGGTACGTTTACGCTGAATGTTGCCAACGTTTTGCGAGCGTTGTTGGCGGCGCACGATGCTCTGGGTGATATTCAGCATCGCCTTGGGATGGGTGTCAATCAGGCGATAGAACACCTCACGAGTCAGGCGCACGACGTTGCTCTCGCGCACCGCGTAGACGGTGGCGCTGCGCGGCTCATCGGTCAATAAAGAAAATTCGCCAACGGTGTCCCCCGATGTAACCTCCCCCAGCACACGGTCAATATCCAGTCCATCGCGATAGCTAATCCGCAGTCGCCCATTGACTAAGATGCACATATCTGTGCCAGATTCGCCTTGTTTGAACAAGACTTGGCCGGTTTCGAGCGTCACCCAGCCCAACTCGTTTTGCAGTTGGTTGATGACGGCAGGCGCCATATCGCCAAAGACGTGGAGTAGCACCTCGGTCAATTGCGCGCTGTACAGCGCGTGATTGGGGAACGGGATGCCAAGCGCGTTGAGGCCGATCAAGATGTCAGCGACTTGTGCGTGCTTCAAGCCGTGCAGGATTTCTTCGGTCAGCGATAAGACGAGGGCGGGATATTGTCGCGCCAGTTGGATGAAACTTTCGCGGCTGAGGCGGTAGAGTAGCCCGTCCCCAGTGGCGGTCAGAGTGATACGGTGGGGTTCGATGCTCAACATCTCAAGCGTGCCGACGCTGTCCCCGGCCATCAGGTCGGGCATCGGGGTGAGGCCGACGGCGCGCAAACTGCCCTCTCCGATGATAATGATAGCCTCGCACGGTTCACCCGCCCGTATCACGACGTCGTCGGCCTTGAGGACAATCGTTTCAATACAAGCGGCCACTGCCCCAGCCAATTCAGGCGTCAGGCCATCTAAGAGCGGGTGGGTTGCCCACGGGGGTAGGCGAAAATTTTCAGACGTGGACTGATTGGTCATGCGTAACGTTCCTTCACAACATTAGAAGTTGCAGTCGTGATACATCAAATGGGATTATAGGCTATTTTCTATAACAAGGCGATTTTTTGTGGTATTTAACGGAATTGCTACGAGCATCATTGACGGGTTGGTACTGTTTAATCCATACGCGACAGCGCTTCTATCTGCTCACAATACGCCCGCTCTGTGTTTCCCCGCCGCAGAATAAAATCCGGCTACAATCAACTACATCAATTGTGTAGCCTAAAACTAAGGAAGTTTCCGATGAACAAAGGTAGTAACTACTCAGCCCCACATGCACCAAGTTAAGGATTTTAGGGGTTGATTTTGCCTCGTTGGACGCCAGACGCTAAAGCGTCCGTCTGCCGATTCAAGCCCCCTGAAGGGGACTGTAAGGC
>Ga0105046_10008335_pt1 | contig 16299 bp, 12 predicted proteins | sample MAT03_FD_78385 | JGI IMG/M metagenome (GOLD analysis project Ga0105046, IMG submission 78385) | Freshwater microbial communities from Lake Fryxell liftoff mats and glacier meltwater in Antarctica - MAT-03 (megahit assembly) | ecosystem: Environmental > Aquatic > Freshwater > Ice > Liftoff...
GGGCGCGCCGGCCACCGGCGCCAGTGTAATAGCTGCGATCGCCTGAGGTGGGCTCGTGGCTGTAATAATCGTATAAACCGGTTGGGGCGTGGGCGTCGTGGCATCAGCTAATGTATCGATGCTAGCGGGTGATTGAGCCAGAAAATTGCCGGTTACCATCTGCCAGCCTACATAGGCGGCAAAGAGGCTACCACAGGCAAAAATGCTCAAGAAAATGATACCTGCCCCCACCCAACCCCATTGGCGCCGCAGCTGATCGGCTTTCTCGCCCAGGCCTGGGCTGTCTATGGGGAAACCAGGCCAACCATGCGCTGGCGCGTTGGATGGCGCAACCGGCTCCGCCTCTGGCGTGGTGCTGCGGCTCGCACTAAAGGCTGGATTGAGCGCAGGCGTGCCGGTGGCCGCCGCCGCCTGATAGCGTGCACAATAGCGGTGGCTGCCGGCAAGACAAAGCGTTGCCTGCTCGGTAAGGAGCAACGCATCCAGGCTATCACCCACGAGACAGTGATTCTCAAAACTCGGATACTCGACAGCATTGTCTGGATTATTATCGAGGTCTACTGTGCCCAGATAAGGGCAGATAGATTTCGCCATCAGGGATTATGCTATCTTTTCCGCTGCAAGTTGCGCGGCAAGGGCTATGGCTTGTTCGCGGTTCTGAATCTCACCCGCCGCCTGGGCTTCGAGCACCGCTGCTAGCAATTGTCCTACCTGACGCCCCGGCGCGAGATGGAGCTGCGTCATTAAGGTATGGCCGTCTAGCAGTGGTTGGCGATGAACTTCCTGCAAACCGTCTTCAGCAAAGGCAAAGGATAAGAGTTCGACCATATGACGCAGATAGGCTGACCAGTCGGGCGGTGTTTCTTTGTGAATGGCCAAATAATCGGCCAGGGCCAGTAAGACCGTCTCTACGCCTGCCGGATGCTCGAACTGTTTGCCACCCACATCGCGAAAGAAACGGTAGCGCGCCCGCCGCCCGACTGTTTGGCCGGCAAAGGCGTTGTGCAATAGATGAGGGCGCATATGGCCTTGGACCACCGCTTCTGCTAAGGCGACCTCCTGGCGGTTAAACCGTAATTGGGTGAGGCGTTGTGTCGACAACGCGGCGCCCGTCGCTTCATGTTCCAAAAAACGATAGCGCACACTGCCGCCGGGTTGGCTTTCGGCTGTGCGGACGGCCGGTTTGCCCACATCGTGTAAAAGCGCATGCCAGACCAGCCAATCGGCACGGGCATGGCCTACTGCTAGCGGGTGGGCAAAATGATAGCGCAGCCGTGCACGTAAGGGCTCTAAGACTTGCTGCCAGGCCGTCTGTGCTGGCCCTTTCTCTGTTACCGGCTGCCCCTTGATCCAGTTGCGAATCTGGACGGAGTTTTGTACAACTTGCAGCGTGTGGTGGTAGATATCCTGGTAGTGAGGATAGGACTGTTCAACGCCCACCAGCGCAGAAATTTCTGGCAACACATAGCCCAGCAAACCCAACTTTTGTAAATCATCAATGGCTTGCGCCGGTTTATCAGTGGCCAAGATTTTCCAGAGCTCGTCGCGCACCCGTTCCGCGCTGGCTAGGCGCAAGATGCCTTGTAGCCGTTTGATCTGGACCGTTGTTTCTTCGTCGAGCGTAAAATTCAATTGATGGGTAAAGCGCACGGCCCGCAAAAGCCGCACGGCGTCTTCGGCCAGGCTAGCCGCCGATACTCGGCGCACGATGCGATTGGCTAGGTCCGCTTGCCCTTTGCAAATATCGATCAAGCGCGTCTCACCATTGCGTTCCAGCGCAAAGGCCATCGCATTGATGGTAAAATCGCGTGCCAGCAGATCTGTCTCTAATGTACCACCGCGCAGGCTGGCAATATCGCAGATCAACGGTTCGCCATTTGTGGCGGAAAAGACCAGCCGCGCCACATCACGCGCCGTGTCCAGGGGATAAAAGGCCCATCCAAGCCGATCCGCCACCCGTTGCGCGGTGGGGAGCGCTGCCTGATCGATAGTCAGATCTAGGTCGCTCTGTTTTCCGTCGATCCCGAGCAAAAAGTCGCGCACTACGCCGCCCACTACATAGACTGGCGTAGTTTGCTGCATAAAAGCATGCAGTAAGGCATTAAAGGCAGGGTGAGATGGTTTCCAGTTCATAGCGCAAGCAATAGCCATTACAGTACAATGACGAAATTCGTTGGCATTATAGCAGAAGTTACCAGCAACGGGTAAGTGGGAAACGGTTAGTGATCGATGTAGGGATACGGGATTAGGGAAACGGGAAACAACAACGCTGACCCGCATCTACCGTTTCCCGTTTCCCGTTTCCCGTATCCCGTATCCCGTATCCCTTATAGCGCAACCGGTTGCCCTGTGGCGGCCGATTCGTGAATCGCCAATGCACTACGTAGGAAATTGCGGCTAAGGCTCAACGGCACAATAGGATTGGCGCCGTCCAAAATGCACTGCTCCATTGTCATAACTTCGCATAGATAAGGATTTATCGCAGCTGTTATCACGGTGGTCGCATTACCTTGCGTTTTGGTGATCAAACATTGGCTTTCCTGACCGGTTAAACCTGGCTTCCAAGGCTCAACGATCTGGACCGCGCCCTGATCGCCGATGATGTGCGCCGCCTCGCGAAATGGTGTGCGCAGGCCAGATGAGATCTGGGCGACCAAGCCATTGGCAAAGTGGAGTTGGGCGCGCATGGCTACATCAACGCCACTCTCGCCAACAATCTTGCTCGCATAGACGGTTTGGGGCAGATCACCCGCGCCGGCGGCCTGGGCCATGACCAGCGCCAGGCTATTCGGGTAAACACCCACATCCCACAGCGATCCCCCGTCTAAAGCCGCGCTCAGCCGAATATTGGTGGCGCGTTCGGGTGGCAGATAAAAGTGGAACCAACTGTTGATCTGTTGAATATTGCCCAACTCACCATTGCTGACCATAGTTTGCACCTGGTGCGTTTGTGGGTGATGCAAATACATAAAGGCTTCGAAGATGGTAACACCATTGCGCTGGCTCGCCGCTACCACCTGATCAAATTCGGCCAAGGTTGTGACCAGGGGCTTTTCGCACAACACGTGTTTACCGGCATCGGCGGCTTTAATCGTCCACTCGGCATGCAGCGTATTGGGCAACGGATTATAGATCACATCGATATTGGGGTCGGCCAGCAGCGCTTCGTAGCTGCCATAGGCCGTAGGAATGGCGTGTTGGTGCGCATAGGCTTCCGCTTTGCCCAGCTCGCGGCTGGCAACCGCCACCAACTCGCTGCGCGCCGACTGGCGGATTGGGTCGATCAATGCTTGGTTGATGTTGGCCGTGGATAAGATACCCCAGCGGATTTTCTTTTTCATGGTGTGTCTTTGTACCTGTCTGGTTGAAAGTGATTGGTTAAACTTTATTCTATTTTACCACATGGCTGGTTTGTTAAAGATTTGCAACTCGCCTATGACTCTGGTAAGATGAGGTTAGTATAAGGAGCGATTACTATGTTAAAAACGGTAGAAGGAATTTACCGCCAGGGTAAAATTCAATTAGTCGAACTTCCACTAGACATCCAGGACGATACACACGTCATCGTAACATTTATGGTGCCAAAGTTGATCGACCTCATTTCGCTTAGCGTTGATGAAGACCAGACCGCTGATTTGCGCGCCCGCCTACAGACGTTTGTAGAAGACTGGGAACGTCCTGAAATGGATGTCTACGATGACTATGACACAGCCAAGCTCCAAATATAGACGAGGGGATGTGGTCCTTGTCCTTTTTCCCAACTCTAATCTTCGTTCGGCTAAAACGCGTCCTGCTGTCGTCGTGCAGGCAGATAATCTGCAAACTGGATTGGCGCAGCTTATTATTGCCATGATAACCAGTAACCTTGCACGTGCTAACCATCCAAGTCGTGTTTTGGTATTTCGTGCAACGCCCGAGGGGCAACTAGCCGGCATTTTGACTGACTCTGTTGTGATGACTGATAATCTTGCCACAGTCATGGAGACAGAGATCACACGCGTGATTGGTCAGCTAGCAATGGACAACACGGATATTGCGCTTCATCATACACTTGGATTGCCTGCTCGCGCCCAGTAAATCCTTTTTACTTTTTCTTCCTGTCAACAAACTTTATCCACAAACAATGGCTTTTGTCAGTAACACCTACCAACATTATAATTAATGGTAGATGTACAGGGTGAATCTTGCGCGGGAGAGCTAAATGTTGACCACTGAGTTACCGCAACAGTTACAAGAAGAATTCGAGCGCACGGCTCATTTGCTGCATGAGCAGGACGGCATTCGCCAAGCCTTGATTGAAGCGATTGAACTATGGCTCTCGCAGCAACACCAGAAATTAACCCAGGCCGAAGCAACGGTCAATAATCGAGCCTTTGAAAATTTACGGCCTGAATTAGAACGAACTTATCCTGGCAAATGGATCGTCATTGCCAACGGTAAGTTCCAGGGGGCAGCTAATTCAGTGGAGGAGTTGAATCACTTTGCACCCACGGCCAAACATAGAATCGTCCTCCAACTAGGTCAAACTCGCCCCAAACAGGTTGAATTAGGATGGCAAGCAACGTTCGCTTAATTTGCTGGACTACCCCTGACCGCCTCGGTATCGGGCTTCAAGTGAGGAATTTAGCCGGGCAAATTCATCGTCAGACCGTAGAATTGGTGCAAATTGATACCGGTTACAGCGAAGAATTGCTCATTCCGCAAGCATTATTTGACGCATTGAACCTAGCCTATTGGCAATTGCCTGACTCCGTTGTGGCTCAAGGAACAACTGTTACCGGACAAGTGATCCAATTTTACGAAGCCCCAGTCGATATTTTGATCCCCGATGCTGATGAACAACATCGTGTGGTGGCCCAAACATTCGCCAATAACACGCGCTTTCTGCTGGGGCGAGCTTTCCTGCGCCGCTGCAAAGTTATGTTGGATGGACCAGGCGGTCAAACTTGTCTTCTATTGTCCACTGCCCCGTGATATTCGCTAACCGGCAAGTTCAATCTCCCACTCTCGGTTTGGCCATTGGCTTTACCGTGGGTTGGTAGCTGCCGCCTATCATCATCTTAACCAGCCAAGAATGGAGAAAAATCGATGGCACTAGTAACGCAGGATTTGTTAAACGCTATGACTTGGCGTTGTATTGGGCCGCCGCGCGGCGGGCGTGTGGTCGCCGTTGCCGGTGATCCGCGTAACCCAGCCCTCTTCTACTTTGGTGCATGCGCTGGTGGGGTTTGGAAGACAACCGACGCCGGCGTTACCTGGGCCAATATTTCCGATCGATTCTTTAAGACTGCTTCTGTCGGCGCGATTGCTGTTTCCGATTCGGACCCCAATGTGATCTACGTGGGCATGGGCGAAAGCACAATTCGCATCGATGTGTCGCACGGCGACGGCGTTTACAAGTCGGTTGATGGCGGCCAGACCTGGAAACATATCGGCTTGACCGAGACCCGCCACATTGGCAAAGTGCGTATTCACCCCAAAAATCCAGACATTGTCTTTGTCGCTGCATTGGGGCATGCCTTTGGCAGCAACGAAACGCGCGGCGTCTATCGATCCAAAGATGGCGGCAAACATTGGGAACGGGTCTTGTATAAGAGCGATAAGGCCGGCGCAGTTGATCTGACCTTTGACCCCAATAACCCCGATGTGCTCTATGCTACGCTTTGGGAAACCCACCGCAATTTCTGGGAGCTCTCCAGCGGTGGTCCAGACAGTGGGCTTTGGAAATCAACCGATGGTGGCGACACCTGGACCGAGATCAGCGAAAATCCGGGCTTGCCCAAGGGGCTTAAGGGCAAAATCGGTGTGGCCGCGTCACCGGCCAAGGCGGGCCGGGTCTGGGCGCTGGTAGAACATGTGGAAGGGGCGCTCTTCCGTTCCGACGATTACGGCATCACCTGGCAGAAGATGACCGACAAGCGCGATTTGCGCTACCGACCCTGGTACTATAGCCATGTTTTCGCCGATCCGTTAGATGCGGACACCGTCTATGTGCTCAACCTGGGCATGTGGAAATCGACTGATGGCGGCAAAACCTTTGAAAATGTGCCGACCCCGCATGGCGACAACCACGATCTCTGGATCGACCCGCGCAATGCGCAGCGCATGGTGCAGGGCAACGACGGCGGTGCCTGTGTCTCCTTCAACGGCGGTGAAACCTTCTCCTCGATTTACAATCAGATGACGGCGCAATTTTACAATATCACCGTCGATAACCAATTCCCCTATCGCGTCTACGGCACGCAGCAAGACAATTCGAGCGTCAGCGTGCCGAGCAATACCAATGATGGCGCGATTACCTGGGGCGATTGTTACACCGCAGGGACCGGAGAAAGCGGCTATATAGCTGTCCATCCGCACGATCCGAATCTGGTTTACGTGGGCGCAGTGGGCAGCTCTCCTGGTGGTGGTGGTGCTCTACAACGTTATGATCATCGCACTGGCCATATTCAACTGGTTAATGTGTGGCCGGAACCGTACGGTGGCATTGGCCCCAAAGAGCTAAAATACCGCTTTCCTTGGACCTTCCCGATTCTTTTTTCGCCCCACGACGCCAATGTGCTCTATACAACCGGCAACGTGGTCTTCCGCAGTACAGACGAAGGCATGCATTGGACGCCGATCAGCCCGGATTTGACGCGCGCGGATGTGAATAAACTGGGCGCGTCGGGCGGTCCGATTACCAAAGACACGAGCGGGGCCGAACACTATGCCACGATCTTTACCTTCCGCGAATCGCCGCATGAAGCTGGCGTCTTCTGGTCTGGCAGCGATGACGGCCTGGTCTACCTCTTGCGCGATGGCGGCGATTCCTGGCAAAATGTCACCCCGCCCAATTTGCCGGAGTGGACCTATATCCGCACCGTAGAGCCGTCGCCGCACGATCCGGCCACCCTCTATCTGGCAGCGACGCGCTATAAACTGGACGACCCCGCCCCCTATCTCTACAAGACCCACGACTATGGGCAGAGCTGGCAGAAAATTACCGATGGCATCCCTACCGATGATTACACGCGTGTGATCCGTGCTGACCCCAATCGTAAGGGATTACTTTACACCGGCACCGAGACGGGCATCTATCTTTCGCTCGACGATGGCGCCAATTGGCAACGTTGGCAGGGCAACCTGCCTGTCGCACCTGTTTATGATTTGCTGGTCAAGGAAAACGATCTGGTTGTGGGCACACATGGGCGCGCCTTCTGGATTTTGGACGATCTGACCCCGCTCTATCAGTTGATCGATCACCAGGCGAACAGTGGGCAGACGGAAGGGGTCCATCTTTTCCAGCCCCGCACAACCTATCGTCTGTTACCCGATCTCTTCTCGGCCTTCTTCGGGGCCGGTGAAGGCAAATCCTACTCGGTTGGCTTAAGCAAAGCGGCAATCTCGGTGACCAAAAAGACCGAAACCGGCCACATGGAAACCACCTACCTGGACTGCGGCAAAGGCGCGCCAAGCGGTGCGCTGATCAACTTTTACCTGGCCGAAGCACCGGCGGATAATACAAAGCTCAAGCTTGCTTTTCTGGATGCCAACGACAAGCTGATCCGTGAATTTACGCCCAAACCAGCGGATTACGACAAGAAAGACGACAAGGAAAAAGCGCTCGATCCTGGCCCTTGGCTACCAACCAAGGCAGGCGTCAATCGCTTTGTATGGGATATGCGTTATCCTGGCGCCACCAAGGTTCCGGGCAACAAGACGGCTGGCGAAAGCTTGATTGGTCCATTGGTAACGCCTGGTACGTACCAAGTGCAGTTAACCGTTGGCGATCAAACACGTACCGCTACGTTTGAGGTGGTCAACGATTTGCGGGTCACAACTTCACAAGCCGATCTGGAAGCGCAACTAGCTTTGCTACTGCGCATTCGCGATAAACTCTCTGATGCACACAAGGGGATCAATCTCTTGCGCGATGTGGCTGCGCAAGCCAAGGGCTGGGGAATGCGCATGGCCAAGAAGAGCAACGGCGCGGCGATTGTCGATGCGACCAATGCCCTCGTTGCTAAGCTCGACGCGATTGAAGATGCCTTGATTGTACCTGGCCCGCATGATGATACCTTTGGCCTCAACGTGCGTGTCCGCCTGAATACGAAACTGGCTTCACTGATCAGTATTGCCGGCAGCGCTGATCGCGCGCCGACCCAACAGGCGCACGACCTGGCCGCTCAATACTCGGACCAGATTGATGTGCAGTTGAGCCAATTGCAGGATGTGCTGGACAGTGAACTGGAAGGGCTAAACAGCTTGATTCAGGACGCCAACATCCCGGCCATTATGATTGATTAGAGTAGGGGAAACAGGGAAATAGGGAAATAAGTAGGTGACACCTGTTTCCCTGTTTTCCTGTTTCCCTGTCGCCTTACTGGCCTAAAATTACAGGCAGGTAAACGGTCTTGGCTGGAACTTGCACTTGGATCGTGCCATCTTGGCGCGTAATTGTATGCTGGGCAAAAGATCGCACAAAGTCGCGACCGTTGCTATCATAAAGGGTGGCGGCGGCCAGATGTAGCGTATGCGGTCCAAGCGGTGCATCGCTGCGCAGTTGGAACGTAATCGTCTGAAGCACCTGCTGACTGTTTACGGGCGTAGTCGTCGCTAGGCTTAGACGTAGTAAGCCAACTTTCTCGACGGTGAATTGGCTGACGGCGGCTGGAATTGCACTTTGCACGCGTACCACTTCCGCCACTGTGGTCGCGTCATAAATGAGCATAAATTCCCCCGCGGTGAATTCCTGTAAGCCCTGCGCGCGCAGCGTAACCGTTACAAGCCCGCCGGGGGCCACGATCGGCGCATCGAGTTGGAGCACTGTGCTGGCTGCGGCGGCCTCCGCCTGCGGTCCGCTGCTGTTTAGCATAGAACTGCGTACCAATGGCAACGGTGGCCATTGATTGTGGGCAACCCGGTACGCAATCAACCCCGCGTCACCAGCATCGATGTTCTGATTGCCATTCACATTCCCAGCATTAAATTGCGCTTCGCTCACCGATTGCGCCTTTACTACCATGCGCTGGGTCTGTTCCACATCGGCAGCGGTTAGCGCGCCATCGCCGTCGCCATCGCCGGCAAAATAGGTGGGCTGCGCTTCAATGCTAATCTTGCCATCCTCAAGTTTGAGCAACGGCACCTCAGCTATCTGCCAGCGTGTCAATGCGGAACCGTCCGTCAAAGGCGGAACTTGCTCGATCAAGTCTAGCCCGCTCTGTTGCCCGGTCACGCCGACCAGCCGAAAAGTCAGCGCAAAGAGCGGTCCTGCACCATGTAAGATTGCGGGATTCACGGGATCGTGGGGAACGGCACCGATGCGTAGGCGACCCGGCACAGTTGTATCCACCGTCCAGTCATAACCCACGCTGAGGGGCGTAGATGCCACCCCTTCGAACTGGAGTATGGCTGGATCAAAGCCTAGCCAGATATCACTATCACTAAGCTGTAGCCCAGATGCGTTACGAATGTTGACCGGCACAGTCACACTATCACCTGCTTTGCCAGTTGTATTAGGGGACCATAATGTCAGGACGCCAATCTTGGCGCAGGCCACGTTGGAAGTCGACAGGCGAATATTTTGTCCGTTTAAGGCTTCTACTTGATAGCAATAAGTTTCGCCGCTGGCCTGATTTTTGCCCACTGGATCATTGCTGGTGATGTAATCTATGTAATAGGGATCGAGCAAATAATCTCCCAACGTAGCGGGTTCGGATAGGATCAGGTTGCGTGTCACGCGGTATTTATTGACGACAAGCGGTTCGGTGAGATTCCAATCTAAAGCGATGTTGGCCGCGCCGCTTTCCACTTGCAACAAAATGCTCGACGGCGTTGCCTGTGTTGTGGCGATCGCTACGGGTGTCGACGTTGGTTGGGGAGTCGCGGTTGACGTGGGGGTTGGGGTTGCTGTCTTCGTTGCCGTCGGGGTTTGTGTTGGTGTGGCGCTGGGTAGCCCCACAACGCCATAAATCTGAGTGTTAATCCAATCGGTATACTTGGCAACGTGGGTGTAGACACCGTAGTAGTAGGGTTGAGCACAGCCTACGCCAAAGCTCACAATCCCGGTCTGTTTCCATTTGCCATCAGCGTCCAGCGCGATCAAAGGTCCACCACTGTCGCCGTAGCAAGCATCTTTGCCTCCCTCCACATATCCTGCACAGATCATATTGTCTGTGATGCCGCCCCAGTAGGCGGTGTTGCAATCTTCATGTGCAACAATTGGTACTTGCACTTCTTGCAAAATATCTGGCGACGTACCACTTTCAGAAAGCGCGCCCCAACCGGTGACCGTGGAGACCGTGCCTGCCATCCATAAACCGTCATCTGTGGGGCTGGTGGCAAGTGTCCCGATGCTAACGCGATCAGTTAATATGACTGGTCGCGTCAGTTTGACCAATGCCAGATCATTGTCGTGCGAGTTATCGTCATAGTCTGGATGTAGGATCACCAATGCTGGGCTGCTGGTTTGTACAAAGCTGTCGATCTGTTTGAGATTGTGAACCCCAAAGTAGAGATCAAAATCGGTCATCAGGGCGCCATTGCTGAGCACACAATGCGCAGCCGTCAGCACCCATTCTGAATGAATCAGCGATCCGCCACAACCTTGGGCCAACAAGACTTGCCAAGGGTACTCACCTGGGTCAGCCGCATGCCCACCGACAATTGTACTATCTAACGGGATCTGATTCGCACCATTAACAGACCGTACCCGTATCCCCATCATCGATAAGGCAAAAACAAGCGATAAAGAATAACAGACGCGAAGATAGGAACGCGGCAAATGTACCATCAGTATACCTCTCTTGGTAACGATCGTGCGCTCAATCAATGCCAAGCGGTTCAGCACTGCTGTCACGAATAACAAGCCACAAGTAGCGTATGGCGCAGAGTAGTAATGTATTGACGCTCATTTGTAGTAGAGCTTATACACTATTTAAGCGTCAGATTGCACTACCAGAAGCTTATATTGTGCTTACAAACAATAGATTGAGCTATATGATATGAAATAGGGTCAATTTGTTCTTAATCTTGTAGTAAATAACGGTTTCCTTTTTTTATTGACAAAACATGGACAACATCAGCGACTATAAATAATGAATGCCGTAAACTTGAAAACTCTGCCTTTGTGATTAGCCATATATCATGTGGACCTCTCCACAGCAACGTAGTTTTGGCTGATCAATCTAAGCCGTAGGTACTATGGGATCCTCCATTAAATAATAGGGCAACTTTTTTATAGACGATCTCAGATGCTTTTTGCAGCTGTAAACTTTGCCCTGGTCATTTTGGAGATTAAAAAGCTTTATAAAAGAAATAATTAAGCATATATATTCTTAACTGAAATTCAATGTTCTTTTCTTCGGCCTAATATTTTTTTGATATGAGTTTTAGAAAGCATATAAAAAGCTTTTAAAAAGCAATTATATAGATTTTTATGTTTTTGTAGCTTTAGAGCTAATTCTAATCGCAGATTAGGAGTATTATCAAAAAGCCTTAATTTAGCTAATATAAAGATGAAAATTGACTTGATAATTATGGAATAATTTGATGATTTGGTACCTTGGTACTATTGACTGTTTTGCTGCTTGGATGGAAAATAAAGTTATAGTTTTTATTTAGCAATTTGCACAATAGATGCAGATTGGGTATGAGGAAGATGTGAGGGTAACATAAGTAGGATAAGGGTTGCTCAGACAGGCCACAAACCCAATTTTATGGTAAATGACAAGTGTAACCTAAGCGATGTTAAAGCTTATAATTAGCAAATATTCAGCAGATGCTCTCATTATTTGTATATGGCCTCAAGGAGAGCATGTATAACTGCATAGGGTCGAATGCATGACTTTGCCACACCGCAAAGGCTTAATTTGAGCATAGGCGTGGTTATGCTTTTCAGTGTGCTTGTACGTTTGCCATGCTGCCACAAAAATCTTTTGTTTTTGGTGTATAGTGGCCGATAACGATACAATAGAGGTCTATCAGTTGTCTCCTCAATCAGCGCACACTTCGAAAAGGCGTGGACCATGTCGGACCGGCCAAAGCCAGGTAAAGATAAAGATTTACGACTTATACGGCAAGCAATTGACGAAACGGACAAATTTTACGGCTTATTGGCTGCTGAGATTGACGTTGCTCAAATACCCGATTTTTTGAGTTTCATTTCCGAAGCCATGCTAGTGACGATTGATCAGCTAGATTTTTTACACCAAATGCTTGATGATGCGATGTTAACGCCGGATGCAGTGATTGAATATAATCGCTGCTTGCGCGGCACATTACGGCTAATGATGCAGCATAAGCGTTCACAAGCAGAGTTAGTCCAGGTAACGCGCATGATCCAGGCCGCAGGCGATCAACTGAAATCGCTCTTAATTGTTAAGGATATACGTGCAAATCCTTAAGTCATGCTGTTACATATTTTGAAAGTGGGCTGATCGAAGAGATTTATCTAGATCAGATTAAAAAGCAATATTTTTAACGGCCACTATAGATTGATAAGCTGATCACAACGAAGATAACATAATGGCAGCTACGCCGCAACACATTTCTGATTTGTCAAAGAAGATCGCCAAAATCTGTCTGAATCTTCGCCCCTATCAATCGCTGGAGTATGATCCAGAGGATGGGATGCTAGTGATTATCACCGAATGGCTAGTGCCAGGTACTGCCGCAGATCAGATCTGGGAGATCTTAGCGCGTCGCAAAGATGATGAAAAGATTACGGTCCGACGCTATGATGAAAATTACAAAGTTACATTGGTCAAACGTTTGGCTGTGTAAACTGTAAGCCATCGCTAACCAAATACAGTGGGTACGAGAATAACCGGCCCTGTCTACATGAGACAGGGCCGGTTATTTTTATTTAATGCCATATTACCAACATTTCATCGGGTTGCGTCAGAGGTGAGCTGAACTCATTTCTAGAGCAACGCCCAAGCTACTTACTCGAAACAAGGATGATTAGATGCCAACAATCAAGCTTTCAGTTGTCTACATGTTAGTTTTAACCGCTCTAATTTTGGGGGCATGTTTCAGTGCCATCACCCAGGGCGGCATTACGGCTTTGGAGCGTAGTACGGTCTCTTCAACGCCAGTTGCGGTTGCTGTTGGCGCAGAGCCTAGCAGGTTGAACCAAAACAACAATTTAGACAACCGTCTTCTCGTAGATCCACAACAAACCAGCACTAAAATTCAAGTGCAGGTCCAAGTCGATGCGACTGGCAATGCGAATGCCGAAGGAAGTGCAAAGGGACCTAATGAGACGAATGTGACAGCCAAAACGAATGGGGAGGGCAGTGCTGTGGCATCTGCCTTATCCAGCTTGCCAGAAGGGGTGGCAAATACGGTGCTGGCACTACCTGTGTCAACGACATCTGCCCAGGTTGCGCCGCTACAAACATCATCTGTCGTTGCAACGCCGGTCGCAACGCGCGGTCCACAGGCCGTCGTCAGCGAATCGATTATCAACCTGCGGCGTGGCCCTGGCATCTTTTACGACGTGGCCGGTTCGGCTGCGCGTGGTCAGGTCTTTGATATCGTGGCGCGTACCGAGGATTATCAGTGGTGGCAGGTTTGCTGTACGAACAACGAATTTGTTTGGCTTAACGATCAGGTCGTCTATGTCTACGGGCAGCTCAACACACTTGTGGTTACAGCTAGCCCTTTGTCGCCTTCCCAGATCCCAGGGCAAATTCCGGCGCAACTGCCAGCCCAAGCCAACACGCCGGCGCTCGTACCGACGTTGGCGCCGCCAACCGTTGCCCCCGTTCTGCCCACACCTGCAGCTACACCCCATACTTTCGAATTCGATCTTGTAGCGCAAGAGCAATTTGAGGAAACGATGACACCCCGCATCTACGCCTATATCTATGCTGGGGCCGAGGGATTAGGTGGGTATACCCTGCGGGTGCGCAAAGATGGCAATGAACTGCCCACCACTGCCTCCTCCTTCGGTGGCCAACCTGCCATGACATGGCCGTTACCGATTGCTCGCCAGCGCTTTTATAACTTAAAGCTTGAATACAAAGATATTCCTGCCGTTGGCAACTGGGAAGTTCAGCTTGTGGACATGGCTGGCAAGGTCGTGGGCCCGCCTGTCATCTTTCATCTGAACAGTAGCGAGCAGAATCAGGAACTGTATCTGCGCTTTCAGAAGCGCTAAATGCTGCTCGTTCGTTCCCAATTTACGCGCAATTGCCAATTATCAGTCTGTTGAACCAATGCTGCAAATATGGCCGACTACCAGCTTATGCTATAATTTTCGCATATAAGCTTCGTGTGTCAAAACGAACGAGGATTGTTCATCTATCGAGGAGAAAATTATGCCCTTTACTGCCTACTCAACTGTACGTGAGGTCTTGGCGAACCCTGCGGCACGCGCTATCATTGATAAACATATTCCCGGCGCATCAACCCACCCAATGCTCGATCAAGCCCTACACATGTCGCTGAGTGAGGTTGCCACGTATCCAGAATCGGGCTTGTCCCGTGAAAAGCTCCACGCGTTGTTGGCCGACCTGGCTCAGGTTTCGTCATAGCTCACGCTTTATCGTTGTTTTTCGTCCCAGCGGGACGGATGACCTTAGATTCGGGTTTGGCACACTCGTCGGGTATTGATTTTTCGTCCCAACGGGACGCATGACCCCATTAAACAAAACGTGGGATATAATCGGCTTGTTCGATTACATCCCACGTTTTGTTTCGTATAGTAATGGTGAGTATTACCTAGGTAGCCTTTAGCGACCCCAATCTACCATCTGTTCCCCTACGTACTGATATTGAAAGGGTAGGTCAACGGGCAAGGGGTGTTGATTGCTGCCATCAGCATTCATTACCCAAAGGCGCCAGACGCTCGCCGAATTGTATTGATCGCGATTGCTCAGGAAGACAATCTGTTGCCCATCGGGACTCCAGGCGGGGGAGACGTTGCTGGGTTGCGCATCAACAAAGGTCGTAGCAGGACGCGTTAAGGCCGTAAAGCCCGATCCATCTGGATTGACACTGAATATCTCCCAGCGGCTGGCTTCACGCCGTTGGAAAGCAATGCGGCCGGGGGTGCCCTCTGGGCCTGGCTGCCAATCTGGATCCATATAATATTTCTTGAATTCGTCGAAAGTAACCAGCCGATTGGCGTCTTGTGAAGCGTCGCTGGTGATCTGGATGCCGGCGGCTGAGCTATAGGTAATGCCGGCGTTGTTCCAATCGGGCTGGCCTGCGGTGTCCAAACCGGCCACATCGCGGTAATTGCCACCATTGGCATCAATGCGTGCCAGCCGGGGGCGATACTCTTTGATCAGGTCAAATTCCACCAAACCAGGTGAATCGGGGATGCACTGATAGCGGCCAGCATCTTCACTTAGATCGCGACATTTCCAGGCGTAGTCGGTGCGGATAAAGACGATCCAATTGCCGTCCGGGCTCCATTTGGGCGCAAAAAGTCCAGAACGCTCGGCGAAGATCTGATGCTCATCCGTGCCATCGCTGTTGATCACATAGATGCCATTTTCGCCTCCGATGCGCGTAAAGACCACTTTGCTGCCATCTGGGCTGATCGACGGATCAAAACCACCGGTCAGCAGGCGTAGATCCCCCGTACCTAGATCATAAAGGTAGATATCGCCACCCCAAGCTTGCTGGATGACTAGTTTGCCAGACAATCCCGTCGGGCCGGTGTTGATAGCCGTGACCGGGGCCGCGGCCACCGGCGCGGCCACAATACTGGTCGAGACCGGCAGATCGGTGATTGCGGTAGCGCTAAAAAGATAACGAGCCGCAACCCAGCCAAAGCCGTAGGCCGTGTCGCCAATTTCAATTTGGACCCAATCGGCGGCTTCATTGCGGCTCAGTGCCACATATTCGGCGCCTGTGGGAGCCTTGGTGATAACCGCATAATCCATGCCGGGACCCGCGCGCACGTTGAGCGCTGAACTGGAGGTTGCGATGCGCACTGTTGGGCGACCATTGGCGGCCGGCGCCGCAACCTGCACAGGCGCTGCTGGGGCTGCCGCTGCTTGATCGACAGCCGCCGCGGCTGGTGCTGCTTGGGTGGCAGGTACGCTGGCGTCCGCAGCGACAACTACGGTGGGCTCCGGGGTGGCCGTTGCCGGCGCCGCAGTCGGCGTAACGGGTGCTAAGCTGATCGACTCGCTTGGCAGCGTGGCAACATTGACGGCGATCACAGCGTCAGCGGCGACCCAACCGCTTGCGCCAGCATCGCTTTGCACATATAGCCACTGCGCATCAGTCGAGCGGCTGCTTGTTGTGAGGCTGGCGCCGGCGACCAAGGTCTGCACTGCCGTACCATCTGCGTTCCAA
>Ga0105046_10008336_pt1 | contig 16298 bp, 17 predicted proteins | sample MAT03_FD_78385 | JGI IMG/M metagenome (GOLD analysis project Ga0105046, IMG submission 78385) | Freshwater microbial communities from Lake Fryxell liftoff mats and glacier meltwater in Antarctica - MAT-03 (megahit assembly) | ecosystem: Environmental > Aquatic > Freshwater > Ice > Liftoff...
CATAGTCCTCGGCGTCGAGATCTTTGTCGGCCAGCCGGGCCACTGCTTCGCCGATCCAATGACCGAGATCGGCCATGCGCGCGTCCTCGCGCTGACCAGTGGTCTCGGCGAACTCGGCGGCGCCATGCGCCAGCTCGATCCAATAGGAGCGCAGGTCGTCGCCCTTCACCGAGGGGCCGGCGACCATACGTGGCCAGCCACGGTCGGCGAGGTTCTCGAGCTGGGCGAGGGCCGCAGCGAACGGCCCGCGGAAATCCTCGGACAGCACGGCAGCGGCACCCTGACGCCATTCAGCGGACAGGTTGCCGAAGAAGGGCTGCGGGATACTGGCCACGCCGTGGTCGCCGGCGACCACCGCGACGCACAGACCCTGGGCCGATTCCATCAGGCGCTTGGCGGTCGCCGCAGCCTCAGTCGCCGACAGCCCCTGATGCATCAGCTGTTCGATGGTGGCCGACAGCGGACCACCGCCATCGACCAGGAACTGTTGTCGGGCAGCGGCGAACGATGGCGAGAACGGAGCCAGAAAGCAGGAGTGGAAATTCCACGTACCGGCCAGCATGGTCAGCGGATCGGCCGCCCCCGCCCGCAGCAGACTGGAGAGTTCACTGGCGATGGACTGGACGTCGTCTGGCATGAGGATCTCAAGCTACTCGACGAAAGGTCGTGTGCGAGCGTGCTTCCCGCAACCGGCTGGGCTTACAGGAAGTGGCAGACGTCGCCATCCTGCATGACGTATTCCTTGCCCTCGGCGCGCAGCTTACCGACTTCACGGCAGCCCTTCTCGCCTTTGTTGGCGACGTAGTCGACGTAGGCCGCGACCTCGGCCCGGATGAAGTTCTTCTCGAAATCGGTGTGGATGACGCCGGCGCAGCGCGGTGCCTTCCAGCCCTTCTGGAATTGCCAGGCGCGGACTTCCTGGACCCCGGCAGTGAAGTAGGTGCGCAGGCCGAGGATCTCGAAGCCGGCACGTACCAGCAGATCGACGCCGGGCTCGGCGATGCCGAGGTCCTTCATGAACATGGCGCGCTCGTCGCCGCTCAGGCTGACCAGTTCGCTCTCGATCTTGCCGCTGATGCGGATCGCTTTGGCGCCGACCTTGCCGGCATGCGCTTCGACCGCCTTGCTGTGGGCATTACCGCCGACCGCGATGTCGCACTCGCCGATGTTGCAGACGAACAACATAGCCTTGGCGGTGATTAGGTGGAGATCCTGGATGTGGACGAGCTGCTCTTCGCTCAGCTCGAGGGCGCGCACCGGCTTCAGCTCCTTGAAGGCGGCGACCACCTTTTCGAGAGTCGGCACCCGGGCGGCGGCCTCTTTGTCGAGCTGGGCGCGCTTCTTCGCCTTATCAAGCGCGTTCTTGGCCGTCTCCTCGTCCTTGAGCAGCAGTTCGAGGTCGATGATCTCGATGTCGCGCACTGGGTCGATCGAACCGTCAACGTGGATGACGTCGGGATCCTCGAAGCAGCGCACCACGTGCAGCACCGCGTCGACGTTCTTGATCGCCGAGAGGAATTCGTTGCCCTTGCCCTCGCCCTTGCTGGCACCCTTGACCAGACCGGCGATGTCGACGATCTCTAGTCGCTGCGGCACCACCTTGTTGGTCTTGGCGATGTCCTTGAGCACCCACAGGCGCGCGTCTGGCACGGTCACCAAGCCGGTGTTCGGCTCGATGGTGCAGAACGGGTAGTTCGCCGCCTGAGCCGCCTGGGTCTGGGTCAGCGCGTTGAAGATGGTGCTCTTGCCGACGTTCGGCAGGCCGACGATACCGCAGTTGAGGGGCATGGGGCGGGGACGCTAGCAACACGGCAAGGCTGGGCCAGCAATGAACACCGGCGCCCCAGGCCAACCCAGGCAGCTCGCCATCGCCGATTACGGCGCCGGCGTCACCTGTACGCGATCGACCAGTGGCTTGATGTCCTCGGGCCCGATGCGGGCGACTTCGACGCGACAGGCATTGGCTGCCCCGGCGGCAGAGGCCCAGGCCAGCGCGCGTGGGATGTCCCAGCCGCTCAGGCGGCCATGGGCATATCCAGCCAGCCAGCAGTCGCCGGAACCGATCGGATTGGCCTCGGACACCGCTGGCGGGGCGACACGCCAGCGTCCCTCGGGGGCGCGCACCGTCACCTGGCCGGCACCGTCCGTGAGGTGCAGTTCGCGCGCCGCCAGCCAGGGCTGCGGGTCACCGCCATACTCCTGTTTGTTGGGCTTGGCCAGGGCCGGCGGATTGGCCCCGGCCAAGGCTGCGAGCATGGCCTTGCCATAGCTGTCGATCCAGCACGGCACACCGGCGGCGGCAGCGGCGTCAGCCATGCGCCGGTAGATGTCATCCATCCCGAGATCCGGGACCGACCCGCTAATGATGCAGAGCTCGGCGCCGCGCAGGGCCGCAGTGACCGCGGCGACAAAGCGCTCGCGCTCGTCGGTGGTGACGCGAAAGCCCTCCTCGATGCAGGCGACGGTGCCGGCCTGCTGCTCGGCGATCTGAAAGCCGATGCGCAGGCGCGCCGCTGTTCGCACCAGCTCGGGACGAATGCCGTCGGCGGCGATCAAGTCGCCCAGTTCGTCGGCCTCGTGGCCGCCGCCCAGGCAGCCCGCGGTACACTGGTGCCCATGCCGCGCCAGCACCCGGGCGACGTTGATGCCCTTGCCGCCGGCCGCGCGGCTGATCGATGTGGTACGCGAAACGGTACCGTGGCGCCACGGGATCTCGGCGATGTGGTCGAGCAGCGGATTGGCGGTGACGGTGACGACGTGGCCCATGGCAGCTGTATATATGCTCTCCGACGATATTCATGCGTTCTTGACCGGCGGACCCATCGTCGAATGCCATGCGACGAACCCTAGTCGGCGGCACGGTCTTGGTTGGCGATCGCCTGGTGCCAGACAGCACCGTTTCAATGGATGGCGAACGACTGACCGCCGTCGGTCACCCGGTCGGCAGCTCGGCCCAGATCGATGCCCGTGGCCTGCTTATCCTGCCCGGCATCGTCGACCTGCACGCCGACGCCGTGGAGCGCGCCCTCGAACCGCGGCCGGGCGTCAGGGTACCGCTGCCATTGGCCCTGGCAGAGCACGATGCTTGGTTGCTGGCCAACGGCATCACCACCTGCTTCCTGTCGCTGACCGACGGTTTCGAACCCGGTCTGCGCAGTAGGGAGATGGTCCGCGAGCTGATCGAGGCGCTGCGGATGCTCGGCCTGCGGCTGTCAGCCCGCACGCCTGTCCACTTGCGTCGCGAAGTGTGCGCACCCGGCGACCCGGACGAGTTGGTCGCCTGGATGGCGACCCGACGGATCGGCTTGCTCTCGATCAATGACCATCTGCCCAGCGGCGACGATCCTGGCCAGCATGCGCGCTCGGTCGCCAGCCTGCGCCGCAGGCTGAATGGGCAGGGTGCGGACCTCGAAGCCCTGCTGCATGCCGCCCGTGAACGCCGTTCCAGTGGCGAGGCAGTACGCGACCGCCTCTGCAACGCAGCTCGGAATCATGGCATCCCGCTGGCGTCGCACGATGACGCCTCACCCGGGCAGGCCGAGCTCAGTGCAGCACGCGGCATCTCCATCTGCGAGTTCCCCTTCGACTTGGCCACTGCTGGTCGGGCCCGCGAGCTGGGCGCTGCCGTCCTGATGGGGGCGCCAAACGTGGTGCGCGGTGGCAGTCACGTCGGGTGGATGGGAGCCAGCGACGCCGTCGCCGCTGGAGTCTGTAGCGCCCTGTGCAGCGACTACCATCCGGCCAGCCTGCTGCAGGCACCCTTCACCCTCGCCACCCGCAAGGTCTGCGACCTGGCGCAGGCGTGGAACCTGGTGTCGCGGGAACCAGCCGACGCCGCCCAGCTGAGTGACCGCGGGCGCATTGCCGCTGGTGCGCTAGCCGACCTCGTGCTGATCGAGGCCGAACCCCGCCCACGAGTGCGCCAAGTATGGGTCGCCGGCCGCGAGGTTGCGCGCTTCGCCTGATCAGGCTTTAGAACGTGCAGGAATAAGCAGCACGGCGATCAGACCAACCAAACCCAGTCCGATGGTCAACCACAGAGCGCCAGTGCCGTAGCGTTCCAGGGCAATCCCGAACACCAACGGTGCCAGCGCCTGAGCAATGCGGGCCGGAACCATCAGCCAACCCTGGCGCGTCCCATAGCCGAGTGGTCCGAACAGGACCAATGGCAAGGTACCTTTGGCAATCGTGAGGATGCCATTGCCGGCACCGTGCAAGCTGGCGAACAACACCACCGCCGGAGCCCCGAGTGCGAGCAGAATCACGCCACCCAGTGGATGCGCCGCACTGGCCAGCCGCGCCGACAGCAGCGGATGCAACCGCCGCATCAGGGTGAATTCGAAGATGCGTGCCCCGACCTGGGATGGACCGACCAGAGCCGCTGCGCCAATAGCGGTGCCAGCGCTCAACCCGACGATTTGCAGCAGGTGTGGGAGGTGCGCCGCCATGGCAGTGCTGCTGAACCAGGTTACCGCGAAACTTATCGCCAGCAGGACCGTGATCAGTCCAGCCCGCGGTGGTGGAGCCTGCGGTGCATGCGCGGCCTCTGCCACAGGCCCACTGCTGCCGCCCTGCGCAGGTGCGGCAGGCAGACGCAGATGGATGGGCAGGCCGATCAGCAGATGCAGTACAGCCCAGGTTGCACACGCCCCGCGCCAGCCCCACACATGTTCCAGCCAGCCGGACAGCGGCCAACCGACGGTGCTGGCGAATCCCGCGATAAGAGCAATGCCGGTGATGGCACTCCGGGCGTCTCGGCCATGTAGCCGCACAACCGTGGCGAAGGCGGCTTCGTATAGTCCAGCGCTCATCGCCACGCCGATGACAATCCAAGCGAGGCACAGCGAAACGGGGCCGCTGCTGATGGCGAGCAGACCCAGACCCGTTGCGGCGATCACGCTGGTGAGACTCAGGACCGGTCGCCCACCAAACCGATCAATCAGTCGTCCGGCCAACGGCCCGAGCACAGCTGCAATGAGCAGGGCGACGGACAGGGCGGCGAATACCGACAGCGTGCTGAGCCCGAGATCGCGCGCCATCGGCTCGGCAAGAATCGCCGGGAGATAATAGGTCGAGGCCCACGCCAGGGTCTGCGACACGCCAATTCCAATGACGGTCCTGGTTCGTGCGTTCAGGCTCATCACGCAGATGCGTTCGGCCCGGACGGATCAGCGATCACGCGGAGCCGGAGCCAGTCCCGGCAACCGCCCTGGCGTGCCGAGCGATGAATCCCTGCACATCCTCAAATTCCGGCAGCCGCTCCATGATTGTGGCGTGATCCCAGTTCCACCAGGCGAGGCCCAGCAGGACATCGCAGGTCGTGTCATCGAAGCGACGGCGCAGGGGCCGGGCCGGGGTTCCAACTACAATGGTGTACGGCGCGACATCCTTGGTGACCACGGCCCCGGCACCGACCACCGCTCCAGTGCCGATCTCGACGCCGGCGAGGATGATGGCGCCATGGCCAATCCACACATCATGGCCGATGCGCACGCGCTGTTCGGCCCGCCAGGCGAAGAAGGACGCGTCATCTGGACCGAAGCCGTACTGCGCTCGGCGGTAGGTGCAGTGGTGCTGGGTCACCCGTCCTATCGGGTGGTCGCCCGGATTGATGCGCGTGGCGGCGGCGATCGAGGTGAAGCGGCCGATGTCGGTCGACATGATGTCGCTGTCGCCGGCCACGTAGCTGTAGTCGTCGAGCGTGCAGTCGACCAACTTGGTGCCAGGCATCAGTTCCGTCCAGCGCCCCAGGCGACTGTCCCGCACGGTGCAACCCGGCCGGATGCAGGGCAGTTCCGAAATCACGTCGGTCCGCCACAACCCGGGCCCTTCAGGAAAGCGGATCTCAGACATCGACAGCCATTCCGTCGAGCGCTACATCGACGCCGATCGGCATGCTTGCACCAGCGTCGAGCCAGGTCTGCATGCCATGGCCGATGTGGATGAGGATGGCACGTCGCGCGCTGCTAGCGGCGAACGCCGAGAGGCTGGCCGTCAGGTCGCCATGGCCCTTGAGCGGAGCCCGCGGGACGCCCGGCGCGAAGGTGGTGTCGAGGCACAGCAGGTCGCAGGGATGCGCCACCAGCCAGGTCAGCGTCACGGCCGGGACGCCATACGTGTCAGTCAACCAGGCGACGCGCCGGCCATCGGCCTCGACCACCCAGCCAAACACCGGGATGGGATGGTTCAGCGGTACGGCCGTACACACCGCCTCGCCGATCCTGATGCTGGCGAACGGCTCAACTACGCGCACACCCGGGGGTTTCGGGAAGATGTCGATGCCCGGCGTACCGACCGCGCTGTAGCTCAGTCCATCGTCAGGACCCCAGGCCCGGGCGGGGAATTCGTCACGGCGGCCTGCGTGATCGGGATGGTAATGGGTCAGCAGTAATCCGTCGCAGGCCTGGCCACCGCAGCCGGTGTCGATCGCCACCCGCGAGCCGGCCGCCTCGATCAGGGCGCAGGTGTTCCCACGCGTAGGCCCGGTGCCGGCACGGGCACGCACACAAGCACAGGCTGGATCGACGCAGTCAGCGCGCGGAATGCCCGAGGCATCGCCAGAACCCAGGATGGTCAGACGCATGCCGGCCGATCGACGGTGTCGAGAACCTTGCGTCCGGCCACCAGCACCGCTTCGACGCGGGCCTCGCGCACCAGCACGAGATCGGCACGCTGACCGGCCTCGATCGCCCCGCGGTCGGCCAGTCCGGCAGCGCGAGCCGGAGCCAGTGAGGCCAGACGGACCGCTTCGGGCAGTCCAAGCGGGCTGATCTCGGGCAAACACAGGACGGCGGCCAGCAACGAGGGTGGATGGTAGTCGGCGCACAGACCGGTGCAGGCCCCGTCGAGGATCACATCAAGGGCGCGGACGTTGCCGCTGGCGCTCTTGCCGCGCAGGACGTTTGGCGAGCCGAACAGCGTGACCATGCCAGCGTCGACGGCTGCGCGGGCAGCCTCCAGGCCGATCGGGAATTCGCTGATGGTGACGCCGAGCGCGGCCATCTCAGCGACCTTCTGCGGCGTGTCGTCATCGTGGCTGGCCAAGGCGATGCAGCGGTCGCGCGCCAGGGCAGCCAGCCGGGCCATCCGTGCCGGTGCTAGCTTACGCGATTCGACCTTGCTCGAACCGATCGTCACGGCCTCGGCTTCTGAGACGTGATACGTCCGGACCATGTAGCCGACATAGGCCGCCAGGTCGCCGAACTGGCCCTGGCCGGGCGAATGATCCATGAACGACAGCATGTCGACCTGGCAGGCGCGCAGTAGCTCGGCAAGCGGCTCCTCGCTGCCGTCATCGGTGACCTCGAAGCGGGCGTGCACCTTGTGGTCAACCAGACCGCGGAACGCACGCACCTCGCGGACCACCGCCGCGGCGACCGCCGGGTCGCGTACGCCCCACTCGCCTCCAGCGAAGCTGATCGCGTGGTACACCGTGGTGATGCCGGCATTGAGATTGCGGCGGTCGCTGTTGGCCAGGGCGAAGCCATGTGCGAAGGCGACCTTCGGACGCGGCTCGACCTCTTTCTCTAGGGCGTCGCAATGCAGGTCGATCAGTCCTGGAAGACACAGCGCACCCCCGCCGTCCAGTTCGCGATCGAACTGCGGAGCGACAGGGCAGATGGCGGCGATGTGATCATCCTCGACCAGCAGTGAGCCGTCCCGGACGACGATCTGAGGCGTGACGATGTCGACAGCAGTGATCAGGCGGCGCATGGCAACTCCGTGGGACGTTTGAGCGTGACCACCTGGTCGGCCAGGGCTTCGACCAGGACCGGGTCATGGAAGATAGCGAGAACGGCGACTCCGGAGGTCTTGGCCGCACGGATCGCGGCCACCACCAGCTCGGCGGAACGCTGGTCGAGGCTGGCGGTCGGCTCGTCGAGCATCAGCAACCGCGGCTGCAGCACGAGTCCACGCGCCAGGTTGACGCGTTGCCGCTCGCCGCCGCTGAAGGTTGCTGGCGGCACGTCCCACAGGCGCTCTGGCAGGTCGAGTTCGCGCAGGCGCTGGCGAGCCGCTGCCCGGGCTTCGTCGCGGGCGATGCCAAGCGCTGCAAGCGGGGCGGCAACCACGTCGACGGTCCCCTGGCGTGGCAGGCAATGCAGGAACTGGGTGACGTAGGCGAGGTCCCGCCGACGCACGCGCAACGCAGCGTGCTCATCGCAGGTCGCGAGATCAACCGTCGGATCGCCATGCAGGACCATGCTGCCGGCCTGCGGCAGGTAGGTGCGGTAGACGCACTTCAGCACCGTGCTCTTGCCCGCCCCGCTGGGGCCGACCAGGGCGGTCAGCTGTCCGGCCTCGACCGTAAACGTCGCATCATGGACACTGGGGATCGATTTGCCCTGATGGTGCAAGGTGAACGACTTGGATAGGCCGGTGACGCTCAGGACGATGCTCATAAGGCGCTCATGACCAGCTGCTGGGTGTAGGCATGCTGCGGGTCTTCAAGGATCTGGTCGGTCAGACCGGCCTCGACCACGCGGCCATGACGCAGGACGATGGTGCGGCTGGCCAGCAGCCTGACCACGCCCAGGTCATGGGTGACGACGATCATCGCCACGCCCAGCTCGCGCTGGATTTCCAAGATCAGATCGAGGATGCGCGCCTGCACCGACAGGTCGAGGCCGGTCGTCACCTCGTCAAGGAAGAGTAGTTCCGGTCGCGGGGCCAGGGCGCGAGCGATCTGCAAACGCTGCTGCATGCCGCCGCTGAATTGACCGGGCTGGTGGTCGATGCGCCCGCGCGGCACTTCGGTGCGGTCAAGCAACCCGAGCGCGGTTTCGCGGATGACCGCGAAACGCCGCTCGCCGCCACACAGCAGTCGTTCGGCGATGTTGCCACCGGCGCTGACCCCGAAGTTCAGGCCGAGATGCGGATTCTGGTGCACCATGCCGAAGCGGGTGTCGCGCAGACGACGGATCTCCACCTCGTCGACCTGGGCCAGCTCGTGACTGCGACCGTCGCTTTCGCGGAAGATTGCCGACCCCGCCGTCATCTGGTCATCGAGATGCAGCATCTTGACGACGCTGCTCTTGCCGCTGCCACTCTCGCCCATGACGCCGAGGATCTCGCCCGGCCACAGTTCGAAGGACACGTCAGCTAGTGCGACAACGCTGCCGCAGGACGGGCAGATGTTGCGACCCTGGGCATCACCGGTCAGGCGTACGCAGTCAAGGCAGCCGCGACCATGGATGCGGGTCAGTCCTGAAGCGGTTAGGACCGGGGTCTCACGCACCATCGGAATATCCCAGGTTTTCGGAACAGCGGTCCTGGTCGTTGCACTGCCAACGCGAGGCTTGGCCGGTCAGCGGGATCTCATCGAGAAAGGTGTCGTCGGCCCCGCAGCGCTGGCAGCGGTTGCGTTTCCCCGCGACATCGCGGAAGCGTTCGACCTCAAAAGGCACGTCGTCGAAGGCCAGCGGCACCACATTGGTGAATGGTGGCACCGCATAGAGCTTCTTCTCGCGCCCGGCGCCGAACAGGTGCGGCACCGGACTGCGATGCAGCTTAGGCAGATCCCAGCGCGGGATGGGCGAAGGATCGATCACATAGCGGCCGGCAACGCGCGCCGGATAGCGGTTACTGATCGCGACTTCGCGGAAGCGCACCACGTCCTCGTACAGCTTGACCCACAGGCGGGCGTAGTCGCCATGCGCATGGCTCGCCCGCCGTTTGGCCTCGCTTGGCTCGACGATCTGCAGCGGATCCGGATACGGCACTTGGTAAACCATGATCTGGCCTGCGACCAGCGGACGCTCCGGTACGCGATGGCGGGTCTGGATGATGGTCGCCTCCGGGGTGCGCGTGACGGTCAACAGCGCAGGACAAGAAGCGGCGATGAATCGCCGCAGGCTGACTGCATTGACCGAATCGTCGGCACCCTGATCGATGACTTTCAGCCGGTCCTCGGGAGTGGCGATCGCCAGGGTGATCTGCATGCCGCCAGTGCCGAAGCCGCGCGCGATCGGCATCTCACGGCTGGCGTACGGCACCTGGTAGCCGGGGATGGCCAACGCCTTGAGCAGGCCGCGGCGGATTTCGCGGACGGCGAAGTCGTCGAGAAATCCAAACTGCGTCCCGGGATTCGTCTGGGGGACGTCGGACGTGGGGGTCACGCGCCCCCCTGCAGCTTCGCCGCACTGCTGCGGATGTTCTCCAAATCGCTCTGAAAGGTGACGTAATGCGGCAACTTGTAGTGGCTGCAGAAGCCCATCGCTTCGATGCCGTCGACGTGGCAGACGACGAACTCGGGATCTTCCGCCGGATGGCGCACGCCGCGCTCATCACCCGAGAGCATGGCACGATCGCACATCGCCATGGCGATGGCCTTGACCTCGTTGTGACCAAGGCATCCACCGTAGCCGAGCAGGATGCGCGGCGGTCCTTCGCCGGGGCCGCCGCCATGAGTGGCGACGATCTCGCATTCGGTGACCAGTACCTCGCCGGCCTCGACCGGCTCGCCGGTCAGCGGGTGGGGCAACAGCACCGGCAGGTAGCCGACACGCAGTTCTGCCACTGTCGGATGCAGATAGCCGTAGCCACGCATGGTGGTGTAGGCCATGGTCAGCACGCCACCGGTCTCACCGCGGGTCAGATGGGCGAGCCGGGCCGGTCGTGGGATCGGGAACGTGACCGGGGCGCGGGTGATGTCGACAGCGGGCTGGGCCGGTCCCGCATCCTGGAGCAGCCCTTCGGCGCGCAGGCCATCGACGACCTTGGGGAAATTGCCAGCCGTTGCGGGAACACCGGGGATCGCCTGGGCAGCTGCCCGGAATGCCGCGGGGTCCTCGTCGAGCAGATCGAGCCGGAACAGCCGCTGCAGATAGTCGGTGCTGGGACCCAGGCGCTGTCCACCGGGGATCTCTTTGAAAGCCGATGAAATGCGGCGGATCAGGCGCATCGACGAGCCACGATGCGGCGCACTCTCGCCAAGCCGCGGCAGATTGCTGCGATGGGCCCGCAGGATGAATGCAGCCTCTAGAGGATCGCCCTGGGCCTGCTTGATCGCCAGGGCGGCCAGTCGCGGATCGTACAAGCCACCTTCGCCCATCACCCGATCGACCAGCAGCCGCAGCTGGTGGCGAATTGCGTCGACCTGCAGCGGATCGCCCGCGCCCGGTCCCGGCTCGGTACCACCAGCGCGCAGCACATCGAGAGCGCGAATCGCCTCGGCGATGGCCGCCTCACCGCCTCGGACAGCGACGTAGCCCATGTCAGATCTCCATCGCGATCGAGCGCGGAATGCAGGCGATGCGACGCGCGTCGCACAGGATCAAGTCGACTCCAAGCGGGAAGGCGCACCACGCCGAGCGGGCGATCCACCAGCGCGGATCGATGCCCAGAACGCGCAGTTCGCCCACGCCGTCGATGCCCGGGCCGGTCAGACGCAGGGCGGGGCCCTCGCCGACCGCCTGGCAGTCGAGCACCACGGTGGCTCCCCGCTCGGGCGCCAGCAACGTGCCCCGTGCTGGTGTCAGCCGGGCTGGATCGCGGGTGCCGTCTGCGAGGACGAACGTCGCGATATCGACGCCAGCCGTCCGCGCACCCAACCGCGAACGATCTCCGTCGCTCAGCATCCCATGCGTGTCGTGCAAGGTGGTCGCGGCGTCGCACAGTCCGGCCAGAACGGCTAGGCGGGCGCGCGCACCACCGCTCCATTCGCCCAGGTCGGCCACTGTCCCAGGTCTGGCCCAAGCATCGAGCAACACACGGAACACTCGGCGCTGGCCGACGGCCACCCAGGGATGGTCGAGCGCGATCACGCGTCCTCCTGTCCGAGCTCGCAGAAATCTACCCGTGTGCGCTCAAGGATTGCCGCACGAACGCCATCGACCTGGGCACGGATGGCCGTTCCCTCGTTGCGCAGGCGTGCGACCTCGTCGGCGCCGGGCCAGCCAGATCGGGCAATGGCATCACAGACCGCCGCAGCGGTGGCTAGTTCGCGATCCGCATGCATCAGCACCGCCCCACCACGCGCCTCGCCACGCTGGGGATCGTGCAGGGCGATGCAGGCCTGGCCGACCGGCACCTCGCCGATGTACCAGCCATCACCACGCACCGGTTCTGTGATCTGCACCAGCCAGAGACCCTCCTGCGGCACGCTGAGGTGTTCGACCCTGCGCCCCTGGCTCAGGACCGCCGCCAGATCGATCACCGCGGTGCGCGGCGCTAGGGCGAGGTCGCAGTCAGGCATGGGGCGCATCCTGGTGTTCAATGACGATCTCAAGGCGGTCGGCGCGGATGCAGCTGACGGCATATTCGAAGGGCGCGCCATTGGCGAGATCGACATTGGTGGTGCGCAGGCGCAGGGCCGGCAGGCCTTCGGCGAGTCCGAGTTGACGCGCCACGGCCGCCAGCGGCTGGATCGCACTGATCGCCGTGCTTCGCCGCATCGGACGGACGCCATATTGGCCGGCTAGCAGCGCGTGGAGAGATCCGCCCCGATACTCGGCAGCCAACCGAGGGAACGGCGCAAGCGGCAGCCAGTGGTCGATCAGGCTCACTGGTTCGCCGTCCACTTCGCGCAGGGTCGTCAGGCGCCAGACCGTATTGCCGATGCGCAGGCGCAGCGCAGCGGCGACCTCCACCTGAGCAGGCTCACAGGCGGCTGCCAGCAGCTTAGCCGAGGAGGACCGGCCAGCAGCGGCGAGATTATCGCTGAAGCGGGCCTGCGCGTGCAGCGGATAAGCGACTGGCGGTTCCATCACGAAGGTACCGAGTCCGCGCCGACGTCCGATCACACCCTGCAACGCTAACAAGTCGATCGCGTGACGCAGGGTGTGGCGGTTGATGCCGAAACGGGCCGCTAGTTCCGGCTCGGGAGGCAGCCGATCGCCCGGCACATGTCGGCTGCGAACCTCCTCGGCCAAACGTTCGGCCACCTGCAGATAGATGGCGCGCGGGCCATCGCGTTCGATCGGCGCCGTGTCAGCCATGACGGAAATCACGGGGTGTCGATCGCGAACGACACGCCGTGGTCACGGAAGCCGAGCCGGCGATAGAAGCGATGGGCGTCTGGCCGCTTCCGGTTGCTCGACAAGGCGATCTTGTAGCAGCCCGCTTCGGCAGCGCGCTGGGCGGCGTGCCGCATCATCAGTGCACCTATACCTTGGCCGCGCAGCTCGCGCGCCACCACCACGCTCTCGACGATGCCCGCCGGGGCGCCGCTGTGGCCGAGGTTCTCCATCACGTGCATGGTGTAGGTCCCGATGGTTACCCTGTCCCGTTCCACCACCCACACCGCCATACGCGGCGTTCCCTGCATTCGGGCAAAGATCTCGCGGGCACGCTCCAGCGGCATCGGCGGATCTGCCGGTGACAATTCAGCGATAAGGGCCAGCACCGCGGGCAGATCGCTTTCGACCGCCCGGCGCAGGGTGACGGCGGACGCGGCCATGGGTTGACTCGTGGAAACCATGCGAGCGAACATGCGCCAGGCTGGTGAAGCAACCATGAAGATCCGGGGAGCGGTGACCGCAGGAACCGGTGGTCTATCCAGACGTGGTTTGGACGACCGTCTGCAAGCCGTTGCAGAATAATCACTTGGCTGGTTCGACTCGAAGACTGGCAGGGTCGACATCCGTCAGCGCTACAAGCCTGGTAGCGGTTCATCTACGCTTCTCCGGTGATTCACGCCACGTTCGCCATTGCGGCCAGCGTGCCCTCCCAGGCCTGCAGACATGGGGGACGCATGACGACGACAACTCGACGACTCGATGCCAGCTCGGTCACCGTAGCCAACGTGTCGCGGTCCTTCCGCACCGGCGGTGGAATCCGTCTGGCATTGCGCGGAGTCAGTCTGCACATCGCCCCCGGCGAGATGGTCGCGCTGATCGGTCCTTCCGGCTCGGGCAAGTCGACGCTGCTGCGCATGCTCGCCGGTCTGTTGACTGCCGATCCCGGCAGCGGCCCGATTGAAGTGGGTGACCGATTGGTTCAACAAGGTGGCCGGTTGGCCAAAGACATCCGTTCAACCCGCTCCGGCATCGGCATGGTCTTCCAGCAGTTCAACCTGACCGACCGTCTGCCGGTGATCACCAACGTACTGGTCGGCATGATCAGCCGTATTCCGACCTGGCGCGTCATTACCGGCACCTTCACCGAAACTGAACGTCTTGCCGCCCTGCAGGCGCTCGACCGGGTCGGCATCCTGGAGCAGGCGTGGCAGCGCAGCAGCACGTTGTCGGGAGGACAGCAGCAGCGCGCTGCCATCGCCCGCGCGCTGGTCCAGCGGCCCGGGCTGATTTTGGGCGACGAGCCGATCGCCAGCCTTGATCCGGGCTCGTGCCGCATGGTCATGGAATCCTTCGCCCGCATCAACCGCGAGGACGGCGCGACCGTGGTCGTTTCGCTGCACCAGATCGATTGGGCGGTGCGCTTCTGCAGCCGGGTGGTGGCCCTGCGCGCCGGATCGGTGGTCTACGACGGCCCCGCCAAAGGCCTGTGCATCGACACTCTGCGCTCGATCTACGGCGGGGAGTTCCACGCCGCTGGCGGCGACGATGTCGCCGGTGCGCTATCCGTATCCGCAGAATCCCCAACTCGCGTTCAGATCGCCGAACGCGAACCAGCACTCACTGCCTGACAACCCCGGAGAACACCGTGTTCCGCACCATCGCTACGCTCGCTCTGGCCGTCTCGGCCAGCCTCGTCACCGCCGCCGATGAGCTCAAGGAGCTCAACTTCGGCATCATCGCCACCGAGTCGACGGTCAGCCTGAAGCCGACCTGGGACCCCTTCCTGGAAGACATGTCCAAGGCCGTTGGTGTCCCGGTCAAGGCCTTCTTCGCCTCGGAATACGCTGGTGTCATCGAAGCGATGCGCTTCAAGAAGGTCGACATCGCTTGGTATGGCAACAAGAGTGCCATTACCGCCGTCGATCGCTCGGATGCCGAGGTATTCAGCAAGGTGGTCAACCTCGAAGGCCAGGAGGGTTACTACTCCTACGTCGTGGTGAACAAGGACAGCCCGTTCAAGAGCATCGAGGAGGTTCTCGCCAAAGGTGCTGAATTGACCTTCAGCCTAGGCGATCCGCAGAGCACCTCGGGAACCCTGGTTCCCGGCTACTACATCTTCGCCCAGCGTGGCATCGACCCGCAGAAGACCTTCAAACGCGTCACCAACGCCAAGCACGAGGCCAATGCCCTGGCTGTGGTCAACAAGCAAGTCGATGCCGCCACCCTGGCGAGCGACGTCTACGACCGCATGGCCACCAGCCAGCCTGACAAAGTCGCACAACTGCGCATCGTCTGGAAGTCGACGCTGATCCCCAGCGACCCAATGGCCTGGCGCAAGGACCTGCCCGAGGCGATGAAGACCAAGGTGCGCGACTTCTTCCTGACCTACGGCAAGACTCCGGCCGAGAAAGAGAAACTGGCGAAATTCAAATGGTCGGCCTTCCGCGCGTCCGACAACAATCAGTTGATCCCGATCCGCGAACTTGAGATCGCCAAGAAGAAGGCCGAGACTGAGAAGGACGAGAAGCTGTCGGCTGAAGAGCGTAAGAAGAAGCTCGACGAACTGGCGGCGCAACTCGATGCGCTGAAGAAGATCTCCGTCAAATGAATTAACGCCACCCCGACGTCGCCGGATCGGCGGCGTCGGGGTGGCACCCCCCACCGATGAGCCCGTTATCCCTGCCCTTGCCCGCGTCCGAAGCCATCTCCACCCGCCTGCGCGCGCCCCGTTCGGCAGGTGCCGCCTTGCTGCGCTGGGGCCTGCTCGCTGGTTTTGCTGCCCTGATGGTGTGGGCCTGGTTCGGGGCGGAGATGCGTCCGCTCGAACTGGTATGGCACTCCGGCAACATCGCGAAACTCACCTCGGACTTCTTCCCCGCCGAGTTCCACGACTGGCGCTACTACGTGAAGGAGATGATCGTCACAGTGCACATCGCATTGTGGGGCACCTTCCTCGCTGTCCTCGCCGCCATCCCCTTCGGCCTGCTGTCAGCAGCCAATCTCACGCCATGGTGGGTGCATCAGCCGGTGCGCCGCCTGATGGATGCCGCGCGAGCAATCAATGAACTGATCTTCGCCCTGCTCTTCATCGTCGCGGTCGGTCTCGGACCCTTCGCAGGCGTGCTTGCCCTGTTCGTTCACACCACCGGCATCCTCGCCAAGCTGTTCAGCGAAGTAGTCGAGGCGATCGACCCGCGCCCAGTCGAAGGCGTGCGCGCCACCGGCGGCTCGCACCTCGCCGAGATCTGCTATGGCGTCATCCCGCAGGTCCTGCCGTTGTGGGTCAGCTACACGCTCTACCGCTTCGAATCGAACGTGCGCTCGGCCACCGTCATCGGC
>Ga0105046_10008342_pt1 | contig 16285 bp, 14 predicted proteins | sample MAT03_FD_78385 | JGI IMG/M metagenome (GOLD analysis project Ga0105046, IMG submission 78385) | Freshwater microbial communities from Lake Fryxell liftoff mats and glacier meltwater in Antarctica - MAT-03 (megahit assembly) | ecosystem: Environmental > Aquatic > Freshwater > Ice > Liftoff...
GTCGACAGGAATAAGCGAGTTGGCGTTGGAGCCCGTCCCCGCGACTGTGACGCCTCTAGATGCTTGCGCGGATTGTGCTGCGGTCACTTGAGCATCAATGTAATTCGAAACGGCTTTCAGATTTTGCGATTCCGACTTGGGATCAACGGTCGTCGCCATCAATCCCGCGAATGACATCAAATTTCCTGTCTGATTGAAGTTATACGACCAATGATAGTCTTGTTGATTATTGTTGTTTTTGATTTTGCGTTTGTCTTCAATGTCACGCCCTTCTTCGAAGACCCCGACATCCCATGAAAATTGATTTTCACTCGCGGGAAACGGAATCTCAACTTGTATACTGGTCGAACCTTCGGCAAGTTCAACGTTGTACCGGTAGGCGAGATTGTCAGCAGCTAGCCCGTAGTTGTGCGTGTATAAAACAACCGTCAGTTTGCGGTCAACTTTGCTTGGCCCTGCGGTATCGGTGATGTTCACCTTCACAATACCCAGGGTCATCGAGGGAGCCATTTCAAGCGAGTAATTTACGCTTAACGGCGTACGGCCGCGAAAGCCTCGCGTTGCAAAAGCTCCTCCGTTAGCATACTGCGCAGCAAGTGGTGTACTCGAAACCAGTACCAGCAACGCAAGCAATGCAATTTCTTGTAGGTGAGTACTTTGGCGGAGTCTCTTAGCGGATCGCTGCATGACAGTTTCTCTCGTGATCTAAAACAGGGAGGATCAGCCTCGAGGCGATTGCTAAATATTCTCAGACGGAGTGGGCGGAATCAACTGTTCCGGTAATCGCCCGTCCGCAAACGGACTTGATGTAACAGTTGAATCGCCGAGATTCTTTTCAACGAAGCCAAACAAATAAGAAATTAGAAAGCTTGTGCCCGAAAAGAATGCAAAAAGAAGAATAAACACGCAAGTAAACACCAACGCTGCCGCGAAGGCTTGCCCTTGGTCAGCGGCTTGGATGATGCCAAGGGCAATTGCGACGACCGTAATGACAACGAACAACCAAATCATCCGCACTCTTGGCAGAAAAGGTTGGGGAACTTCTTCTTCGAACGACATAGCTGGCGAGTCCCTCGATTGGCAACGCTAAAACCTAAGCGGAATTTGGAGTATTATGACTGGCTCGTGTCTCGCGACTCAAGTGGATCGCGAATTCCGGCCCGTCCGTAGGAGTTGATTGTATGCCATCTATTCGCCGCCGATGTGTGATTTCTTGCCCCACCAGAAAAACTCTAAAATTGACGCCCCTGCCCCTCATTGCCCTCTTGGCTGTGCTGGCAAACTCTCTCGCAGCGGATACGACGTTCGGGCAAGAAAGCAAACCAGCGTCGGCGCCAGTCGAACGACCTTTGGTCACGGTATCAGCGGAAGCGAAGGCAATTCACTCGCGAGGATACGTGTTCGATGGTCACAATGATCTGCCCTGGGTTGTACGCACCGAAGCTTCGCGTTCGTTCGATAAGCTCGATATCTCAAAGCCACAGCCGAAAATCCATACTGATATTCCGCGACTGAAGTTGGGAGGTGTTGGAGCTCAGTATTGGTCGGTTTATGTGCCCGCCGACACGATCAAAACTGGTGCCGCACACCAAACGACCATCGAACAGATTGAAATCGTCAAAGCCATGATCGCTCGCTACCCCGAGACGTTCGAACTGGCATTGAACAGCGACGATGTGAATCGAATTCGGGCTGCTGGCAAGATTGCCTCCATGATCGGTATGGAAGGCGGTCATGCAATTGAGAATTCGATCGCCAAACTTCGGAGGCTTCACGAAATGGGTGCGCGCTATATGACGCTCACCCACAGCGATACTCTCGATTGGGCTGATGCGTGCAGCGATGCACCCAAGTCACACGGTTTGAGTGAGTTCGGTCGGGAAGTGGTCCGCGAGATGAATCGGCTCGGCATGCTGGTTGACATTTCTCATGTTTCAACCGAAACCATGCAATCGGCCATGGATATAAGCACTGCCCCAGTGATCTTCTCGCACTCCTCGGCGCGTGGCGTGGCAGAACACGTTCGCAATGTTCCAGATGAGATTCTAAAGCAATTACCGGCCGATGGCGGTGTGGTTATGGTCAACTTTTTTTCGGGCTTTATTGTTCCCGAGTCGGCAGTGAACACTCGCAACATGTTCGAGCGCAGAAGGGCTCTTCAAGCCAAGCATGGAAACGACAAGGATGCGGTCCGCAAAGAGATGGATGCTTATGAACTTCAGAATCCGGTCTTTCCAGGGTCCGTTCATCACGTGGCTGATCACATCGATCACATAGTCAAGGTTGCAGGCATCGATCACGTCGGCATCGGCAGCGACTTTGATGGAATCGGGACCGTACCAAAGCAGATCGAAGACGTCTCCAAGTATCCCGTGTTGACGCAAGTTCTTATCGATCGCGGCTACAAGGAAGCTGATATCCACAAGGTCATGAGCGGCAATATTATGCGAGTTATGAAGCTAGCCGAAATCGAATCCAAGCGACTGGGGACGTAAGGCTAAGTTTTTGCGCATTTCATCGTTTGACCCGCAGCCACTGCGGCGTAGGGAATGGCTTGCGGCCTGCACCACTGGGAATGTACCCGGTGTGAGAAGTTTACCGACGCAATCCGCACTCGCCCCGAAAGGTACCTTGGACGCGCTCCTCTGCGAGTCGCGGTCAAACGAGTTCATATGTCGCAGCTCAACGGGCCTAGAACTTATACAGCAGCAAGGCTGAATAATTCACATCGTTGGGTTTGCGACCGTTGGGAGTGCTGTCGTATCGATCGAGCGCTCCAAGCTTAACGGAAAGGTTTCCGTTTTCATCAAGCAAATATTCCCACGACACATCGGAAATCAAGCGGAAATTATTGAAGTCGGTCCATTCAGGAAAGTAGTCTACTTTTGCGATGATCTTATTTCGCTTCGTAATTTGATGCTCATAGTCGGCACCCAGCAAGGCTTCAGGAACCCACCGGTCATCTGGGCCACCGAACTCGCGTGATGTACCAGCACCGAAGCGACTGGTGAGTTTCAGGTCCTTCGTATTGTAGAAGTTGTAACCTAAACCACTGTTTATGAAGTATCGAAAATCGAAGGCTTTGAATTTGTCCGCCTCTAAGCCATTCTTTAGAAACAAAGACCAAGGCGATTTGCCCAAGAAGCGCTCGAAGTCCGTATAGAGCAACGTATTGTTCTGCGTCTCGAGGCCGTTGGCGCGAGTGTTGTTGTGGGTCAAGCGGACGTCGAACAATGTGAAGTCAGTCTTTCGCTTGAAGCGTGTCCCGGTTTGGATGCTAAACGATTCTGCGTTACCCGATGATCCATTGATTCCTAGTTCTGCACTGTTGCTCCAGCCGTCTTTCGGAATCCAAGACCACGGATTGAACCACACCAAGTTATCGGTTTTCGCAGTAGCTTCGATTGTGGAAACGTCAGGTGCAAAAACCGATGGTGCGCCTTCGGGTGCCAAGGGTGGCGGTGGCTCACGATAGGCGGCGACGGTCGGTGGAACCGAGGGCAAATCTGGCGGCGTTGGTAGCGGCGTCGCGGAATACGATCGGTCGGTCAGCCACGCTTGGGCATGGAGATTCGTAACCAACGTAATGCATTGCACTGCAATAGCCAATACAAACCAAACGGATCGCAGTTGCATGTTCTTCGACCTCTCAAAAAGAAAAACAGAGCCTAGCTTATAATGAAAAAATACCGCCTGCTTCAATGGCAATGGCTTACCCACCAGATCTTATGAGCCGATTTTCGATAATCTCCCTTCGTCACCCCCAAAAAAAGCTACTCTTCAGTTGGGCCTGATCTGTCTTTGGCTCACTTGACGTGGCGAGCTTGCGGCTTACGTCAACTTTGCGTTGACTTCTGGAAGAAAAACGACGATTTTTGTTCTTGAAGGCCTGAAGGACGGTGCGAGTTGGGCAGGTTGATTGTGTCGCGCTCGCGTTGTCGATTTTGACGGTTGTAAGGCGACATAACAAAATGCTGGAGCTTTTGGCATCTAAAAGCCAATCAAGCTTTTAATGCCAGCATTGGCGTTCGGCCCTAGAACGGGAGTCCAAGGGCAATACAGTACCATGCGATGGTTTCGGGTCAGTAGGATAGGACTCGCCGCATACTAGTTAGCGTGTAAGGCACACTGGCGATGCGAGCAAAATCTTTAGGTCTGTTAGTGGTGGCGTTGGGTTGCGGAATGGTGGCTGCCGTTGCAGTCAGCAAAGCCGTAATGGACCAAGGTGCTGGACAACCAGTTGAAGCCACAGTTGAAATCTATGTAGCCAAAAAGAACTTGGAAGGCACTCAAAAACTGACCGCCGACCATTTTTCGTTGGAACCCTGGCCGCAAAGTCGTTTGCCCGAAGGCGCGATATTCAAGCTTGAGCAAATTGACGGCAAGTACATCAAGCAAAATATCTTCGCTGGTGAACCATTTATTGAGGCCAAACTCTCAGCAACTCGGGCTGGTCTTAGTGAAGATTTGCCGAAGGGATATCGAGTTTTTGATATCGCATCGGGCGGTATCACTTACATCAAACCTGGTGACCACGTTGACGTAATTGGCACATTCAAATTGGAAGGCAATGGCAATGTCGCAGAGTCGAAGACGGTGATGCGAAATGTTAGAGTCTTCGCAATCAACGGCAATCCAGTCCGCGAAGCAGATAACAAACAGGCCACTGGTGCGTCAACATTGCAACTCCAGATCAAAGAGAGTCAAGTTGAAGCGTTAACGCTTGCAAGCAAACTCGGAGAAATGCGGATCAGCCTTCGATCTTCAAGAGAAGATGGTGACATGGAGAGTGATAGCGAGGCCGACAACGGCGAATCATTCGTATCATGGGTTCATCAGAATGATCGCGATGAAGTACCAACTTCAGCATCTCAAATACAAACCGCGACTCAAAATCAGTTTACGGCCAACACACCTGCCCCAAAAACGAGCAAGGCCGAACCCAACGAAATGCTCATCGTGACCCCGACCGGTGTTGCGCGATACCAATGGACTGGCGAAAATGAGTTGCCACGGTTGGTGACAGACGCGGAAAAAGACGATAGCAAGCAAAGTGCTCCCACGCCGGCGCAAGCAGGTTGGCCCTATCCTGCCGGGAATGTTTATTCAGGTTTTGGCGGCTACACGCCGAAATATCCAAATGGCACAAATGCGCCTGCAAGTGGGATTCGGCCGGGAGCGCCCGGAGTTCCACCAACGGACGCGAACATCATGAATACGAAAGAAGCTCCGAAAATCGACTAATTCAAGCCACCGGAATGAATTAGTCTACGTTTCCGAGTTGTATGACGATAAACGATAAGCCGCTGTTTAGGTCCAGCCTAGGCGGCAAGTCGTCCACAACCGACGTGCGGATGACTTTGAAAACCCGGCAGCAATGTCGATTGAATTTTAAAAGCTAATCGCCAATCCAGTAGTGCGTGCAAGCAGTCAAGGACGACTGCGTAACGTTCTACTCCAATAGTACAAGGATGTCCTGGGATGGCTCACTCGCAAAAAAAACGCACTTTGCGCCGAGCGCTCGTAGCAGCGTCGCTCGCCACAGGCTTCTTTGCCTCAACCTTGAACCGATCCGATCTTGCTTACTCGCAACAAGTTCCAGTTTCCCAGTGGAACATTACCAACTCTGAAGTTGCATTGCAAGAGACTCCTGGCGGACGTCAGTCCATTCAAATGGTCGTCAGCACCAGTCGTGAAATCACGGCTGATCGTGCCTTTAAACAAGTTCGCATTCAGAATCCAAATGTCATCACAGCCCTACCGCTGACCGGTGGCAATCGCTTACAAATTTCTGCGGTAACAACTGGAGTCACACAAGTCGATTTGGTTGGAGCAGATGACTCTGTTTACACCATTGAAGTCATGGTGCTCAGTGATGTTAGAGAATTGGAAGCAATCCTGCGCCAAGTGTTTCCTGGGACGCATTTGGTCGTCACGCCCATTCAGAAGGGCTGTATCATCAGCGGCTATGTGAGCAGCGATGACGATGTCGAGCACGTAATGCATATCGCAGAGCAGTACTTTACAACGGTCATTAACAAAGTAACCGTAACTGGCGTACATACAATTCAGCTCGAAACGCAAGTCATGGAAGTCTCTCGAACCAAACTCAAAGAACTTGGTATCGACTGGGCGTTTGCAAACGGTGATGACGCCATCGCCAACACTGCGAGCGGGCTTCTTACCGCCGTTGGATCCACCTTTGGCGGAACTGGAACTCAGAATTTTTCTGTCGGTGTAGCACAAAACGGAACCAGCTTTTTCTCTGCGATCAGGGCGCTTCGTCAAAACAATTTGGTGAAAGTTCTCGCAAACCCGACATTAACTGCTGTCGATGGCCGGCCAGCAAGTTTCAATGTAGGTGGCGAGATTCCGATCATAGTACCACTCGGTCTTGGTCAAGTTGGTGTTCAGTATCGTGAGTATGGCACTCGAGTCGACTACGTCGCCAAGATTCGCGGCGAAGGACGTGTCTACCTCGAGGTCCGACCGTATGTGAGCGAAATTGACCCAACCCGGAGCGTGACAATCAATGGGACGAGCGTACCTGGCTTGCGCAGTCGCTTCTTGGAAACTGGTGTTGAGCTACAAGCTGGACAGACGCTGGCTCTGGGTGGATTGCTGCAAATGCGCACCGAATCGCTCAACTCCGGTTTACCGTTCTTCTCGGACCTACCTTACTTAGGCGCACTATTCCGAACCACGCGTGAACTGCAAAATGAAATTGAATTGCTGATCACTGTGACGCCAAACTTTGCCGGGCCAATGGATGCCTACGAAGTTCCGATGGGTGGGCCAGGAACGAACACTACTAGTCCGACCGAACGCGAACTATTTCTAAAGGGCTACATCGAAGTTCCCGTTGGTGAAAATTGCCCTCCGGGCCAAAGTCAATCGGGCATGATTACGAATGGCTATCCCGCTGGACAGATGATTCAAAATCAAGGCCATGTTCAGCCGATGATGAACTCGTACGAGTCGGCACCGGGCATGATCAACACAATGCCAGTGCCTAATCCCTCGGCGCTGAGCGTTGGTCCAAACGCCCCCAAGTTGGCGAGACCGTCGGTTAGTCCTTCAACGACGAGCCGCCCGCAGATGCGTTAAAGCACTTTCGCTTTGACTGGGGACCGAAGGAGAAAATAGGTTTGTTTAAGGTAATTGAAAAATGAGCAATGTACTCCGCTTAGCGATAGTAGACCCCAAAGACGATACTCGTGAGCGTCTCAAGGTGATGCTGCTGGGCATGGACATTGTCTGGCTCGAAGCAGAGTGTTCGCGCTACGAATTCTTCCCGGATGTGATTTCTCAGTCGAAGCCGGATGTCGGCGTAATTAGTCTTGATGCTGACCCAAGCAAAGCCATTTCGCTTTTGGAGCGGATGCGATCAGACGCTCCAGAATGCTCCATCCTGGCAGTTAGCGGCACCACAGATGGACAACTGATTCTTCGAGCTATGCGGGCTGGCGCTAAAGAGTTCTTGACTCTTCCGGCGACTCTCGAAGAAATGATGAGTGCCCTCAGTCGTATTGCGGATAGCAAATTCGGCGGAGTCGACGGCAAAAGCCGCTCGTCGAAAATCATCGCCGTGGCAGGATCAAGCGGTGGAGTTGGATGTACCAGCCTAGCAGTCAATCTTGGATGTATTCTCGCGGCGAATCCAGAGAACTCTGTCGCGCTGGTTGATCTCGATTTGGCTATCGGAGACGCTGATGTCTTCTTGGATACGATTCCCGACTACAGTCTTGTAGATGTGACGCAGAATATCGCACGACTCGATTTCCAACTGCTCAAACGCTCGTTGACTAAACACAGTTCGGGTCTATACCTCTTGCCTCGCCCTGTGCAATTGCAAGATGTTAGTCTGATTACGCCAGAAACTCTCCGCCGCGTTTTCGGCTTGCTGAAAGCCACATTCACTCACATCGTCATTGACGTGTCTAAGGGCTTCAACTCAACTGACTTAGCCGCATTTGAGTTTGCCAACGACGTACTCATGGTCGCACAGCTCGATTTGCCTTGTCTACGCAACCTTGTGCGTTTGCTCATGTCCTTCGACGAAGTTGAAGGACTACGTGATAAACTCAAGATCGTGGTGAACCGCGTAGGTCTAGAGAGCGGTCAGATCAAACTAAAGAAAGCGACCGAGACTATCGGTCGCGAAATCTTCTACCAGATCCCTAACGACTACCGTACAATGATAGAAGTTCGCAACAACGGTGTTCCGCTGCTAGAACAAGCTCCCAAGGCACCTATCACACTCGCCATCCAGGGGCTCGCAGAGTTGTTAGCAGGCTCCAGCGCCAGCAGCCAAGTCGCGACTAGCGAGGATCAAGCAAGTGGCGGATCAAGTTCGTGGCTGAATTTCTGGCCCTCAAAAGGTGCGAAGGCAAAGTCACGCTAGCATTGGAATTGCATTGTCGAGTTTACGTCAAAGTACCTAGATACGTCAGCGCCTACTCACGTCGCAGCTTTGATCGGCCGAACAAGTAAAACGCATGTTCCTGTAGGCCAATTGGTTTCCTTTTTGACTGGACTCGGGCCGACTTATTTGCCGGAGCGGTTGGTTTTGGAGTTCCCGCCAATTTTCTCAGCACCGCAAGTAATTCAGCTGGAGCCATCGAAGGTGCTTTCGGTTTCCAAGAAGGCATCAATTTCGGTACCCGAGTTCCCAGCTTCGATAGCGATTCATATTCCGTATTTCCAATTCGAAAACGGACAACGCGGGGTAACTTCGAGATAGCTTTAAAACTCGGCGGAACCTGGAGTACGTGGGAATGGAATGCAGTCACGGATGTTGCCCATGCCGGTGACCCACTGAACAACGCGTTCGAAACCAAGGCCGAAACCGCTGTGAGGGACCGAGCCAAACTTGCGTAGGTCGATGTACCACCAGTACTCTTCTTCGCTGAGTTTCATTTCGCGCATGCGAGATAAGAGGACGTCCAAGCGATCTTCTCGCTGGCTGCCACCGATGATTTCACCGACTTGCGGGACAAGCACATCCATAGCGGCGACGGTTTTGTCATCGTCGTTGCACTTCATGTAAAACGGCTTGATGGTCTTAGGGTAGTTGTAAAGTATCAGTGGACCGCCGACATGTTTCTCCGTGAGGAAGCGCTCGTGTTCGGCTTGCAAGTCACAACCCCACTGGACTGCATAGTCGAACTTCTGACCGCTCTTGGTGAGTATCTCGACAGCTTCGGTGTAAGTCATGTGTTGAAAAGGTTTTTCCAAAACATGTTGCAGCGCGGCAATTGTGCCAGGTTGCACACGCTCTTCGAAGAATGCCATATCCTCAGAGCAATGGCTGAGCACATCGCCGAGTAAGCGCTTTATAAAGCGTTCGGCGAGCGCCATGTTGTCGGGTAATTCAAAGAATGCCGCTTCCGGTTCGATCATCCAGAACTCAGCCAGGTGTCGGCTCGTGTTGCTGTTCTCGGCGCGGAACGTTGGTCCGAAGGTATAAACGCGGCCAAGAGCCGTGGCGTACGTTTCGGCTTCCAATTGTCCCGAGACGGTAAGGAACGTTGACTTGCCGAAAAAATCTCGACTGTAATCGATCTTGCCGTCTTTCATCGGCAGCTTGTCGAGCGGCAGCGATGTAACGCGGAACATCTGTCCCGCACCTTCGCAGTCGCTGGCCGTGATAATCGGCGTGTTGAGGTAATAGAAACCTTCGCTTTGGAAGAACTCGTGAACGCTGGTCGCAAGTCGATTGCGAACCCGAGCGACGGCGCCGAACGAGTTCGTACGAGCTCGCAAGTGAGCCCATTCGCGAAGTTTTTCAAAAGTGTGACGTTTTTTTTGCAGTGGATAGTCGTTCGGATCAGCTAGCCCGATAACGCGCACACTGGTCGCTGCCAGCTCAGTGGCTTGTCCCTGACCTTCGCTCTTCTTCAGTACACCTAAAGCTATCATCGAACTGCCTACCGGCAACGAGGTGATTTCGGAAGCGTAGTTCGGAAGCGCGCTGTCGGCTACTACCTGCAAGTTGCTTAGGCAACTGCCGTCGTTGACTTCGATGAAGCTGAAACCACCTTTGCTATCGCGACGGGTGCGGACCCAACCGCGGATTTCGATTTCGCGACCTATGTGCGCCGGATCTTGAGCTTGTTTTACAGTCAACCAATTGCCCAGTGGACTCGCTGATGAACTCATTAGTGCACTTTCTCCGCCAGGTAACGTTCCGCATCGAGTGCCGCCATACAGCCGGTTCCCGACGACGTGATAGCTTGACGGTAATAATCGTCGGCCACGTCGCCGGCCGCAAAAACGCCTTCGACGCTGGTCTTGGTGCGGAACGCTTCCGTCCACTGAATGTAGCCGCCAGCATTCATCTTCACCTTGCCATTAAGAAAGCCAGTATTAGGCGTATGGCCGATGGCAACGAACATACCAGCAACCGCCAGCTCGCGATGGGAGTTGTCGACAGAGCTTTTTAGTTTCAGGCCGGTAACTTTTTGACCATCGCCGAGCACTTCGTCGACAATGCTGTTCCAGACCAATTCGATTTTTGGATGATTTTGAGCTCGATCACGCATGACTTGGGATGCTCGCAATTCGTCGCGGCGGTGAATTAAATAGATTTTGTCCGCACCATCCAAGTTCGCTAGATAGCTAGCCTCTTCGACGGCTGTGTCGCCGCCACCGATGACTGCCAGCGGTTTGCGACGATAGATCGGCAATGCACCATCGCAAACGGCACATGCACTGACTCCTTTATTCTTGTACTTTTCCTCTGACGGCAAGCCGAGGTAATTGGCTCGAGCGCCTGTTGCCACGATGACCGTATGAGCTAAGACGGGTTCGCCGTGCGCGGGAATTACTTTGTAGGGCTTGCTTGAGAAATCGACATCGACAATATCGTCGCCGACGACGCGAGTGCCAAAGTTGAGGGCTTGCTGCTTCATCAACTCCATCAGCTCCACGCCTTGAACGGCATAGAAAGGCTTGCCATCTTTTTCATGGCCTTTCGGAACTGGTGGAAGGTTATAATGTCGATCTGTGTCGACGGCGCTTTCAATAAATGCACGGATGTTGCCAGCCGGAAAGCCGGCGTAGTTTTCGACTTCGGTTGTCCAGGCCAGTTGCCCAAGCGGAATCATCTCCGGCTTGGCAGTACCCTCAAACAAAAGTGGTTTAAGGTTCGCGCGGGCAGCGTAAATCGCTGCCGACCAACCGGCTGGACCACTACCGATAATTACTGTGCGCTCAACGTCAGCCATCGAAGCCCTAACTTTCAAAGGAGATCCCTGATGAGTTCAATCTAGGCCAAGATTATAGGCTTTGGGAACTCCTTTTCACAGTTGAGGTGGCAGCCTGCCAGAATTGTCCATTGACTCGTCGTTTCGAGCTTCGGCTGCACGCAGGACTGTCGTTGCTCACTAGTCGTCGCTAGTGGGCCCTGCTGACGGACAGACGTTATGCCGCAATGGCTCGCCCGTAATCTCGGCACACTTATAGTAGTTGAGCATACAGTCCTTACCACCGTTTCCGCAGCATGCTATGAATTCCTGCACGCAGTAATCAAGCGGCTTACCCACACGAGCGTGTCCAGCAAGCGAGAACGGGTTTCGTTCGTATTCTAAAATCGACGTGGCTTGGGGACCAATTTGCGTCGAAATCGAGGGCATTTTGCCGCCACCACCGCAACTACAATTGTTTTGAGTAACTTGCTTGGCATTTTGGGAAAATACTCGTGTAGCGGCACTTGACGGTTGCTGAACGACCGACCAGTTCTGCGTCGATGAGTTGGTTATACTTTGAACCACCGGATAGCTCTGGATTACGGGATAGCTATCCACAATTGGATGGCTCTGCACAACTGAACAACCTTGCACAACAGGATAGCTTTGCAGAACAGCATAGCTAGCGCAGCGATTGTTTGTTTGACAAGGTGGTACCTTGGTTGACGGGAGCCTGTACTCCGATTGCGGACAAGACTGATAGCGTGCCTTTATTGGCGCGGCGCTATAACAGTTGCGATGAGTTTTGGGACACTGCGCCGTTGTTGCGTTTACGATGAGGGCGGACAACAAACACGCTAGGGCAATTGAATTACGCACTGAACACTCCTTTTGGGTAAAAAACGAGAGACCGAGGAGATCTTTCTAGTTCTCGCGCCGTAGGTCCAGAGCATTTTTCAAACAAAGTGCGTTAGCAAAGCAAATGCTCTCAGGAATCAAACAATAACTTTGGGGCAACGAATGCTAGTAAAGGAGATCGCTAGTTCCGTACAGAAAGCTGTTGCGGATGTGATTGCCTGCGGCCATTGGCAGCATTACAACGGCCCGAATACCAAGAGCTTGGCAGCGCAGATGGCGGGCCGTGTGGGTCAGCGCCAAGTACAATTAACCAGCAGCGGTACTGCTGCGCTGGAAATCGTCTTACGTGCGGCTGGAATTGGTGCAGGAGACGAAGTTCTCCTCTCTTGCTATGATTATCCTGGCAATTTTTGGGCTATCGAGCGTGTAGGGGCTCGCCCAGTTTTGGTAGATACGGCAGCGGATAGCTGGCGCATAGATCGCGAATCGCTCGAGATGGCGTATCAGCCGTCATGTAAAGCTTTGATAGCTAGCCACCTGCATGGAGAATTGCAAAAGGTTGATGAACTGAGAGCTTGGTGTGATCATCGAAAGCTCCTTTTACTTGAAGATGTTTGTCAGTCGTTAGGGGCATACTGGCAAGGATCGCCAGTAGGTAGCTACGGGCATGCCGCGATACTGAGTTTTGGGGGCGGCAAGCTGTTATCGTGCGGACGCGGAGGAGCTTGGGCAACCTCCGATGAAACGCTCGCAATTAAAGCTCGAGTAGCGGGAGGCGCCGGGAGTGGTCCCTACGCTTTAAGTGAGATTCAAGCGACAACCGTATTGGCTCAATTACCCTGGCTTGATGAAATCAATTCAAGTTGCCGCGATTTTTTTGAAGCACTCGATCGGCAACTGAAAGTAGATAAATGTGATTGGAACTTCGTGCCAATGAGCACGTTAGATAGCACTGCATTCTACCAATGCGGATGGCAGTTAAACGAGAGGGTCACCGATGAAGATCGTCAAATGTTATTGACGACATTGCATCGCACGCCGCACGAGAACGAAGAAATTCTGGATCTGCCATTTGGAGTTGGGTTTCCTGGATTTCACCGCCGGTCGTCCAGAAGATGCCGGGTATCTCAATCCCTAAGCCACGCGACAGCCGCTGCGAATCGCACGCTTGTCCTCCATCATCGTGCTGTTCTACAGCAGCAATGGACCCCCGAAAAGCTAGCGAACTGGATCACTTTTTGCATTGCCCGCACTCAATGATCGCGATTCTGCCAAAGCTGCAAGCGGCTCGCCGAATTGACGAGCCGCGTGTGGGTGGGTTACATCGCATGCTTATCGAGTGCAATGTTTTCAAATTCATCGAAATCGATTGTCATCGTTGCAGCGCGACGCATTGGTACGACTTGAGCTGCCTTTTCAGGTTGCCCTTTGAGCTCCCCTCGCAGGATTTTTACGTCCGCTGGGGCTTCAATTCCCAAGGTAATGCGATTTCCGCAGATCTTCGAGACAACCAAAACGATGTTGTCACCGATAACCAGCTTTTCACCTTCTTTACGACTTAGAACTAACATCAGACTGACCTCCTTGAAGCGTTTTAATGGGCACCATTAGCAACTCGCTAGATGGCAGCAAAACTTGGAAACTAGACTCCATTTGCGACAGATTTGTTCAAGTCTTGTACCGGAATCCCCAGGGTGCAATAACTGTTCCGAGTTTCCAAAAGCTTGGAAAAATCTTTCGCTAAGTGTTAACTACGAGGAAAGGACCAACCCTGTTCACCAATGTCACTTTGAAACAGACGATTTCTTGGTTGCTAGCAAACCTTAGTCGTTCCGTTTTTTACAATATTGTTGTTCCACGATGAGAATTGTGTCTCAAGGTGGTTCGCGACATCATGACTTGCGACTTGGATACTGCGAACTTGAATTCATCCCTCGACTACCTCATTAAACGACCGCCCTAAGACACCTTTGGTCACCGAGAAAACGATTTTCAAAAATCCTAGGAAATTTCCCCGTACAGATCTTTGGCTGCAATACCGTTCCATCTGGATTTAGCTTAACTGGATAGCATCGATTTGTACTTCGACGCCTTGAATGTCAAAACCCGAAGCCCTATCGCCTAGAAAAACAGGCCTCTTTGAAGTAAAAAATAGAAGCATGGGGCTAGCGATTGCCGCTTGACCACCGGTAGCTGAGCTGCCGCGCGGAATTCTGAATCGAAATATTCTGACGAAACGACCGCTTGGATGAAGCAGTACCTGGAACTGATGCAAAAGGTCCTTGACGAGGGACACAGCAAGCCCGATCGGACAGGCACTGGAACGCTTAGTCTATTCGGCCACCAGATGCGATTTGATCTATCGGCTGGCCTGCCGCTGCTAACTACGAAGCGAGTTCATTTGCGCAGTATCTTAGTGGAGCTGCTCTGGTTCTTACGTGGCGAGACAAACCTTAGCTTTCTGCACAAGCACAAAGTTTCCATTTGGGACGAATGGGCTGACGAGAACGGGGAGTTGGGACCAGTTTACGGCAAGCAATGGCGTTGCTGGGAATCTGCCAATGGTCAAACGGTGGACCAGATTCTCGAAGTCCAACAACAGATTCGCGATAACCCCAACAGCCGCCGCTTGATCGTGAGCGCCTGGAATGTTGGGGACGTTCCGCAGATGGCGTTGCCACCATGCCATTTGTTGTTTCAGTTCTACGTGGCAGATGGTCGATTGAGTTGCCAACTTTATCAGCGCAGTGCGGATCTATTTTTGGGCGTGCCGTTCAATATCGCTTCTTACGCTTTACTGACGATCATGATGGCAAGAGCAACGGGCTACGAACCGGGCGATTTTGTACACACCCTCGGCGACGTGCATCTCTACTCAAACCACCTCGAACAAGCTCGCTTGCAATTGACTCGCGAGCCTCGCAACCTGCCAACCATAAAGATTCTCAAGAACCGAGATTCAATCTTGGACTTTGAGTTTGAAGACTTCGAATTAGTCGATTACGATCCGCACCCTCACATTCCTGCGCCGGTTGCAGTTTAAACCCAATACCTTTCAATTCTTCGTTTAACAGTCACCCGCAGGCGTACTCGATACCATTAACGTACGCCTGCGGAGACTGGTTAAAGTTAAACGATTTCACGCATAGACTCTACCTGGGAACACACTGTCTTCGAGGCTCCGCCTCGCTTAGAATTCCGAACTAGACTTCATTGAACGGTATTGGACTTTGAGAGAGTTACATGGCTAATAAGAACGTTCTGGCGATCGCGGCCCATCCTGATGACATTGAATTTGTCATGGCGGGCACACTGTTGCAGTTGGCCGCGCGCGGCTGGACAGTACATTATTTCAACATCGCCAACGGGTGTTGCGGATCGATGACGCTCTCGCAGGAAGAATGTGCGGCTACTCGGATGCTGGAAGCGCAGGCTTCTGCTGCATTGATCCCTGCCAAGTTCTATGCGCCGATTTGCAATGACCTTGAGATCACTTATAGCACTGAGTTGCTTCAGAAGGTGGCTTCCGTCATCCGGCAAGCTCAACCTCAGATCGTGTTGACTCATTCGCTGGTCGATTACATGGAAGATCATCAGTACGCGGCAAGGTTGGCTGTGACGGCTGCATTTGTGCGAGGCATGCCCAGCTACACGCCGCAGCCAAGTGCTGCGGCCTATCAAGACGACGTCGCTGTCTACCATGCCCAGCCACACGGCAATCGCACTCCGATGGGCGAAATTGTCAAACCAACTCACTACGTCGATGTGACCAAGTTTTCTGAGCGTAAACAACTATTGCTGCGGACGCACACGAGCCAAGGTGTGTGGTTGGACGATACCCAGCGAATGGGATCCTATATCGACACGATGCTGGATCTAAACCGCGAAGTCGGTTCATTTAGCCGGCGATTCGAATTCGCGGAAGGTTGGCGGCGGCACTTGCACCTTGGTCTATCCACTGCCGGCTACGACCCATTGCGAGAAGCCTTGGCCGCAGATTTGCTCGTAAACTAATGCTCCATTTTAGATTTTTGGGTTGGGGTTCAAGTTTTTTCAGGTTTTCGTGTGCCACTGGCCCGGCCAGTGCAATCGTAGTTCACGTTGTTCATCAACAATAACTTTCCCAATGGTTCAATGCTTCAACTCAAAGTAGCCGGAGTAGAAATCTTGATCCGCATTGACAATTACCAATCCATGCTGAACGCACACTTAATCTGGGAAGAGCCAAAGTTAGACGA
>Ga0105046_10008343_pt1 | contig 16285 bp, 14 predicted proteins | sample MAT03_FD_78385 | JGI IMG/M metagenome (GOLD analysis project Ga0105046, IMG submission 78385) | Freshwater microbial communities from Lake Fryxell liftoff mats and glacier meltwater in Antarctica - MAT-03 (megahit assembly) | ecosystem: Environmental > Aquatic > Freshwater > Ice > Liftoff...
CATCCTTTGCGCAGGCCGGCGGGGTCGCCGCCCTGACCGGACCGCAGGAATTCATCACCGAGATGGTCTCCGCGTGGGATCGCCGTCGGAGAGCGATATCGACCGGTCTCAGCGAGATCAAGGGAATCAACTGCCCGCTGGCCGAGGGCGCGTTTTATGCCTTTGCCGACATCCGCGGAACCGGACTCGATTCGGTCACCTTCGCAGACAAGGCTCTGCAGGAAGCATTCGTGGCGGTTGTGCCGGGTGTCGCCTTCGGTGCAGCCGGCGAAGGGCATGTTCGGATGTCGTTCGCAACCGGTGACGATCTGCTCGAAAAGGCCGTTCAACGCATCGCCGATCTATTCGGCCGCAAGTAGCCTCAATTTCAACAATTTCAGGAAAGGAGTGGCAAAATGCCACTCCTTTTAGCAGTCCTTGGTTTACTCAGAGATGCCCGCGATAAGACCATATTGAATCAGGCCCTATGAGGGACCCAGTTCCAGCGGTGTCGGTTCGGTCGTGAGAAATGCATTCAGCAAATCAAGGGCACCTTCGATATCGCAAGTGTCGGCCATCTCGAACGGTGAGTGGGTGTAGCGAGTCGCGATTCCGAGCAGTGCCGTGGGGATACCTGCGCGGATAAGTGCTGCCCCGTCACTCCCGAACCCCGGAAAAATGCACTCTTGAAAAGGAATGTTGTTCACTTTACCAACAGCACACAGCCGAGAAATGACGCGACGATCGTAGTGTGTCCAGGAATCCTTGTAGACGAGAGCCGGACCGGCGCCGAGCGAAATCGGCATTTCGCGGGGGTCGATCCCCGGATAATCGCCGATTGGGCCGGTATCGATCGCGATCGCGAGATCGAACTTGGCATAAGAACCGAGCGAAGTCGCACCAACCAGACCAATCTCCTCCTGGACCGTGGCGCAGAGCGATAGGTCGTACTTGATTTCGCTTCGGTCAATGCTTTCAAGAACATGAGTCATCAAGGCGAGCGCGACACGGTCGTCGATCGCTTTGCCGATGACACGCGTCCCGACTCTGCGCGTGGGTGGATTCCAGATCACACCTGCGCCGACATGCGCGCCAGCGGCTTCCGCCTCCTCTCGTGAGGTCATGCCAATATCGATAAAGATGTCGTTGATGGACGTCAATGGTCCATCGTCTGCTCGGGTCGAGAGGATATGCCCGGTAATTGTGGCAAAGAGCCCTTCTATGCGAGCACCCCTTCCGACGATCAGGGCCGGTTGGCCGACTGGATGGCGGTGGTAGAGACTTTTGGACCCGCCCGCCTGCGCGTCTGTCAACCAGACAAATCCGCGAGCGTCGATCGATTTGACCACGTAACCGATTTCATCGGCATGACCCTGAAGAAGAAGGCGGGGACCGCCTCCGGGGAGGTGCGCAAGAACATTGCCGATCGGGCTGGATGTGACAACCGCGCCGAGTTTAGACCAGCGCTCTCGGCACCAGGCGAGAATCGGTTCTTCCTGTCCGGTCGGTCCGGGAAGTTCCATCAATTCGATCATCGTATCGATGAGACCGTGAGCTCGCTGATTCGCCGACACGTTCCAATCCCCTTTTGACGACATTGACCGCTCGAATGTTGGAGACTACCATCCGAAGAGCATTTGAGCGTTTGAACCGATTGGACGAAAGAGGACCAAAGTGCAGATTGAAGCGAGATTGCAGGAACTTGGCATTGAACTTCCCGAAGCAGTAATGCCAATTGCGACATACGTTCGTTACGTCAGAACCGGGAATCTTCTCTTCATTTCTGGCACCGGTCCATCCAACTCCGCCCCAATCGGTAAGGTCGACACCGATCTGACGATTGAACAGGGTTATGCAGTCGCGCGCGAAGTAGGTCTGCAGCTCATTGCGACTGCAAAAGCGGCACTGGGTGATCTCGACCGCGTGGTGCGCGTCGTCAAAGTGCTTGGTATGGTGAATTCCGCACCTGATTTCGGTGATCAGCCGAAAGTCATTAATGGTTGCTCGGATCTGCTGGTCGAGGTCTTCGGCGAAAAGGGTCGCCACACCCGATCGGCCGTCGGCATGGGCGCGCTTCCCGGCGGGATTGCCGTCGAGATCGAGTGCACGCTCGAAGTCGAGTAACCGGGCAGCACAATTACATCTTTACCACCAGCGGCGCTTTGCCGCTGGCGGATTTGTTTTCCGAACGGAGTCACTCTATGGTTGATGCGAAAAAAGTGCCCGTGACAAAAGATGGTCTCGAGCGCCTCAAGGGCGAACTCGAAGAGTTGAAGGAGATCAAGCGACCGTTCATCGCGGCACAAGTCGCAGAGGCGAGATCTCACGGTGACCTTCGGGAGAACGCGGGTTATGAAGCTGCTCGCAACGATCAAATGATGAACGAGAAGCGAATCTCTGATCTGGAGACGCTCGTTCGAAACGCGATCGTACTCGACGAGTCCAAAGCCCGATCAACTGAGATCGTGGGTCTCGGATCCCGAGTCATCGTAGACTTCGGTGGGGATGAAGAGACGTACACGATTGTCGGCGCGATCGAAGCGAAACCATCCAGGGGATTGATTTCGAACGAGTCGCCAATCGGAAAAGCGCTTCTCGGAAAGCGGTCCGGTCAGAAGACATCGGTCTCCACTCCAGGCGGAGTGACTTCGGTCACTATCCTTCGCATTGAATAGTCCCGTCACGAACCCACGGTGAATATCGCTCGACTGTTTCGAACAAGTTGGCGCGACATCCAGGCTTCGCGACGGCAGGATGCTGCCTACCGCGAGATATGGAACGCATTCGCCTATTACCCGGAAGTTGCCGACGGTCGACACGACACTGAGAGCTGGACGGCGGAGGCCGGGCCATTCGCGATCTGTGTCATCAGGGTACCGGCAAAAGTGCTGAAGCCATCGCTTGATGAGATTCGTGAATCATTGACGACGTATGATTTCGTCCGACTGCACCCCGACCATTTTCTCCACATCACCTTGCAGGAACTCGGTTTCTTAACTGATTTGCCGCAGAGGACGGATGAAATTACTCCGGACCGGCTTGAAGAGTTCGTCAACGGAGCATCATCGGCACTCACCGGCGCTATTCCGTTCGATCTTCGGCTGGGTGGGGCGAACTCATTCCAGGATGCCGCATTTCTGGACGTTCATGATCGTGGGCAATGCAGCCGCATCCACACCCGCCTGCGTGAACTGGCCGCCGTGCCCAGTCAACCCAAATACGCGTATGTGCCGCACTCGACGATCGCGCAGTATGCGACCGAATGCGCCGCACCAGGACTGACGGAGGCGATGTCGAACTGGCGCGACCGTCGGTTCGGTTCGTTCACGGTTCATGAGATCGAAGTCGTGACGATCGATCTACACGAGCCGTACCCCGAATTGAAAACGATTGGCGTCATTCCACTGGTCGGGTGAATTCGTTTTCGTCAGGAGTGGCTCCGGAATCCCGACAAGCAGGTCCGCCGGGTGTGAGGGAATATCGCGGGCACGTTTTGTCGAAACGGTCAATCCTTCGCGCGGGGTTCAATCCGTCAGCCGGAGATCCATACGCAACAGATCGGACTGATCCGAGATACCCGGTGGGATCTTGGTGGTTGCGGGCAATAGTAACCAGACTTCTCCCTTCTTGACCAATCTGGGAGAATCCAATTCCCATTCTTCATCTCGAATCGACAGGCGCGCGGATCCCGCCGCAATTGCGTTCTTGACTCAGTCCGTGTCAGATCCGTACATCGGAATGAAGAGATAGCCACCAGGAAGGCGGTGCGCGTCCATCGGCGTTCGATATGTCCGGCCAGACAATCTGCCGACGTGAATCAGCACCGGTCTGGCACCCCGTTTGATCTCGAGCGGATTGAACAGATGTTTATTAATCCTGGTAAGCCAGCGCGGTAGAGACATCGCGATCTCCTCACTTCCTTACGTGGTTACGGGTATCGGCGTGGCCGATCCACGTTCCGACGATCTCCAACTGAAGAACCTGACATCATGACCACGACGCTGTTTGCACGGCGAATGTGCCAATCGTGCTGGCATGGGGGCCGCCCGCCCTAACCCTGCCGGGAATGATCACTGGGAGCGGAAAGAACGGCGAGGTCCAGCGCCCCCGCGCTACCAAAATGGATGCCTGTGATGCGTTGGTGGCCCGTCCCAGGCGATTGAAACGCTGGTCAATCGCACCTATTGCCGGTCGCTCTCGGTCAGATTAACAAAAAACGACCGGCCGTGGAAAATCCACGAACCGGCCGACTTTCATAGGAGTTATGACTCGATCAGGCGAGACCGGCGGCTTTCGCGAGCACGGCTGCCTTGTCGGTTCGTTCCCAGGTGACATCAAGATCATCGCGACCAAAATGACCGTATGCTGCGGTCTGTCGGAAGATCGGGCGCTGGAGATCGAGATGCGCGATGATCGCCGCCGGGCGGAGATCGAAGTGCTCCATCACCAGTTTTTCGATCATCGCATCAGGCACCTTGCCGGTGCCAAATGTTTCGCACATGATCGAAACCGGGTGTGACATGCCGATGGCATACGAGATTTGCAGTTCGAAGCGGTCCGCCAGACCCGCCGCAACCACATTCTTGGCCACGTAGCGGGCCGCGTACGCCGCGGAGCGATCGACCTTGGTCGAGTCTTTGCCGGAGAAGGCGCCACCGCCGTGCCGCGCCATCCCACCGTAGGTATCGACGATGATCTTGCGGCCAGTCAGCCCTGCGTCCGCCATCGGTCCACCGATGTGGAATCGTCCACTGGGATTGATATAGATCTTGGTGTCGGCATCGATCAGATGCGATGGAACCACGCGATCGATGACTGCCGCGCGTACTCCCTCGGTAATCACCTCATTTGAAACGTGATCGAGGTGCTGTGTCGAAATAACGATCGCCTCGACACGCTTTGGCTTTCCGTACGCGTACTCAACAGTCACCTGGCTCTTGCCGTCGGGCAACAACCAATCAAGTTCACCGGATTTTCGGACCGACGCGAGTTTGCGGGCAAGCTTGTGCGCCAAAGAGATCGGAAGCGGCATGAGCTCGTCGGTTTCGTTGCAGGCGAACCCGATCATCATGCCCTGATCGCCGGCGCCGGTCAGATCGAACGGATCCGTGTTGCCACCATCGCGCGTTTCGAGCGCATGATCGACACCGGCCCGGATTTCCGGACTCTGCCCCTTGATCGCGACCATCACGCCACAGGTTTCGCTGTCGAAGCCATGCGATGAGTGGGTGTACCCGATGTCCTTGATCACGGAGCGCACAAGTGCGGGGATATCGACATAAGTGGAGGTCGTGATCTCACCGAACACGAAGATCGTCCCGGTTGTGGTCGATGTTTCGCAGGCGACTTTGCCGGTCGGGTCTTCCGCCAAAATGGCATCAAGCACCGCATCCGAAATCTGATCACAAACCTTATCAGGATGTCCTTCCGTCACCGACTCAGAGGTGAAGAAGGATTTTGGCGATGTGCTGAACGTTGTCCCCATCAATTGCTCCGTACCATCAAGGCCTACGCCTTCCGAACCAATCCGCGCTTGCTGACCATCTGCCGGCGACTATTGCCAGGATGTGAGGTAGGTCGCCTGCTCTTCGGTCAACTGGTCGATCTCGATTCCCATGCTGACGAGTTTCAATCGGGCGATCTCCTGATCGATCTCGTGAGGAACATTGTAGACGCGATTTTCGAGATTCTTGCCTTCGCGAACGATGTAACCGGCAGCGAGTGCCTGATTCGCGAAGCTCATGTCCATGACGCTGGCGGGGTGCCCCTCGGCCGCAGCAAGGTTGATCAAACGGCCTTCGCCCAGAACGATAAGGTGCTTGCTCTCGCTGATCTGGAACTCCTCAACGAAGGGACGCAGGGTACGTCGACCTTCGCCCGCCATTTCGCTTAGAACCTTCACATTGACTTCGGAATCAAAGTGACCGGAATTGGCGAGAATCGCCCCATCCTTCATTGCTTCGAAGTGCGACTTGTCAACCACATTGATATTGCCGGTCGCGGTGATGATAAGATCGCCATGAGGGGCCGCCTGCTCCATCGGCATGACCGCGAAGCCATCCATGGCTGCTTCCAGCGCCTTGACTGGATCGATTTCGGTCACGATCACCCGTCCGCCCATGCCGCGGAATCGCATCGCGATACCCTTACCGCACCAGCCGTATCCGGCGACGATGATGGTTTTGCCCGCGATCAGAATGTTGGTTGCGCGAAGAACGCCGTCGATCGTGCTTTGTCCGGTTCCGTACCGATTGTCAAAGAAGTGCTTGGTGTCGGCATCGTTGACCGCAACGATCGGGAACTTGAGGATGCCCTCTGCTTCCATCGCTCGTTCACGAATCACACCCGTGGTGGTCTCTTCGGTCGCGCCGATGATGTTGCCGAGGAGATCGGTCCGCTCGGTGTGAAGTGTGGTCACCACGTCTGCTCCGTCATCGATGATGACATGGGCATTGTGCTCGAGCGCCGAAATGATGTGACGATGATAAGTCGCCGCATCTTCGCCCTTGATGGCGTAAACCGAAATCCCCTCTTCGACCAGCGCAGCGGCAACATCATCCTGAGTTGACAGGGGATTGCTCGCGCAAAGAACCGCGTCAGCGCCACCCGCTTTGAAGGTGAGTGCAAGGTTCGCGGTTTCGGTTGTGATGTGGGCACAGACCACCATCCGGATCCCGGCGAGTGGCTGGTCGGCCGCAAAGCGCTCCCGAATCAGGCGAAGCACCGGCATTTCGCGAGCTGCCCAGTCGATTCGTCGTCGTCCCGCGGGAGCCAGTGAGACATCTTTAATATCGTAGTTCTTCGTTGCAGACATTCGTGATCCTCCATAACGCGCAGCCGGATACGGCTGCCTGGGCGTTGCCGCCTGACTACCGATTGGGTGCGAAGTCCGCGAGACTCAACGATCCCGCGTAATCTGGAAATGAGGTATCGAATCGCTCAATGAATTCCGAAGCTGTGTAACTATGCTCCTGCGTGCCGACCTGCTCAACCACATATGTCGCGGTCAAACCGGCGATCCGGCCGACGATTTCGAGATCGCGACCGAGCAGCAGCCCTTTAATAAGACCGGAGCGATAGGCATCTCCGGCCCCTGTCGGGTCTTTGACGATCGACGCCGGCGCCGAAGGCACCCGCACCCGTTTGCCGACCTGTCGCAGTTCGGACCCCTGATCGCCATACGTAACGACAAGAAGGTCAACACGCTTTTCGAGATCGTCGAGGGTCAATCCAGTTTTGCGCTCGATCATCGCGTATTCGTAGTCGTTCGCGATCAAACCCCAGGAAGAATCAATTCCTGAAACAAGATCGTCCGCCGATAGAATGATGATCTGGAAAGCCGGGTCATAAATGAGTTTGCAACTCGTTTCGCCAAGTTGCTGCGCGTGGATTTTCATGACGCTGGGTCCGGTCGCTCCGACGAGTGCGTACGCAGACTTGTTCCCGATCCCGGTGAGATCGATTGTCGCGGCCAGGTCGGAAGGTCCGGGGAAGAATGATGCGATGTGGTTGTCCTTGCGGTCAGCCATCATGAAAGCGGAGGCAGTTGCCTGATCGTCCACCTGGATTACGGAGGTCAGATCGACCCCCATCGCTTCCATGGTTTCGCGATACGGTGCGAAGTCGTGCCCGACCGCACCGACAAGAGCGGAGGAGGTGCCAAGCAGGGCGAGGCTATATGCCATATTGCCGCCGCAACCACCGCGTTGCTTGCGAAGAGTATCGACCAGGAAACTGACCGAGATCACGTGGGTCTTGTCGGGAATAATGTGATCGGCGAATGAGCCGCCAAACGACATGATGTAATCGAACGCGATTGACGCGCTAATGACAACCGGCGGAACACCAGTCTGGGTATTTTCTGTCATTACCTACTCAGGAGACAAATGCCGCGTTGGGCACCGCACGACGCCCCAAAAGTTAGGGGCACCAGAGTTGGGAGCATAGCACGATCTGATTGACAGGTGCTATTTCCTATGGTGTTTCTTCGTCATCTTCGTCAGTCTGAACTTCTTCCAGCCGATGCGGAAAATGACCATTCTGCTTCGCGCACACGTGTTCTCCCGGTCCTATGGGCCGACCGCATAGCGGACAGATCGGTCGACCGGCAGAGACCACGTTCACAGCCTCGTCGACCAGCTCGCGGGCCAGATCCGGAGACAGCAGGCATTCGAAAGCCGCTGCATTCGGGTCCGGGGACTCCAATTCGTGGGCAATGATGACCAGTTTATGGAGGGTCTCGTCGTAACCAAGCTCCATCCGTCCCGCCCGAATCTGATGGGGCGAATCGGTTGCGAACTCTGGCAGTGAAAACGATTGAGTCGAACTGGAGGGACCGCGATTCGGAAGATTCTCCAGGACATTTTCGAGCGCCTCTGCCAGGCGTCGCAGTTGCTCCTTCTCCATCCAGACGATCCGGGTTTCCCCGTTGACGATCGCCAGCAGGCGAAAGCGGCGCTCACCGGGTCGGCCGATCGCCTCTGCCTTGATGCGTTCCGCATCCTCTTTTCCACGTCCGCCCGAAGGAACATCCGACATTGTCTCTTCACCCTCGTATTCGCGATTGTTATTGAACAGGAATTGCTCGACCTGTTGTTGACTCATTTATAGCTGCCACAACGACGCCGGACCCGACTGGGTCCGGCGCATTGTGCATCAGGCTGGTGGAGCATCGTCAATAGCCACGCACCACTATCATCCTTTTCTACATTTTGGGCGACTCAACCTCGATCGGTTCGCTCTTTGGCTCTGGGTTCGGCTTGACCGTTCCGTTCGTGGAGACGGATGCATGGTTCTGACCAATCGCCGGAACCTTCTCCATCAGATCCGAAACCTTCATTCCGGTGAGAGACTCGAAGAGCGCGGGCACCTGGGCAATCATAGTCGCCATGTCAGCCGTTATCCGGCTGACCCCTGCTCCCTGTCCGTTGCTTTCGCCAGTCGACACAACGGTGATGCGATCAACATTGCTGAGCGGACCGGCCATCGCCCTCACCACTTCCGGCAACCCGGTCAGCAATTTGTCGATGATTGCCGCCTGGTTGTATTCGAGGAAAGCTTCGGCCTTGACCTGCATTGCGGTTGCTTCCGCGTTGCCCTTGGCAAGAATGATCTCCGCTTCTGCGTTACCCTGAAGTCGAATGACGTCAGCCTGGGCCTGACCTTGAAGCCGGTTGGATTCCGCCAAACCGCTGGCCGAGAGCACCGCCCGCTGGCGCTCAGCTTCGGCCAGTGTTTCGATCCGTTTCTTTTCGATTTCGGCAGAACGAAGCACGGTCGCGATCAGTTCCTTTTCGCGTCGGAGAATCTCGGCCTCCTGGACCGCGACTTCTCCCTGTTTCCGCACCTGTTCGATCCTTACCTGCTCTTCGATGACCCTCTGCTGCTGGATATTGGCCTGAATCTCATATGCCTTATCAGCGGTAGCCTGCTGCGCTTTGACCGTTGCGTCGTATTCCGCCCGCTTTGTTTCCAGGTCTCGAACAGCCTCCGCCTGGCGGGTCTGGCTGGCCGTTTCAGCGATCACCTTTTCCTGATCCGCAACTGCTTCAGCGATTCTGGCTTCTTTCGATGCCTGGGCGCGCTTGATCGCCGTGTCACGCTCGGCCTCGGCGGTCGCAATGTCTGCCTGGCGGCGAACCATGGCGATATCCGGGCGACCCATGTTCGTGATGTACTCGTTGGAGTCGCGAATTTCCTTGATGGTGAATGAAATGACTTCCAACCCCATTTTGCTGAGGTCATCGGCAACCTGAGAGCGGACCTTCTCAGAAACCATTTCCGGTTCCTTTACGATCTGCTCAACCGTCAACTGCCCGATAATTCCGCGCAGGTGACCTTCCATCACGAGCCGAATCAAACCTTCGCGCTCTTCCGGGGTTTTGGTCAGGAATTGCTCTGCAGCTGTCTTGATGCTGATTTCATCCGACTTGACCTTGATTTGGGCGACCGCTTCGACAATGACCGCGACACCCTGACTTGTATAGAACGCATTTGTCGGAGTGACATCGAAACTCATCAGTTCGAGGGAGAGCTCGCGCGCCTGCTGTACCATCGGCCAGACGATCGCGCCGCCCCCGACAACCACCTTTTGCCCGCCGATTCCATAGACAATCAATGCCTGGTTCGGCCCTACTTTTCGGAACATCGATGCGACGAGCCCAAGGATCAACACCGTCACCAGCACCAGGCCGACAACGATGATCACGACTCCAATGAAACCCACTGTCCACTCCTTTGTTCGGTTCCGGAACCGGGCCGGAACCCACACTGATGACGACTATCATCAGATCTGTCGAAAGAGACGCTCTCGTCAGGGCGGTGAATGTTCTCCCGAAGATTTTGCATCGAGCACGAAACGCGACTCCCAATCTTCACTGGCTTCGAGCGCTTTCCAAGGCTCGACATAGGAAATCCCATGTTCACGTCGCAGGACGATTACTTCTGAACCCCGTGTGATGGAAAGTCCGACTGGAGCGCGTGCGGCGGATACCTGACGAACGCCGTTCATCTCATACACGATCTCGCCAACGCCACCATCGCGGATCGGTGAGGTGACCCGGCCAATTGATCCGGTCAGGCGTTCTTTACGGGCATCGAGAAAGGTCTCCTTCCCCTTCACCCATTGCAGCAGTCGAAGAATCAGATATCCGCCAACTGCTCCGGCTACCAGCCCGCCAAGCAAACTGATAATGACGTGCAGACCTGCGCCATTTCGCAGCAGATATGCCGCACCGCCAAACCAGGTCGAAAAGGCGAGCAGGGTGGCGACATTAAAAACATTTGCGTCAGTGGAGTGATCGGTGTTTCCGTGGGCTTGAATGTCGCCTAAATGACCGTGTCCGACATGACCTGCGGCAGAGCCACCCAAGTCGAACGCGCCAAAGAGCAAGGAGATGCTCGTAAAGGCGAGGCCGAAGAAGAACAAAATCAGAAATATTGCGTCCAGCGCATCATTGACGACGAAGACATCACCGAACATTCAATTCACCAGTTTCTGGGTCGGATCCGGCGGGAGAGTATCCCGGCGCAACAGAACCGATTGGCGTCCAAAGGCGTTCAACATTGAACGTTGCCTGCCAATCGGTATTGTCGTTTACCCATTGACTATTGTACGGCCCATTTGAAGGCATGGTTTCATTAACGACGTTCGCTGTCGTTGGCTGGAATACTGAAATCTCTGGCTTATCACCAGCTGAGTCTATACTCCGGAAGCATGGAAACGAGGATTTGAGCCGTATGTCATTCCGGGAAAATCAAAATGAAGAGCTCGCGGTGTTGGAGCTGATCGAGCAGGATCTCGCGACGCCCGAAACGCACGCTGTGCCCGCGGCGGCTGCAGAAACCAGGATTGAAGCCAGTCTCAGCATCGATATTGTGCGGGCTGACCCAGAAGTGCAGGCGCTCATTCGCCAGGCAAACACCAATCTGGGTGTGCTCGGTTTCACCGAACATGGATTCCGCCACGTTGGGCTGGTTTCCAACATCGCCCGAAACGTTCTCAGGCTATTGGGTTACGATGGCAGGCAACAGGAGCTCGCAGCGGTCGCCGGGTATCTGCATGATATCGGCAACATCGTCAGCCGCCACGGCCATGCGGCAACGGGAGCGCTGCTCGCCTACCCGATCCTGACCCGCCTGGGGATGGCACCGGAAGATACCGCCATTGTGCTTGGCGCGATCGGCTCGCACGGCGACGATCACGGTCGGCTCGGAGAACCCGTGCACCCGCCTTCCGCGGCGTTGATACTTGCCGATAAATCGGATGTGCACCGGTCCCGCGTGCGAAATCCCGACCCAGCGACTTTCGACCAACATGACCGCGTCAACTACGCAGCGACGTCTTCGTTCTTGCGGGTTGCGACGGATGCGAAAACGATCACGCTCCAACTTGAAATCGATACGACGATTGCTCCGGTCATGCACTACTTCGAAATCTTTCTTCCTCGCATGCTCATGAGTCGCCGCGCGGCCGAGCATCTCGGATGTGAATTTCACATCACGATGAACGAGGTGGTCCTGCTCTAGAGAACCCGAGGAAGATGGCATGGTTGATTATCGTTGGCGCTACTTCGATCCACTCATGATGATTGTGACCCTGGTCCTTATGGGATTCGGGGTCGTATCGGTTTGGAGTGCGATGGGAGGCGGAAGTCTCACTCCCTCCAACAACGGTGTCCAGCAGGCGATCTTCGGTCTGGCCGGCGTGTTGATGCTCTTCTTCATTGCCAATATCGATTACCGCTTTCTGGGATCGCTGGCCTGGTTCATTTACATCGGTTCACTGGTGATGCTGGTCGCGGTTCTCGTCATCGGCATCGACATCTGGGGCGCCCGGCGTTGGTTCGATCTCGGCGTCATCACGGTGCAGCCTTCCGAGTTCGGCAAGGTGGCGACGGTCGTGGCGCTGGCGTGGTTCATTTCTTCTCGTGGTGAGGCAATGCGGCAGTTCGGGAATTTTACAGTTTCTCTTATGATCGTGGCTGTTCCAGCTGCGCTGGTTTTCCGGCAACCCGATCTAGGCTCCGCCTCGGTCTATTTCATCATCTGGGCATCGATGATGCTGGTCACCCGGGTCCGTCCATTGCACATCATCGGGTTGTTGCTCGCGGCTGGACCGGCGCTTTATGGCGCCTGGCACTTCGTTTTTCATGACTATCAGAAACGCCGCCTCTTGATCGCCTTCAACCCCGAGAGTGACCCCCAGGGCGAGGGTTACAACATCATTCAGGCGAAGATCAGCATCGGTTCGGGTGGACTCTTTGGATTCGGTCTTCAGGGTGGAACGCAGAGCCGACTCGATTTGCTCAAGGTTCGAGAATCGGACTTCATCTTCGCCCATGTCAGCGGTATGTTCGGCTACGTAGGCATGTTCGCGCTCTTTACCTGCTACATGATCCTGTTGTGGAGATGCCTCCGAGTGGCCGAAATTGCAAAGGACTCATTCGGTCAGTGCCTGGCGATTGGCATCTCCGGCATGCTCTTTTACCAGGCGTTCGTCAATATCGGCATGAATATGGCGATTCTGCCGGTGACTGGTATCACCCTGCCCTTCGTCAGCCAGGGCGCATCATCGGTATGGGCATTCCTGATGGCGCAAGGAATTTTGCAGAGCATCCTGATGCGACATCGGAAATTGGGTTTCCAGTCGGGCTAAGAGTGACCGGCAGCAGGCAGGTTCATCGCATCGGCGATACGACTTAATCGTCATGTTGAGGAACGAAACATCTCGCCGGTAGGCAGTGTTCGTTGGGAAGATGACGAGTTGTAAGAGAGAAACGTCCTTCGGAGGGACCCTTCGTTCCTCAGGGTGACGACTGTATTGGCGAAGACGTTGACCTATTGCCGGTCGCTCGAAAACTACAGTTACTGTTGGTTGAAACACGCTCGAAATGGCGCCATTAAGCGGATCAGGTCACCCTCAATCGTGCCTAACCGGCGATGCTGGCGGCACCGATTTCTGGAGATTTGTAAGGTTCATTTCCAAGTGTCACTGTGATACTAAGTTTCCTCGTGTCCAGCTTTCGATTGCTTCATCGCCATTGCGTGTTGATAGAGTTCTGAACGTGGGAGACCGGTCAATGTGGCCGTCTCCCTGGCGGCATCGCTGGGTTTCATGCCAGCATCGAGCATGCTGCGAAGCACCTCGAACGGATCTTCGACCGACTCTTTTGAATCCGCTGCCCCAACGATAATCACTACCTCGCCGCGAGCCCCTTCGTGACGCTCGATGTCGGCCGAATTCCCCAGTTTTCCGCGAACGATCTCCTCATGAATTTTCGAAATCTCGCGGACGACGGCGTATCTGCGGTCTCCCAATGCGTTGAAGAGATCAGTGAGTGTTGGGACCAACCTGTTTGCGGATTCATAAAGAACCAGTCCGGTTCCCATAGCTCCCGCTCTGGCCAAAACCGTCGACCGTTCTTTGCCTTTTCGCGGCAAGAAGCCGAGAAAGGTAAACGGACCATACAGCAACCCTGATACCGACACAGCCGCCGTCAATGAAGAGGCTCCAGGGAGACTTCGCACCGGAAAACCAGCCTCCAACGCTGCGTCAACCAGTTCAACCCCTGGATCCGATATGCCGGGGGTTCCCGCGTCGGTTACAAGCGCGACATCGCCCGCGGAAAGCGCCTCGAGCAGACTGTCTCGGCGAGATCGTTCATTGAACGAGTGGTAGCTTCGCATGGCCGTCTTGATCTCAAAATGGGCCAACATTTTTCCAGTGTGACGGGTGTCCTCGGCGGCAATTAGTGACACCTCGCGCAGAACCCGAAGTGCCCGCATGGTGATGTCTTCGAGATTGCCGATCGGTGTCGCCACCACGAATAGTGTGCCCAAGAGGTGATCCATCCCAGCGGTTTTTTGCCTGAACGATCCGATCCGCAACCCGTATACTCGCATCAGATCGATCATAACAGGGCGCGCCGGCGCCCCTGCGGAGGCGTGCGCTCAATGTCAATTCCAGGTCTCTTCGATGACAGTCAGATTCCGGCCGAGAAACCCGCGACCCGGGTTCAAGCCGGTGCGCAAACGCAATCGCTCTACCGCAAATACCGGCCGCAGAGTTTCGATGCCGACGATCTTGTCGGTCAGGAACACATCGTCCGTACCCTCCGCAATGCCATTCAGCAGGGTCGGGTCGCCCACGCCTATCTCTTCTGCGGTCCCCGCGGAACCGGCAAAACCACGACCGCTCGCCTGCTGGCGAAGGCCGTCAACTGCCTCAATCCGGATATCCTGAGACGACCCTGCAACGGGTGCGCGAACTGCCTCGCGATTTCCACAGGGGCGACCTCCGACGTGATCGAGATCGACGCGGCGAGCAATCGCGGCATCGACGACATCCGTGATCTCCGGGAACGAGTGAAATACGCACCAACCCAACTTCAGTACAAGTTCTACATCATCGACGAAGCGCATCAGATCACCGGCGCCGCGGCAAATGCTTTTCTGAAGACACTCGAGGAACCGCCCGGCCACACCAAATTCGTGCTGGCGACGACCGATCCCGAGGAGTTGTTACCGACGATCGTATCCCGATGCCAGCGATTCGATTTTCGGCGTATCGGGATCGACTCGACGATTGCCCGCCTTCGCACAGTCGCCGCGGCGGAAGGGCTGACGATCAGCGATGAAGCCATGGCGACCGTGGCCCGACATGCCACCGGAAGTTTGCGCGACGCGCTGGGACTGCTGGATCAGCTTGCTGTCTACGGAGATCATGCCGAACCTGATGCAGTCGACCGAACGATTACCGTTGAATCGGTTCTTGCCCTGCTCGGTATCAGCCGCAACGACCGGGTCGAGCGACTTGTTACCGCGCTTGCCAACAAAGATGCCGGCCTGGCACTCGGAACGGTCAACGATGCAGTTGAAGCGGGTGAAGATCCTCGCCAGCTCAATCGTCAACTGGTTGCCTATCTCCGCATTCTCATGCACGAACGCGCCGGCGGATCGCTCGATGCGGATGAAAGGGCCAAGTCCCTGGCGCGCCAATTCGATCTGCCATCCCTCGGTCGATTGGCGCGGATCTTCAGCGAAACGGATTACAAGATTCGTCATTCGCCGTATGCTCAACTGCCGCTCGAAATCGCGCTGGTGGAGGCGATCGTCGGTCAACCGGTAGCGACCACAGCGACGGCAGCGGTTGCCGCCACGACAGAACAGTCACAGTCACAGTCATCCGAACCAAGCGACGCCGACATCCTATCCGCGCCACCAACCACCAATCTGCGCGACAAACTTCGCGGCACTGCTCGCGGCGGACATCTTTCCGTGGTGCCACCCGCAGGGGTCGAAGAAGTTCGTCGTCCTACGTTGGCCTCACCTCCGGAAGCTCCGTCTGGACCACGATCCGTCCGTGAGAGTTACACACCACCGGCTGCCTCCGCAGATGGGACAATCACCGTCGAGCAATTGGTCGATCTCTGGCCCAGAATTCGCAATGATGTGAAAGCGGTCAATCGGCGCGTCGAGGCGCTGCTGGCATCCATCGATCCCCTTGCGGTCCATGGCAGTCAGATTACGCTGGTGGCGGCGTACGAATTCCATCGCAAACGGGTCAACGAAGATGAAGTGCGCCGGGTGGTCGAAGACACGATTTCGCGGATTGTCGGTCGACCCTATTCAATCGTCTGCATCCTGCGTGGCGAGCAAGCGCCGTCACCTCCGTCCGGATCAGGACTATCCGCACCACCATCCCTGGCGAGCGCGTCACCTGTTTCGGACTTCGCGGCGCCAGAATCTTCATCTCCGGAACAGGACGAGCCATCAGATCTCGACAAACAACGTCTCCTGGCTGCAC
>Ga0105046_10008347_pt1 | contig 16284 bp, 15 predicted proteins | sample MAT03_FD_78385 | JGI IMG/M metagenome (GOLD analysis project Ga0105046, IMG submission 78385) | Freshwater microbial communities from Lake Fryxell liftoff mats and glacier meltwater in Antarctica - MAT-03 (megahit assembly) | ecosystem: Environmental > Aquatic > Freshwater > Ice > Liftoff...
GGATACTTGCCACCGGGTGTCCATCCGGCCTCTCTCGATGAGATCCGGGAACGCTTCGGGAACCAGTCCGAACTGCGGCGGGTGCAAATGGAATCGTTGGAATGGCTGGTGAATTTGGCAAGACGCGCCTGCGTCACGAGACTGGTCATCAATGGAAGTTTCACAACCGATGCCTACGAGCCGAATGATGTCGATTGCGTTCTATTGATGCGGTACGATCTCGCTCCGGACTCGATTGCCGAGGCGGAATTGAAAGCGGGTTTGCCGTTCCTTGAGATCAACGTCGTAAGGCAGGACGATTTCGACTATCTCGTGGACAGGCATTTTGCTTCGGATCGCGACTTCGTTCTCAAAGGCATGGTTGAGGTGCATTTATGAACCTTGAAAATTCCACACAATTGGCCAATACAAGGGTGAAATTGCGGCTTCTCGAAGAGCAGTACGAATCGAGTTCCAGAGACTTACAGGGTAATCCTCGCGTTCGGGAACTCAGTTTGCATTCGCTCAAGCGATTGATTAATCAATTGAAAGAGGAGATCGCTCGATACGAGTGCCGCCATCCCGCCACTGTGCGTGCGGACTGATTCCCGCATTCCACTGGCCCGAAGGCACCGGGAATCATTGAATGAACTCATTCATTCCCCCGGAGCACGCTGATGAAATTGGCCTCGATCCTTCTCCCCGGTGGCCCCCGCGTTGTGGCGGCGGTCGGCGATTACTACGTCGATCTGAACGCGACCGATCCCGGTTTGCCGACGTGCATCAAGAATTTGCTCGCAGCGTCCCCGGCGGTGAAGAAGGCCGCCGCCGATGCGGCCGCGAATCCAAAGGCTGTGAAATACGCCTCTAACGAGGTGAAGCTGCTGCCGCCGGTGCCGAAGCCCTCGAAGATTCTTTGCGTCGGCTTGAACTACGCCGACCATGCGAAAGAAGGCGGCAAAGCGATTCCCACTGAGCCGGTGCTGTTCGCCAAGTACCCGAACACTCTCATCGCCCACGGCGAAGCGATCAAGCTGCCCAAGGTGGCCAACAAGGTCGATTACGAAGCCGAACTCGTGATCGTGATCGGTAAGCGTGGCAAGAACATTCCGAACGATGCATCCGCCTTCGATTACGTCGGCGGCTACACCTGCGGCCACGATGTGAGCGCCCGCGATTGGCAATTCCGCGGCGAAGAAAAGCAGTGGACCATCGGCAAAACCTTCGACACCTTCGCCCCCACCGGCCCAGTGCTGGTCACGTCCGATGAACTGACCGACCCGCACCACCTGCAAGTTCAACTCCGCCTCAACGGCGTGACGATGCAGAACAGCAATACCAAGGAATTCATTTTCCAAGTGCCGCACATGCTCTGGTTCCTTTCGCAAGTGGTCACGTTGGAACCGGGCGATTTGATCTTCACCGGAACGCCGCCGGGCGTGGGCATTTCCCGCAATCCGCAGGTGTTGTTGAAGGCCGGCGACGTGTGCGAAGTGGAAGTGCAGGGGATCGGGATTCTGCGTAACCCGGTGATCGCGGAGTGACCGATTGTTCGCGGCGACGATTGGAGACATCACTGAATCGGCTCCCATGGTCGCCGCGAAAAAATTCACTCTTTAATCTCCTACTCCTCCAAGCTCGCTTGGATGCAACCCACGGGTCGTCCCATTTCGTGGACGACATACCGCCCGGAACGGAATACGATCCGCTGATTCCACGGGAAGCATTTGCGTTGCGATTCCGGAATCCACGCGGGTAACCGGTACCACTTTCCGCCCTCCCCGGGGGCAAGTACTCGAGTCATATCACCCGACAGCAAACGCAAATCGCTGACCACGAAGCGGGCTTCTTTTGATCGCACTTCCTCGGCAATCGCCTCGCGCTTCGATTCGAAGGCCCACGTGGTACCGAGGTGCATGTATCGTAAGCCCGGCTTCACGTTCAAGAGCAGGTACAGCCGATGGGTGCCATCGTGCCAGCAGATCAATTCGCCATCCTTGAGGTTTGCGGTGCGCAGGAAATCCGCGACTAGCTCGAGTTGTACCCAGTCGGTGCCGCAATGCGCGGAGTTGAGCTGGCCCAGTTTGTTCCGCATGGCGGCGGAACTCCCTTCCCGGAGGCAACGCGGCCATACGTCGTACAGGTGCTTCTCCATCAGCGGATGCGGGGCGAGAAAATAGTTCGACTTCGCCTCTTCCGCATACGCGGGAATCAATGCGAGTAACGGTTGAATCAGGAACCAGCCGAGAACGGGGATACCCACCGGGATGCGTTGGCCGATCAGGGCGAGCGCCAAGATCGTCTCGGGCAAGTGAACGTAGGGGAAGACGCGTTGCAGCAGCATCGCTTGGGCGTACCAGCCGAGGTACAACGCCGCGAGGCCACGGTTGGAATTACCGCCTTTCCAAAGGTTGTAGCACGCCAGCGGAACCGCCGCCAGATGCACGAGATCCCAACCGCCGAAGTAGTTGATGTTCCACGGTAAGCGTTGCGGGAGTTCGTCGAACAGGTTCCCGGCGTATTCCGGGTTCCAGTTCAACATCACATCGAGAAAGTGCGGCCATGTTCCGCTGAGCGTGAGGTAGAACACCCCCACCGCTCCGATGAGTAAACCTCCGGTGAATTGCCCGAGCAAATCGAAGGCGATCGAACGGATCTTGCCATTGCCCCGACACGTTACCAGCCAGACCACCGCGGCTGGGAAAATGCAGTGCGGTTTGAACCAGACCGCGCAGCCCCAGAGAATTCCTTCCCCCACGCTCGGCCAGAAACTGCGATCCATCGTTCGGTTCGCACGGAGGCTCGTGGCCAGCACCGCCGGGAGCATCATCCAAACGTCCCGTTGAATGTGATTGAATTCCGAGGTGAACGGATAGAAGAGCGCCGCCGCGACGAAGAACCACATCGAACGGGCGAAGCCCGTTCCCATCAACCGCGATAGCATTACGCAGATGAATCCGACGATGCAGAGATCGATGGCCCGCAGAACTTCGTAACTCGGGCCGATGGCACTGCGGAGGACGGCCAAACTCCAAACGAAGCCCGGCGGGTTGGTATCGAAAACATCCCGGTAGTGGACGCCGCCGGTTCGAATTTCGCGGGCCGCCACGTCGTAGAGGGTAACGTCTCCCCACGGCGGCATCGCCAAAAACGGAGGAACCGCTGCGACCAATACCGCGATCAAAGCGCATACGCCGGAGAGGCCGCAAAGCCAACCCAATCGTTTCCGGCATTCGAAAAAAAACTCTCGCATATTCGGTAATAAGTATTGCGTGGCCATCGGGCGGGGTTTAAGCTGAGTGTATGGGATTGAGGAATAATTCCACACGCGTCGAGTTGGAAGGCAACGGATGGCCGTCAAAACACATCCTTCCGCTGTAGCGCCCACCGATCCGAACATCCTCGCGATCGGCACGGCGAACACCCCGAGTCAGGAGCATGGAATGAGCGCTCAAGTACTGGCTTCCCCGCACGTTTCCGGTTTGTTGTCTTCCTCAGCGAACCCGGAACTCCGCCGTTTGAGCGTCCGCGAGACGGACGACGAAATCCGCATCACCGGGTCGGTTTCCAGCTTTTATCTGAAACAGATGGCCCAAGAATCGATCCGCTGTGCGGTCGAAGGGCGACGGTTGGTGAACAAGGTCGAAGTGCGGAATCTCCGCGCCGAAATGGTATAACCACCGAACGCACGATCGCGGCGGGCCGATGCTCGCCGCTCGTTCTGCTGCAATTCACTTCACAATCGGGGCTTTGTCGTCCCCGAATGCCTTCTGTTGTTCCCCCATGAGTTTCTTCATGGCGGCGAGTTTCACTGCCTGTTCCGGCACTTCGGCGAGGTTCGCCAGTTCGTTCGGGTCGTTTTGCAAGTCGAATAACTGAAACTTCTCCAACTTCGGATACCACATCATCTTCCAACGTTCGTCCCGTACCATCCGTTGGGTGCCGGTGTAAACTGCCAACAGGGAATCGCGAACGCTCTTCGTTTCGCCCTTCATGATCGGCACGAGCGAAGCACCATCGCATTCCTTCGGGATCGGCACACTAGCCAAGTCGCAGCAGGTCGGAAAAAGATCGTGCAAGTATACCAGTGCCGCCGATTTCCCTTTCGGCACCCCCGGCCCGGCGATCACCAACGGCGATTTGAAGTGTTCGTACAGGTTTTGCTTGCCCATATGCGCGTGCCGACCGCCGACCGCCAAGCCCTGATCGCTGGTGAACACCACGATGGTGTCGTCCCATTTCCCGGCCTTCTTCAGGGTGTCGAAGATGCGCCCCAAATGGAAATCGAGGCTCGTAATGCAGGCGTAATACTCGGCCAAGTGCCGTTTCATTTCGGATTCGTCGCGCGGGTACGGCGCGAGCTTCTCATCGCGGATCCCCCGCACGCCGATGTCGATCGGATGTTCTTTCATCCAATTCTTGGGCAGCACGATCTTCGCCGGGTCGTAGAGTTTGTGGAATTCCGCTTCGGCGGTTCGCGGATCGTGCGGCATGCTCGGGGCGTAGTAGATGAAGAACGACTTCTCGCCGGTGCCCGTTTTCAGCCAATCGATGGCCGCATCCGCACACTTCTGGTTGGTCGTCGCCCCCATGTGGGGAATGTGAACAACCGTTTCGAAAGCTTCGTGGGCCGGTTTGAACGAGTTCCCCGGTTTACTCACGCAAAGCGTGGCGTAGCCCGCGTTCTTGAACGTACTGCCGAGCGTCGGTTTGTCGTAGGTTTTCGAATTGTACGGCGGCGTATGGAAGGTGCTTTTGCCGGTGAGGAACATCGTCCGGCTCGGCACGCATACGGCCCCGGATTGGCCCCCTTGGCAATAGGCGTTCGTGAAGGTGAAGCCGCGTTCGACGAGTTGATCGAGATTGGGCGTTTGAATCTGATCGTTGCCGAGGGCACGGATGGTATCGAACGCTTGATCGTCGGTATAAATGACGACGAAATTCGGTTTCCCGGCCCACGCGAGGGAAGCGTGGAATACCGCGAAAATCAGGGCGAATCGGAATAACATCGGTTCGACCTCGAACGGGGGAAGAGTTTCAAATGAACAATTCTTTGACGACGTTCCCGTGAACGTCGGTGAGGCGGAAATCTCGCCCTTGGTAGCGGTAAGTGAGCTTGGTGTGATCCAAGCCCAAACGGTTGAGAATGGTCGCTTGCAAATCGTGCACGTGAACTTGGTTCTCCGCCACGGCGAAGCCGAGTTCTTCCGTGGTGCCGTGGGTGTACCCCGGCTTCAACCCGGCTCCGGCCATCCAAACGCAATAACAATCGGGATAATGATCGCGGCCGAGGATCGAACCCCCGGCGGTGCGCCCTTCACGGAACGGCGTGCGGCCGAATTCCCCGCTCCAGACTACGAGTGTATCGTCGAGCATTCCGAGCCTTTTCAGATCCTTGAGCAGTGCCGCGATCGGTTTGTCCATCGTCGCGCATTTCTTGGTGAGGCCATCGCGGATATCTTCGCCCGCATTGGTGCCGTGGAAATCCCAACCCCAATCGAAGAGTTGCACGAAGCGCACGCCCTTCTGCAACAATCGCCGACCCAGAAGGCAGTTGTTGGCGAAGCTGGCACCGCCCGGCGTGGCCCCGTAAGCTTCGATGGTTTGCTTGGTCTCCTTCGAGATGTCCATCACTTCGGGCACGGCGGTTTGCATGCGGAAAGCGAGTTCGTATTGCTGAATCCGCGTGGCGGTTTCCGGGTGACCGAGTTCTTTGCCTTGAATTTCGTTGAGATCGCGGAGGGCATCGATGGTGCGTTGGCGGTTCTTCTCGTCCATGCCGGGTGGGTTGCCGACGTACAGTACCGGATCGCCTTTGCTCCGGCACTGCACGCCTTGGTAGACGCTGGGAAGGAACCCGTTGCCCCAATCGTTGGCCCCGCCGCTCGGTTGCACGCCGCTAGAAATCAGTACGACGAACCCCGGAAGATTCTCGCTTTCGCTGCCGAGGCCGTAGGTCACCCACGTTCCCATACCGGGGCGGCCTTGGCGGTTCGATCCGGTGAAGAGGAGCAGTTCCGCCGGGGCGTGGTTGAATTCGTCCGTCTTCATCGAACGGATCATGGTAATATCGTCGGCGTGTTCGTGCAGCTTCGGCACCGCATCGGACATCCACATGCCGCTTTTGCCGTACTGTTGGAACTTGCGGGGCGTGCCCAAGAGTTTGGGAACCCCGGAGGTGAAGGCGAACCGTTTCCCTTTCAAGAAAGATTCCGGCACGGGTTCGCCCGTGCGTTTGACCAACTCGGGTTTGTAATCGAAAAGATCGAGGTTCGGCGGCGATCCGGACATGTGCAGGTAGATCACCCGCTTGGCCTTGGCCGGGAAGTGCGGTTGCTTCGGCGCGAGCGGATTCGTGGAAGCGGCTTGTGCGGAACCCGCAAACGAAGCGAGCGCTGCCGCACCGAGGCCGAGCGAACCGGTACTCAGGAAATGCCGGCGGGTTTGGTGAAGCAAGGAGTGCATGGTCGATCCGTGTTTCATTCGATGGAGTCTGAGTATATCATAACGTGGAATTGGAGGATGACCCATGATTGCAGTTGCCACCCCACCGAAACCACCGACACTGGCCGAATTGGCCAAACGTTTTGGCCCGATGCCCGCCAGTCGCCTCCGTTTGGATCGCTACCCGGCGACCGAAGCGGACGTGGAAGAATTGGAAGCCCGCGAAGACCGCTTGTACGAACTCGTAGACGGAATCCTCGTGGAGAAAGTGATGGCGTACCTCGAAAGCGTGCTGGCCGTTGCCGTGGCCCACCACTTGCGGGATTACGTCAAACCGCGAAAACTCGGCATCGTATCCGGGGCCGATGGCATGATGCGGCTGTTCCCCGGTTTGGTTCGCATTCCGGATGCCGCGTTCGCCTCCCGCAGCCAATTCCCCGGAGGGCGGGTCGGTACGGAAGCGATCCCCGATTTGCACCCCGACTTGGCCGTCGAAGTTCTCAGCGCTTCGAATACCGATGAGGAAATGGCGGAGAAATTGAACGATTATTTCGAGAGCGGGTGCAAGTTGGTTTGGATTATCGATCCGCCAACGAAGACCGCCACGGTGTTCACCAAACCGAAGTACAACTCGGGGCAGGCGATCACCGTCGAGGATTCCTTGGATGGTGGCGAGGTTTTGCCCGGCTTCAAGCTGCCGCTGGCGGAACTATTTGCGGAGTTGGATTTGTAGCCCGACTCGAATACTCCACTCCCTCGGAGGAAGTGGGGGGAGTTAATCGAGTTGCCCCCTCACCCCGCTTCGACCTTCGGTCGAAACGACCCTCTCCCCAAGGGGAGAGGGTATAAACGCTATCGCCTCATCAAGAGCTCATCCAAGTTCAAGATCACGTTGGCCACGGTTGTCCACGCGGCCAATTCGGTGGCCAAAGTTCCCTTCGGCAGCGGGCCGACGGGGTTCGTCGCCAGTTCGGTCGCTTTCTTCAAATCCTTGCCGTAGGCATCGTACACATCGGAATACAACTGCACCAAGCGGGCCAGCTCCTTCTCGCTCGGATCTCGGCTCAACGCCGTGCGGAAAGCGTACTCGATTCGTTCCGGCGTGGTTTCCCCGTTCTTGGCGATGAGCCTGGCGAAGGCTTGCGCCGCCTCCATGTACACCGGATCGTTCAACGTGACGAGCGCTTGCAACGGCGTGTTGGTGCGAATGCGGCGGATCGTGCAGGCTTCCCGGCTCGGGGCGTCGAACGTCACCATCGAAGGGTACGGGCTGGTGCGTCGCCATTCCGTGTAGATGCCACGGCGGTATTTATCTTCCCCGGCACTGGCATTCCAATCGAGGTTGCCTCCGAACGCGGCAGTCAAACCGGAGTTGGGGCGTACCGGCCGCACGGGGGCGCCGTACATCTTCGCGCTGAGCAAGCCACCGATGGCCAAGGCCTGATCGCGCACCATTTCGGCGCTCAGGCGATAGCGCGGCCCCCGCGTGTACAGTCGGTTCTCCGGGTCTTTCTCCAGCAACTGCGGCGTCACCTTCGACGATTGCTTGTACGTTTCGGAGGTCACGAGCAATTTGAGGAATTGTTTCACATCCCAACCGGATGATCCACCCTCACCCCCAACCCCTCTCACCGGCGGGGAGAGGGGAGCCATGAGTTCCACCGCCAACCAATCCAGCAACTCCGGATGGCTCGGCAGTTCCCCTTGGGATCCGAATTCCTCGGACGTTCGCACCAAGCCAGTGCCGAAGATTTCCTCCCAGAAGCGGTTGGCGATCACGCGGGCCGTCAGCGGATTCTCCGGGGAAACCAGCCATTTCGCCAGTGCGAGGCGGTTCGCCGCTTCCCCCATCGGGATGGCGTGGAATGCTGCGGGCACCCCTTCGGCGACGGCATCGCCGAGGTCGAGGAAGCTACCGCGGTGTTGGAGCTTCGTCACCCGACGGTTCTTGTCCGCCAGTTCCTTTTGCACTGGAACCGTGATTACCGGCGGCAGCGCCGCGAGTTCCTTCTTGAGTGCAACCAACTTCGGTTTCAACGAAGGATCGTCTTTCGCGACCTTCTCACCTTCGGCAACCTGTTTGGTCAATTCCGCCCGCTTCGCCTTGATGCCGGGGTTGCCCAATTCCAAAACGGGGCTTTCATCCTTCTTGTCCGCATCCGCGGTATTGTTGAGGATCGCGAAGAAGCGGAAGTATTCGGTTTGCGTGATCGGATCGTACTTGTGCGTATGGCACTGGCAGCAAGCCATGCTGGTGCCCATCCAAACCGCCATGGTCGTATTCACGCGATCCACAATCGCGGCGTTGCGGAACTCTTCGTCGTTGGTACCGCCTTCGCTGTTGGTCATAGTATTGCGGTGGAAGGCCGTGGCCGTGAGTTGTTCGTTCGTGGGGTTCGGCAGAAGATCCCCCGCGATCTGTTCGATGGTGAACGCGTCGAACCGTTTGTTCGAGTTGAAGCTGCGGATAACGTAATCCCGGTAGGGCCAGATCGTCCGCGATGGATCGTCGGCGTAACCGGCGCTATCGGCGTAGCGGGCGAGATCGAGCCACATCCGCGCGAAGTGTTCGCCGAAGGCGGGCTTCGATAACGTGCGATCGACCATCGTTTCGTAGGCGTTTGCGGAATTGTCGCGGGTGAACTCTTCGACTTCCTTCCACGCCGGTGGCAACCCCGTCAGGTCGAGCGATACCCGGCGAATCAGCGTGGCGCGATCCGCTTCGGTGGAATGGTTCAAACCTTCCTTTTTCAAACGATCGCGGACGAAGGCATCAATGGGGTGCTTCGCCATCGCGGGCACCGCCGGTCGCACCGGATTGGAGTACGACCAATGCGCCGCGTACTTGGCCCCTTGCTCGATCCAAGTTTTGAGCGTCTTCGCTTCGGCCTCCGAGAGTTTCTTGCCGTGCTTGGGCGGCGGCATCACTTCGGAAGATTCATTGCTGAGGATTCGGGTCATCAATTCGCTTTTACCGGGTTGGCCCGGCACGATGCCGATGGTTCCGCCCGCTTTCCCGGTGGCCCCGTCGAAAGTGTCGAGACGCAGATCGGCTTTGCGTTGGTTTTCATCCGGCCCGTGGCAGGCGTAGCAGTGGTTCGAGAGGATCGGTCGAACTTCGCGGTTGAAGTCGATGGGAACCCCGGCGAACGCGGGCACTGCGGCGAGGATAAGTAATGCGGTGGATGCGAAACGGTGCATATGTAGGAAACCAACAGGTGGGTGCAATTCATTCTTGCGAATCGCATGCGGAAATACCAGTGGGAACCGGTCGCCGAGTGTGCCAATGGATTTCGTCTACACGCCGAATGTACACAGCCCCCGTCATTCCCGCGTAGGCGGGAATCCGGTTTTCGATTTGGAGCAAGCCTTTTCTGGATTCCCGCCTTCGCGGGAATGACGAAGATTTTCCCCGGTTGCCGACAACGAACGCCATTCAATTCACATCCAATTGATTGTAATCGACGAACAACTCTTCCCCGGCAGCGATGTCCCGCAGCGATACGAAATATTCGCCGCCATCGATTTGCTTCAGATTGGGCGTATCCGAATGGTTGAGGTACATCACGAGATCGAGCACTTTGAAACCGTTGGGTGGTAGATACGCATGGGTTTCGTCTTGCAGGCAGTAAGTATCCACAAGTTTGCGAACGTGAGTGGGCAACGTTTCGATCTCGCCCAATGGAATCGCGGGCCACACTTGGCCCGGTGGCGAAAAGAGGTCGCGTGTTCCTTCGGGAATTTCCGTGAGCGCGAACACTCCGATACCGTGGATCGGCGAGGGTGCCAAGCCGATGCGAGTCGAGGCTATGCCACGGAGGAAGGCAGGATCGGGCATGGCGTTTTCGCGGATTCGGGTTTGGTGCGTGAAAGCCGAACGAACTTTCACAGATGTAGAAGTATTCTCCGAGGAGTCGAATCGGACGCATGCCAAATCCCCGATCGGGGAAAATTCGCCGATTCGGGTGAAAATTTCCCGGCCTGGGGTGGCAACTGGCCCGCCAATTCCATTAAAAGATTGTTCCGAGTTTGCGCTATCCGCAAGTGACCCGAGGTTTGGAATGCCGACGATCAATCAATTGGTGAAGAAGCCACGCCAAGTGCAACGGTCCAAACCGAAGCACCCCGCCATGCAAGGCTGCCCGCAAAAGCGTGGCGTTTGCACGGTGGTGAAGACGATGACCCCGAAGAAGCCGAACTCCGCATTGCGGAAGGTTGCCCGGGTTCGCCTCAGTAACCAAATCGAAGTGACCGCCTATATCGGCGGTGAAGGCCACAACCTGCAAGAACACTCCATCGTGCTCGTCCGCGGCGGAAAAGTCCGCGACTTGCCCGGCGTTCGCTATCACATCGTCCGCGGTGTACTCGACTGCCAAGCCGTTACGGATCGCAAGCAAGCCCGCTCCAAGTACGGTGCTAAGGCCGAGGGTTAAGCCCCCCGTCCGGGTTCTGGGTATCGGGTATCGGGTTCCGCAGAACCGACCCGCTTCCGGATCGACCCGCTTCGTATAGAAATATTCTGCGATACCCCGACACCCGATAACCGGAACCCGAGAGAATGGGAAGCAAAGCATACACGGCCAGTGCCGCCACGTTGAAGCCCGACCTGCGTTACGGCTCGCTGCTCGTCAGCAAGTTCGTGAACTGCCTCATGCAGGACGGCAAGAAATCGGTCTCGACTCGTATCGTGTACAACGCGTTCGATCTGATCAAAAAGCGCATTCCAGACGCCGAGCCGCTGGAAATCTTCAAAGCGGCCATCGAGAATGTGAAGCCCGCATTGGAAGTGCGTTCCCGCCGCGTGGGCGGTGCCAACTACCAAGTGCCGATGCCGGTGAAATCGAGCCGCCAGCAATCGCTGAGCATGCGATGGATTCTCTTGGCGATCCGCTCCAAGGCTGGTCGGCCGATGTTCGAACGCCTCGCCGATGAACTCATCGCCGCGAGCCGTCGAGAAGGGGAAGCCATCGCCAAGCGCGAACAAACGATCAAGATGGCCGAAGCCAATAAGGCGTTTAGCCACTTCGCCTGGTAAGTCGGGGAACTATATTTAGCCACAGAGGCACAGAGACCGCAGAGAAGCAGAAGGCCGGAGCGAGAAATCATCTCCTCTCATCTTCTGTTACTCTGTGCCCTCTGTGCCTCTGTGGCTAATTTCTTTTTGGTGCGAACATGGCGAAAGCTCACGGCTCGGACATCACGAAGATTCGCAACCTCGGTGTGATCGCCCACATCGATGCCGGGAAGACCACGACCACCGAACACCTCATCTACTACTCCGGCGTCAAGCACAAACTCGGCGGAGTCGACGAAGGCACCACCGATACCGATTACGATGCCGAGGAGCAGGAACGCGGCATCACCATTTATTCCGCGTGCATCCCCTTCCAATGGAAGGGCTTCACCGTCAACCTCATCGACACGCCGGGGCACGTCGATTTCACCGCCGAGGTCGAACGCTCGCTGCGGGTTCTCGACGGTGCGATCTGCGTCTTCGATGCTCAAAAGGGTGTCGAAGCGCAATCGGAAACCGTCTGGAAACAGGCCAACAAATACGCGGTGCCCCGGATCGTCTTCGTCAACAAGATGGATGTCGTCGGGGCCAGTTACGATCGCGCTCTCAAAACGATCCACGAACGGCTCACGCCCGACTACGACACCGACGGCCGACCGGTGCCGGTGGTCATTCCTATCGGATACGGTTCAAGCAAGGACAGCCCGCAACCCTTCTGCGGCGTCATCGACATCCTCGCCATGAAGGCGTTGTACTTCGACGCCGGGGATGTTGGCCGCACCGTTCGAGAAGACTCCATTCCCGAGGATGAACTCGCCACGGTGAAGAAATACCGCGAGCAACTCTTCGACGCCCTCACGCAACACGACGACAAAGATCTGATCACGAGCGCCGTTCTCGATGGCAAAGAACCGGACGTCGATAAGGTTCGCCAACTGATCCGCGAGCAAACGTTGGCCCTCAAAATTTACCCCGTGCTCTGCGGTTCCGGCCGCGAACACATCGGCATTCAACCGCTGCTCGACGCCGTAACGATGTACCTCCCATGCCCGCTTGATCGCCCACCGGTGGTGGGGACGAACCCGAAATCGGGCAAAGAAGAGATTCGCAAACCCGATCCGAAAGAACCGTTCTGCGGCCTCGTGTTCAAAGCCGCGTGGCATCCCAGCGGGCACCGCTTCTTCATTCGCGTCTACAGCGGCATCTTGAAACCGAACTCGCGGGCCTTCAACACCGGTAAGGATACCAAGGAGAACATCGCCAAGCTCTTCCACGTTCACGCCGACCCGAACCGCGGCTTGGAGGAAGTCGAATCGGCCCCCGCCGGGGATATTATCGCCGTGGTTGGATTGAAGGAATCGAAAACCGGGGATACCCTCTGCGACACGCAAAGCCCGATCCTGCTGGAACCGATCTCATTCGCCGAGGCCGTGGTCAGTCAGAGCATCGAACCCGAAAGCGGTAACGACAAAGACAAACTGGCCAACGCCCTCGAAATGCTCCAACTCGAAGATCCGACGTTCAAAGTTCTCGAAAGCAAGGAAACCGGCCAAACGCTGATGAGCGGCATGGGCACGCTCCACCTCGAAGTGAAGAAGCACCGCCTCGAACGGGACTTCAAATTGAAGGTGCGCGTAGGCCGGCCGCGGGTGAGCTACCGCGAGATGCTCCGCCAAGGCAAGGTCGTGGAAGTGACGGTCGAGAAACTGGGCGAACGCCCCACCTTCGCCTACCTGCGCGTTTCGTTCACCGTGTTCAAAACTGAGAAACCCGTTACGGTTCGCAGCTCGCTATCCGGCGATGCCCTCTCGCCGCTGTTCGCCGCCGCCGCGGAACGCGGCTTGGCCGACGCCTGCCAGACCGGCGAGTTCGGATACCCGATGATGAACCTGCAAGCGACGATCACCGATGCCAAGTTCGATCCGGCGCTCAGCGTGGAAGATGCGTTCGTGGTCGCGGCGAACAAAGCCTACCGCCAAGCCTGCGCCGATAACATCGATCTGCTCGAACCCATCATGAAAGTGACCGTGACCACGCCGAGCGAATTCCTCGGCAACATCACCGGCGACCTCGCCAAGCGCGGTGGCCAGGTCGATCGCATCGATGGCGATTCGACTGCGGAAGTGATCGCCAAGGTGCCGCTGGAGAAGTTGTTCACCTACGCCAACGAAGTCCGCAGCTTGAGCCAGGGCCGGGCGAACGCAGCGATGGAACCGTTCAGTTACGAGGTCGCCCCACAAGAGGTCGTCCGCCGCGTTCGCGGAGAATAAGCGTGTTCGCCGACACGGACGTATTCTGGAAATGGCCTTCGGTGTATGATGCGATAAGCGTCATAGGCATGGCATTGGCGTTAGTTTCAATCTGGCTGGCGTTATATCTGGCGAAGAAGCAGTTGCGGGCGGACTTCAAGAAGGCGGCTGATGGTGCGGTCGATCGCATAGCGCAAATGTCACTCTCGAATGACCTAGGCGATTCTGTACGGTATTTTCGTGATACCCACGAGGCACTGGACGAGAAGGATTGGGATCATGCATCAATTCGAATCGGTGATGCCGCTTCCATCCTTGCCAGATTGTCCAAGCATAAAAAACTGCTGCCTCTTGAACAGAGTACTTTGGACGAAGTTATCGCTGATATTAGATTGTGGCATGATGAGATTCTCGCCCACTCTCGATCCCCTGGAAATCGCGGGCACCTTTCCCGAACTGTTATGAACAATGTTGGCGTGACAATAGTTAAAATAGAGAAAATACGAGGTCGGTTGTTAGGACATAACTGATACTTTTTTAAAGGTGTTTCGATGGACGATCTATTATCGAAAGTCGTGAAGAAGCTCACGGAAAAAACTGAGGATGCTGAAATCCAGTGGGAGGATATTACCAGTTCCCTTATCGGGCGTGATGTATTTCGCACAAAATATGGCGACGTATTCATTCAGCTTAGTGAGGGAACAATCAAATACACCAATGAAGATAGCGACGATCACTATACAAAATACTACAAAATCGAAGTTCACAATCGCAGTGGCTTTATAGTTGCGGAATCCCGAGATGAAGTAGAAGATGGCTCACCGGCTTCCAAAATCGAATCTCTTTTTAAAGCTGCTAGAGCATCTGCCCGCGAACAAGGTGGCGTTCTCGAAAAGCTCCTCGTCGAACTCGGCAAGTAAACCTTTGCACTGGAACTCCGGAAATCGGTGGCGTTCGTTCATCCAATCTTCACGTTCCAAAATCCGTTCGAATCTGTACATTGAGGCAAGGATTCCACCAATTCCCGGAGCCTGCGATGTCCGACGATGTTACGAAGGTTTCCAAATCCTCTCCCGGCCGATTCTTGATCCTCTGCCTACTCCTCGTCGCCGCCGCCGGGGGAGTGTACGGCTACTTCTATTACGTCAATCCGATGCCGGAGCCGGTCGGCGATTCGGCCATTCTCCAAGGGTATTTACTCGAACTCCCGAAGTATTCCAAGCTCGCCTATCCGGATGCCAACGGCGATCTCGTGGCAGATGTTCCCGCGATGGGGCCGTACCTGAATCCCCCCGAGTTAATCTTCGAGGAAGTGGCCGGGGACGATCCCGCACTGCGGGCCAAACAATGGGAGCCATTCCTCAAGCACCTGTTTGATACAACCGGAGTGATGGCCCGGTACGGCACGCCCGGCGAACCGGATCAACCGCAGGCCAGCAGTACCGTGAAGGAACAGATCGAAGCCCTGAAATCGGGGAAAATCCACATCACCGCCTTCACCACGGGCCAAGTGCAAATGGGCGTGAACGCCGGGGGATTCGTACCATTGTTCGCCCCCGCCGATGCCAACGGTAAGTTCGGCTACGAGATGGAAGTGATCGTGCCCGCCAACAGCCCGGCCAAAACCGTGGCCGATTTGAAGGGCGAAAAGGTGGCGTTCGTGGCGATGTCGTCGAACTCCGGGGCCAAGGCTCCGCTCGTTCTATTCGACGAAAAGTTCAACCTGAAACCGTTCCGCGATTACGAAATCCAAATCGCCGGGCGGCACGAACTCGCCATGAAATTGGTCGCGGAGGGAAAAGTGAATGCGGCCTGCGTTGCCAACGACATTCTCCAAGGCGAACGGGCCAGCGGAGTGCTGAAGGAGAATCCGGATTCCGTGCGAACGATCTACACTTCGGAAACCTTCCCCGCCGTTTGCTTCGGCATCCCGCACAATCTGCAACCCGAACTCGCCGCGAAGATACGCACCGCCTTCCAAACATTCTCCTTTACAGGCAATGGTGTCGGCGAGCGCTACCGCGGCCAACGGGTGAAGTTCGTACCAGTCGATTACAAGAAGGATTGGGCTTTCGTCCGCGACATTGACGAGCGATTGGTGAAGTTGGCCCAAGCAAAGTGAGCGGTATCTCGCCTATGATTATTGGGTAGATATTCGTTCACAATGAGTTGGTCGGGCTTTTGTGCGAACGATGCAACCCTGCAAAGTTCCTCGACAATTCCCAATTCCCATTGCGAACTCTGGCAGGAGACCGAGGTGCATTGAGGAATCGATCCTCCGATCCTCCGATCCTCCGAGCCTTGTAGCCGTAGCGGTATCCGTGATGCTGAACCCGTCGTCTCAGATCGAGATTCCATGCGTTCGCATCGATCGCTTCGACTATTCGACGTTGAGCGTCGGAAGAATGGAACTGTCATTGGTGTGCATTGCCATTGGGAGACCGCGAAGAACAAAACCAAGCTCATTCTAAATCGGGTTTGGCAAATTTTTCTGATACTCCAACCCGCCGTTCTCGCTCCGCTCCACCGACGACCTCACGGGGCGATTGGCTATTACAATTTGTCGATATTTCATGATTTGTCGCCTAATTCCTCGAC
>Ga0105046_10008348_pt1 | contig 16283 bp, 12 predicted proteins | sample MAT03_FD_78385 | JGI IMG/M metagenome (GOLD analysis project Ga0105046, IMG submission 78385) | Freshwater microbial communities from Lake Fryxell liftoff mats and glacier meltwater in Antarctica - MAT-03 (megahit assembly) | ecosystem: Environmental > Aquatic > Freshwater > Ice > Liftoff...
CGCGAAGGGAGCGCCGCCCGTCCCGGCGGCCACCTCGCTCTCGCCTCACTCTTGCCTCACTCTCGCGCGCTCCCGCACGACCACAGCAACCGATTGCCGCTTGCCCGCACGTTGCACGGATGAAATACGGGGCGCGTGATTATCCCTGCTCTCTTCCTCGCCACGATCCTCGATCAGCTCCGCGCCGACCACTGGGGATGGACCGTCCTCGGCTTCACCGCGCAGGGGCTTTTCTCGATGCGGTTCATCGTCCAGTGGATCGCATCGGAGCGGCAGCGGAAATTCGTCATGCCGATCCAGTTCTGGCATTTCAGCATCGTCGGCGGCGCGCTGAACCTCGCCTACTCGCTGCACCTCTGGAAGGCACCCCTCGTCCTCGGCGCGGTGGCCTCGCTGCTCACCTCATCGCGCAGCTTCCTCCTGCACCGCCGCGGGCTGAAGGCGGAAGGCGGGGAATGAAACCGCCCGTCCTCGTGACATTCGCGCGGCCCGAGGAGAGCGGCCCTTTTCGCAAGCGGATCGACGCGTTGAAAAAGGGCCGCTGCGGCGTCATGCCAGCCTGGCGTGGACGCGTCGGCGAAACAGCCGTGACGATCATCCACACTGGCATCGGCCCCGCCGCGGCAGAGCGCACCATCCGCGAAGTGATCCGGAGCGAAGTCCCGTGCAAAGTGATCAGCGCCGGTTTCGCGGGCGGGCTCGATCCGGCGCTGCGCGTCGGCGACACGCTCGTCGCGGATTCGCCGTCGTTCATCCTTTCCAGCGACATACCGCTGGAGACTCCCGAGTCCAAAGTGGCTGCATTCCGCGCCACCGGTGCGCGAATGGTGGACATGGAGACCGCCACCATCGCCGCCGCGTGTGCCACCGCGGGCATCCTCTTCGTCGCCGTGCGCGCCGTGAGCGATTCGGCGGATGAACCGTTGCCGGTTCCTTTCGCCGCGTGGTTCGATGTCCGACGCCAGCGCCCGCGTCCCTTGGCGCTGGTCTGCTACCTCGTGCGCCGCCCGTCGCGGATCGTTGCGTTCGCGCGGTTCGTCCTGCGCCTCCCGCGCGTCGCGCAGGCGCTGGCGCGGGCGATCGAGACCGAGCTGCGATGAATCTGGCCGAGGCCAAAGCCCTGGACTGCTTTGCGCCCGCCGCTTCTGGAGAGAGAAATGCGGGGCAGGGCCCATGCCTTTCGGATATTCTGAACGGCAGAGAGGCGGATGCGAAATGTAGCGCCGACCAGTCGTCGGCCCGGGCGGCGGGCGAGCGTCGGAAAGGGGAAGCGTCGTGTGAGCACGTCCGGCCCATCCCGCCGCCTTCGCCCATCCCGCCACGCCGACGGGTCGTCGGCGCCACATTTGGTCGCCTCCCCTTTTTCTTGGCACGTCCGTCGCAACTTCCTGCGTCGTCGGGTTACCGAATAGCCGAAAGGCATTAGGGGCAGGGCTGCATTTCTCACAGTCTTCGGGACACTGGCCACAGGCTGCTCTGCCGCTGCCGCTGTGATCTCACTCCCGCTGGATTGCAGAGTGAACGGCAGAGGCAGAGGCAGGGAGTCGCCCACGGGCGGCTGCGAAAAATGCAGGTCGCGGCGCAGTGCCTTGCGGAGACCCGGGCTCTCCAATATCCGAAAGGTGTCGGGGCTAGCAGCCTGTCGGACTTACGCGTGCGTACGATTTACTGGATTGACTGGATCTCATTAGTTATCTTTTTGACAGTAATTCAGACTTAAAACGTCTACCTATCACTGCGAGTGAAATGGCAATAATTCAAGGGCCGAAGTCCGACACACTCCTAGGGTTGCGGGCGCAATGGCCGGCCTTCGTCGGCGTCGATATAGTCGAACATCGTCTGGATGTCGTCGCGGGTGTCGAAACCGCCTTCGGCCTTGCGTTGCCGGAGCCGCTCGCTGGCGGCATCGTTCCAACCGCGCTTCCGCATGAATTCGTTCCAGACGAAAATCTCGTCCTCGCTGGCCCTGCGCCCGCGGGAACGGCACCACTCCAGGGTTTCCTCGTCGGTCGCTCGGTGTTGCAGGTGCCCGGCGATTTCCTGGTAGGGGACGCCGAGGAACTGCGCGCACGTGCGGTCAAATCCCTCGCCGAGATTCGTCTGGAACTCGGCAGGCAGCGCGGATTTCGCCTGAAGGCGGATTTTGTCGAGCATCCGTCCGAAATAGACGAGAGCGCCGACTTTGTCGTGAGGACTGCGGAGACCGGGAACTTGCATGGCGGGAGTCAAGTAAGGGAAGAGCGCGCATCCGGCAAGCACCCTGCTGCAGTCGGGTGTGATTTGATTCGAGTCCAAAGCGACATTGTGCAGATCGCGGCAGCCACAAGGAGGGGCGCTTTGAAAGCGCCCTCTGGCAGCGGTCGCTCCGCGCCGCTGTCAGCCATGAACGTGGCAATGCGAAAGGCTCCTCGAACTCCGCAAGCCCCAGAGTTGCCCACGCCTCTGGCTCGATGCGGCGCGGAGCGACCGCATCGAGAGGGCGCTATCAAAGCGCCCCTCCTTGATCTCGCGCCACGCTTTCCTGGACAGGAAAGGAAGCACGTCTGCTGCCGTCGGTCTGCTGCCGTCGGTCTTGCGATCCTCGCCCGAAGCGGACAGGATTGCGGAAGTGCCCACCGTGTCCATAGGTCCAAAAGTCTCAGGCGAAAATGCCGCCGGCGTCGATCCCGTCCGGATCCGGTTTTGGGGAGTGCGTGGCAGCATTCCCACGCCGGGACCGCAGACCGTGAGGTTCGGGGGCAATACCTCGTGCGTGGAGGTGCGCGCCGATGGGCAGATCATCATCCTGGATGCGGGGAGCGGATTGCGCCCGCTCGGCACCGCCCTGAGCGAAGAGTTCCGTGGACGCCCGCTGGAACTGTCGATCCTGATCACGCACACCCACTGGGATCACATTCAGGGGTTTCCATTTTTCGCGCCCGCGTACCAGACGCAGAATCGCATCCGCGTCCTGGGATTCGAGGAGGCCCGCCGCGGATTGCAGGATGCATTGGCCGGGCAAATGGAGGCGCCGTATTTTCCAGTCGCGCTGGCAGAGATGCCGGGGAGTATCACCTTCGAGGAATTGCACGGCGATAGCGCCGCCATCGGGTCGGTCCGGCTGAGCGCGTGCAGATCCAATCACCCCGGCAATTGCCATGGCTACCGGCTCGACACGAGCGCCGGGAGCATTTGCTACATCCCCGACCATGAGGCTTCGGGCGACGACACAGGGTTGAAGACAGCCGACGCCGCCCGGCTGATGAAGAATGCGGACGTCGTCATCCTCGATGCGCAATACACCGCGGAGGAATACTGCGGGCATGCAGGGTGGGGTCACAGTTCGATCGATGACGCGATCCACGTCGCCCGCAACGCGCGGGCGAAGCGGCTGTACATGTTCCATCACGATCCCGCGCACGACGACGCGTTCCTTGACCGGATGTTGCAACGGGCGCGTCAAATCGCGATGGGCAGCGGGATGACTGTGGAATCCGCGCGCGAAGGCGAGTCGGTGACCCTGGCGGCGAAGGCTTAGCCTGAAACCGCGAATGGAGGTCCACGGAAAGCGGATGGTTCCATTCCCAAACGCGAATGGGTACGATACCAATTGACGGTTGAGAGTGGAACGGAGCGCCATGCGTATGTAGCCGCGTCTCGTGAGAGCGCGGGCACACTTTGCCCTGCGCCATCTGAAGGTCAGCCCGCGCTTTCACAAGCGCGGCTACGGCGAAGCGAAGCGCCTGTGCCGGTCTCAAACGGGAATTGGTATGAGTTCCAAGTCTGAAGAGGTGAATGAAAACCGCGGCGCAGATTGACGCGGATGACTGGCCCGCCCCCTCACGTCGTCGGCTGCGTCGTACCAATTCCCCATTGTCATTCAACCGTCGCCGCTCGGATCACTGCTATCAGGTTTTCATCATCTGAATGGGGAATTGGCATTGCCCAATCGGTGGGCCGGATGAAACCCGGATTCTCCGCGCAAGTTCTTTCATCCGCGTCAATCCGCGCGATCCGAGGTTCATCCCACCGCCGCTTCCAGGCCAGGTTCAACGGTGCGCAGCGACCGGCTTCGCCACGTTGCGAGGCGCATCAGCATCCGGACCGCGCCTGCGGCGGGCTGCACTCTGAACCAGGAACGGTGGCGGCCGCTTCGCCCCAGCCGCGCTAGCCGGCTCGCTGGGCCAGCCGGTTGATCTGCGCCGCCGCAAAGGCTGCGCCAAAACCATTGTCGATGTTCACGACAGTCACGCCGCTTCCACAGGAGTTCAGCATTCCGAGCAGCGCTGCGACTCCGCCGAAACTCGCGCCGTACCCGACGCTGGTCGGCACTGCGATGACGGGCTTGCTGATGAGCCCGGCCACGGCGCTCGGCAGCGCGCCTTCCATGCCGGCCACGACGATCACCACGTTTGCCGCCTCAAGCCGATCGCGCACGGCAAGGAGCCGGTGGATTCCCGCGACGCCGATGTCGGCGATGCGCTCCACGCGATTGCCGAAAATCTCGAGCGTGAGCGCCGCTTCATCCGCCACAGAAAGATCACTCGTGCCCGCGCAGACGACCGCGATCGTCCCTTCGAGCTTCGGCAGCGGCGTCCTTTCGATCGTGATGCAGCACGCGCTGGCATGCCATTTCGCCTCGGGGAAAAGCGCGACGACGGCCTTCCACTGCTCCTCGGTTCCGCGGCTCACGAGCAGGACCGGCTCCTTCTCCATGATCGCCTTTGCGATTCCCGCGACCTGCTCGGGCGTCTTGCGAAGCCCGAAGATCACCTCGGCGAATCCGCAGCGCCGCCGCCGGTCGGTGTCCACCCGCGCGTAACCCAGATCCGTGAAGCCTTCTGTCGTCATGATTTGGGCAGCGTCGCCGCGTCCCTTGTCAGCGGCAGGCGGAGCGGGATCATCTGGCTCTTGAAGAACCCGAGCTTCGCGAAAAATGCATGCCCTTCCGCATTGATGCGGTCGGTGAGCAGCGTCATGCGCAGGAATTCCTTTTTCTTCGCGTACTCAATCGCATGCTGCAATAGCTGGGCTCCCACGCCACGTCCGCGGTAATCGACCCGGACGATGACATCCTCCAGCAACACCACGAAGCCGCCTTCCGCGGTGCTGATCGTGAAGAGGAGATTCACCATGCCGACGATCGTGTCGTTCCACCGGTACACGAAGATGCGCCCGCGGCTGGGCTGCTCGAGGATGAGCCTCAGCCCGCGTTCCTGCTTGGCGCGGTCGGGGACAAAGTCGCCTTCCTGGCCAAAAAGCTCATAGAGGAGATCCACCATCTGCGGCAGATCTTCCATGGTGGCTTGTTCGATGATGGCTTCGTTCACGCCGGACATGCACCGCTCTTGGCAGAGACGGGCGGCGCAAGCAAGACGTGAATCAGGAATGTGTGGCGGCTTTTCATCTCGGCACGGGGATGCCTGCCGATAATGTCCGCCATGCTTCCTGCACTCCCCACCCGGCGCGAATTCGTCCAGCTCTCCGGGACTGCCGGCATCGCCCTTTTCGGCACCTCACCCTTTGCCCGCGCGCAGTCGCCCGGCGCAAAGATCCGCATCGGCCAGATCGGGACCGCACACGCGCATGCGGGCGGAAAAATGGATACCATGCGCAAGTCGCAGGATTTCGAGGTGGTCGGCTGCGTGGAGCCGGACGCGAGCCGCCGGGCGAAGGCGGAGAGCAGCAAGACCTACGCGGGCGTGCGCTGGATGACCGAGGAGGAATTGTTCGCCACAACCGGCTTGCAGGCTGTCGCCATCGAGACGGAAGTGAAGGATCTCGTCCCCACCGCCGCACGCTGCATCGCCGCGGGCAAACACATCCATCTCGACAAGCCCGCCGGCGAATCGCTCCCCATCTTCAAGCGCCTGCTCGACGACGCCACCGCCCGCAAGCTCACCGTGCAGATGGGCTACATGCTGCGCTACAACCCCGCCTTCCAGCTCTGCTTCCAGCTCGTCCGCGATGGCGCGCTCGGCGAGGTCTTCTCCATCGAAGCCGCCATGAGCAAGGCGCTCGGCGCGGCGGAGCGCAAGACGCTGCTGCCCTATCGCGGCGGCGCGATGTTCGAACTCGGCTGCCACGTCATCGACGCCGTCATCACCGTCATGGGCCGCCCGTCCAAGGTCACCGCCTACAACCGCAGTGCATCGGCGCTGGACGACGGCCTCGCGGACAATCAGCTCGCCGTCCTCGAATACCCGAAGACGACCGTCACCGTGCGGAGCGCCATTGTGGAAATCGACGGCGGCGCGCGGCGGCAGTTCGCCGTCTGTGGCACGAAGGGGACGCTCGACATCCGCCCCATCGAACCGCCCGAGGCCCGCCTCACGCTCGACGCCCCGCGTGGCGAATACAAGAAAGGCTGGCAGACGCTCGCCTTTCAAAAGGGACACGGGCGCTACGACGGCGACTTCGAGGATCTCGCCAAAGTGATCCGCGGCGAAAAGGAGTTCGCATTTTCGCCAGCGCACGATTTGGCAGTGCATGAAACGGTGCTGCTCGCGAGCGGGCTGCCCGTGAATTAACGTCCCAATGGAGGCGCGATCCCTCGTCTTGAGAAAAGATCCCCACCTGTCCGTCAGCGCCCGCAGGAGCGACGCCAACGCCTCTGTCCACCTCCGCTTGCTGCGCACAGGAACGCCCGCGCCGCTTTGTGTCGCGCCACTTTGCTGACACGTCGGAAACTAAATGCTATCCAGACGCCATGCCCGCGGAATCCTCCCACACGCAGCCGCCGGATGGCGCGCGCTTCGAGGCCACACGCTGGAGCATCGTCGTCGCCGCGGGCGCGGCGGATTCGCAGCGCGCGCATCGGGCGCTGGAACACCTCTGCACGGCATACTGGTATCCGCTCTACGCATTCGTCCGCCGGCAGGGACACTCGCCGCATGACGCGCAGGATCTCACGCAGGAATTTTTCGCCCGCCTGCTCGCCCGCAATTTCGTCGGTGACGCCGATCCGGCGAAAGGCCGCTTCCGCTCCTTCCTGCTCGGGGCACTGAAACATTTTCTCTCCGACGAATGGGACCGCGCGCGGGCGCAAAAGCGCGGCGGCGGGCAGCAGCCGATCTCGCTCGACGCCGAATCCGCCGAGACGCGCTACCGGCTCGAACCCGCAGACGAATCGTCCGCCGAGAAAATCTACGAGCGCCGCTGGGCGCTTGCGCTGCTCGATCAGGTGCTGAAGAGGCTGCGGGATGAGTTCACCCGCGACGGAAAGGAGCACGTCTTCAACGAACTCAAGTCCGCGCTCACCGGCGGGAAGGTTCCGTATGCGGAAATCGCCGCGCGTCTTGACGTGAAGGAAGGCGCAGTGCGCACCGCCATTCACCGCCTGCGCACGCGCTACCGTGACATCATCCGTGCCGAGATCGCCGAGACCGTCGCCAGCCCCGCCGAGGTGGACGCCGAGATGCAGCACCTCTTCGCCGCACTCAGCACGTGACGCGGACGTTCTTCTCCGCAGTGCCCGACCGGCAGGCGAGGGTGTCCTCCTCATTCCGCAAGGAACGAGCACGTCTTGAAACGATGATCGGCCTCGGGCTGCCGTGAAGAAGTGTCCCCCGCCCTCAACGTAAAAGCGAGTGACAGGACCTACCCGCGCAAACTGCCGGGGCGGCCGAAACGCCACAGGCGCTCGCGCAGTGAGGCGAGCGTGACGGTGAGATTCGATTCGTAGAGCGCGACGCCATCCACGCCCTGCCGATACAGATCCGCCGCGAGCGCCTCGGCGTGAATCGCGGAGCCCATGCGCCAGACTTGGCCGAACACCTGCGCCTTGCCCTTCGCGAGCTTCAGGTAGGTCTGCAAATCAATCGAGTCGGGGTAGTTGTCGCCTGTCGCGGTGTGCGGGCCGAAGATGATGCCGTCCACGAGTCCCTCCGCGAGCCACGTCTCGACATCGCAGGCACACTGCAAATTCCGAAACGGCTGATCCATCGTGCGAATCCAAAGCGGATAGCGGCGCTTCGCCTGCGCATCGAGCGCCTCGCGCGTTTCGCGCAAAAACTGCGTGAACGGCTCGCTGCGAAACCGCAGCCATTGCTCGTCGCCGTCGTTTTCCATCTTGCGCGGATCGCGTCCCGTCTGGCGCTGATACGCCTCCACGAGCGGCTCATCGTATTGCGCCATCGGCGGATGCCGCAGGATGTCCACGAGAATGCCGTCCATGCCGTAGCCGGCGATCTCGCACAGAATCTCGCGCTTGTGCTGCCGCACTTCCTCGTAGGCGAAACTCAGCCGGGGCGACGGTGTGCCGTCGCGGTATCGCTGCCGCATCTCTGCATGTTCCGTGTGAAATTGCGTCGTGGCCGAAAACTGATGGTTCGGCTTCGAGAACTCGTTGCCGATTCGCGCCCAGCCGAAGATCGGCAGCTTGAGCTTATGCGCCTCGTCCACGGCCTGCCGCATCGTGTCGTATTTCTGCAGCAGCCCGCCGACGCCGCGCATCGAGCGCGCAGGATCGATTGCATCGGTTGCGGGACGCTTCGCAATTTCGGCATCAGAGTATGTGATGCTCCGTTGTTCGCCAATCTTGGTGTGATACTCGCACCGCACGGCGTAGGCTTTCCACATCACCATGTCGTAGCCAGCCTCCGCGTGGCGGTGGATGGCCGAGCCGGCCTCGAAGCCCGGTGGCTCTGACAAGTCCGCGTCGTCGGCAAAATCGAGAATGCCGATGGTGCGCCCCCGCACCGGCGGCAACGGCGCGCGTTTCACCGGCACGAGCTTGATGTGGCCGAACATCGATTTCTTTCCGAAGGCTCCGAGTTCCAGTCGTGCGCCGTTCAAATCCACCGTCTTGAAGTAGATCTCGTGATGGCACGGTTCGCCGCGCTCCGGCTGCAGGCAGGTGAAATGCGGTTCGCCGCCCAGCCGCACGTAAACAGCGAACGCCTCCTGGTCACCACCGCGCACGCGACCGGGGCCGTAGGCGCTGACGTAGATCGCCCAGGTCCCGCGCACACCGGGATCGAAGCTGAGCACGGGCGCGCCCGACTCCGGCTCTACCACGAGCAACTGGCTGTTGCGCGCGCCGCACCAGCCGCCTTGCAGATGCCATTTGTCCGCGACGCCCTCGCGCGACGCCTGGCCGCTTTTCACAAATGCGCTGAAGTCGTCGAGGTAAATGGGCGCGCCGGTGGGTTCGCCGATGAATGGATTCGTTTTCATGGGTCAGAATCGGAAGACCACGCGATTGTTCAGCCGCGTCAGGTCCTCCAGTTTGTTTTGGGGATCGAGGATGACTTCCACGCTGCGCCGGGCTTGCGCGTCGAGGTTTTGAAATTCGATGCTCTCCGTGCGCGGCTTCAAGTCCAGCGGCGCGTCGAGATGCGGGATCGTTTTCTCGGCGATCACCACGCCGGTCTCCACGTCGCGCACCTGCACCACGATGTTGTCGGCGGGACGAATGCCGATGTTGTGGACCTTCACGTTCACCAGGCCCGAGGTGAATTCCAGCGTGACGTCCTCCGGCCCGATGGCCACGTCGGGTTTGTTGAAGTCCATCCCGTGCGTCTTGATTGGCGTGACCGTGAACAACACCTGCTGCCGCGGCGGCAGCGTCAGATCCACCGCAGCGTAGCGATAGAGTTCCGCGGTCCATTCGCGGATCGCCTTGCCGGGTTTGGTTTCGCCCTCGGGAGCCTCGTAAATGCCGAGCTTGTATTCGCCCGGCGGCAACCGCCAGACGTGCAGCCGCAGCGGATGATCCTTTTCATCGAATGTGTAGAGCAGCGCCTTGATCGTCTTCTCCGTGTTCTCCGTCACCAGCGACGCGAGCCCCTCAGCGCCTGACTCGAAACTGATGGCGTGGCGCGGCCACAGGTGATTGTTGCCGCCGCGGTGAGAGGGGATCGAGCCGACCGTCGCGCGCACCAGCGTTTCGAGCGGCTGGAAAATCCGGTCGGTGGAAGGCTGCGCCGCGGTGAGCACCCACTCCTGCTCGTTCATGTGCTGGCAGGCCAGCTTCCATGAATCCACGAGGTATTTCTTGTCGCCGGTGGCCTTCCACGCGGCCCAATGCGCGTTCATCGGCACGTGCATGCTGCCGATGCCCCACACTCCTTTGAAACCGCCGGATGCCTGCGCCGCTTTCAAAAGCGGTGCGGTGTCAGCGGGCAGCGGAATGACGTTCAGCGCATTGATCGCTTTCGCAAGATAACGCGGCTCGGGTTTCGCCACCGCATCCTCGTAGCGCTGACGGAGCGCCGGGTCTTTCGTCAGTTCGTAGGCCGCGTCCGTCACGATGCCGCCGTATTCGGGCGTGCGCCGCCAGTTCAAAACATACTGCGCAACTGCGGGGTGCCGGTTGTACCAAAGCAGGTAGCCAGCCTGGACGAACATCAGCCCGGTCACTCCCTTGTCCAAACCAAACTCGCCCTGTGTCCAGACGCCTTTCGCGCCGAAGTAATTGCCGAGGAAATCGTATTTCCCGTCGTCGGCTTTCTTCATCCACTGGTCGTAGTGCGAGCACGCCGTCATCACGTGCTCGACAGCGGTGGGGTTGCCGTAGTCCATCAGCAAGCGATGGCAGATCGTGCCCTGCCCTTCCTCGTAGGCGTGCAGCGCGTCGCGAACGCTCGCCGACACGCCCTCGACGAGATTGTATTTCCAAAGCCCGTCAATCAGCAGCCGCACTGCATTCTTGATTTTGTTGTCGTCGTCCGACGCGAGCCACAGCCCCATCCAAAACTCCGTCATGTCGGTGTCGTCGCCCCACACGCCGCCGAACTCGCCGTTGGAAACCTGCCGGTGATCAATGAGCCAGTGAATGATTCGCTTCGACACCTTCATGCACTCGCGTTCCCACAGCGCCCACTCCGGCGCGCCGTTCGGATTCGCGACTTCGGGATATGGAATCGGATCTTTTTCCCAACCCAGCCGCCGCTTCAACTGCATGAGGATCGGATGGTCCGGCACGATTTCATTGAGCGCCTCCGAGGGCAGCGCCAGCCGCGCCCACATGCTGTGCTCGTTTTTCAGATAATCGAACACGTGGCCCTCGTTGATTTCCGAGAATGCCTCGCGAATGAACTCAAGCTGATCCTGCACGTGGAGCGGCTGGATTTTTTCGCGCGCGCCCTCGATCAAACCGATCGCGCAGCCGTTCGCGCCGAAGACCCATTCGACCGGTGCGCCCGCCGTCACCTCGACCGCCAGCGCCCCGCCCGCGCGCGACAGCAATGGCCGTGGCCGCAGCACCAGCGTCAGTGTAGGATAGGCATCCTGCCTGTCCGTCGCAGGATCGCCCGACAGGCGGGACGCCTGTCCCACTTTCACGTCCGCGACGCACCAGTCTCCCTGGGACCACACCGGCTCCTTCACCTTGACTGTCAGCGGCGTTCCGGCGGGCAGGGATTTCGCCACGAGCTTCACCACGACGCCTTCCAGCGCGAGCGACTCTGTGATCGGTTCCGTCAGCATTTGAAATCCCTCGAACGCCGGGCTGCTGACTTTGGCGCCGCTCTTGGCGGCCGCGCCCGTCATCTGCACGCACCGCAGAGCGCCGGGAGAAATGTCGCCTTTGATCGCCAGCCCCGCATCATTGTCGGGCACGCGCGCCAGCAGTTCACTGCCGTGATACCACCGGGTCACCGGCGGCAACGAGGGCAGTTCACGGCAGCGATAGAAATCAACCTGGCCAATCCAGCCGTTCTCCCGCTGCAACAACAGCACGTCCGGCTTCACCGCCGCTGCGAGCTGGCCGCGCCAGATGGGCCGCTCGGCGTGGATCGCCACCAGGGACTTCGGCCCGCCCACCGGCTGCGGTTGCAGCAGTTGCCCGTGAAACGCCCGCTGCGCAAACACCCGCACCCGGTCCGCTTCGCCGCCCGGCCCGAACCAGACCTCCAGTTCGCGCCCGCCGATGGACGCGCCGTATTTTTGCAGCGGCCAGCACGTGGATTGAAATCCATCGAACGGCTGCGCCACCCGCCGCTTCACATCAGCGCAATGATCAATTCGCGCCCATGCGAATTCCATCGGCTGCGCGCCGGCTGTGGGCAGCGGCTTCAAATCATCCTCCGCCCATCCCCACTTCTCCCGCTCGCGCTGCACGGAGACATCGCTGGCAACCGTGGGGAGCGCGCCCGCGCCCGGTTCCTCGCCGCGCGCGAGTTTCGCAATCGCCTCCGGCGGCAGTGGCCCCGAGTAGATGCGCACTTCATCGAAGCTGCAATCGTGCGCACTGTAGTAGCCGCCGCTGAGATTGAGCGTGCTCGGCACCTGATTCCACAGCCAGTGCTGCTTCCCCCACGACGACGCCTTTTCCACGCCGTCCTCATACACGCGGATGCCCTGATTCCGATCCCACACCATCGCGAGGTGGACCCATTCACCCTCCTTCCACCGCCCGACAATCGGCGGCAGTGTGAGCGGCCACGCATAGCGGCCGACATCGAAGAACTGAAGGTTGAGCGTGTCTTTGATGAGGTTGAATTGCAGCACGCCCGCCCAATACCCCTCGAGGTCGGTCCCCACGGTCATGATCGGCTCCCAGGCGCGCTCGACGATTTTGTAGTTGGGTTTGTAGAAAAATGTGAGCGTGCCGGCGTTGAGGTCAATGTTGCCGCGACCGTCATAGCTCAGCCGCTGATAGGAGCCGCCGCCCGAGCGAACAGCCTTCCCGACCTTGCCGTCCTCGAACTTCACGATCGCGCGCAACGCTTTCGGATTGCCGCCCGCCACGACAGCATCCGTGGAATCCTCGAATGGCGCGTAAAACAAAAGCCGCGGCTCATCTGATTGCGGCGCGGCGGCCGGCGCCCGCGGGCCAACGGCAATTCCCCACAGTGCAAGAGCGAGTGAAACCGCCCAGGCAATCCGCCGACTGGTTTGGAGCTTTTTCATGGATTCGATTTTTTCACTGGGTCGAAAGCGAGTGGCACACATGGGCGGAATGATGTCTGGGGTTTGGGCGGGAATTGGGGGGGGCGGAACGAGCGGCCGGGGGTGATGCGCGGCGCGTGTGCCACCGGAGTCCTGCTAACCTTCGACCAGTCGCGAAAGTTAGGAATTCATCCGCTCAAGCCCGCGCGTCTCCGGCAGTTCCGCCGCGCATGAAAGGTGGCAACCGTGTCATCCGATGGCCGGGCCGCGCGTGCTGATTATCGGCGATTCCATTCCCGCCGGCTCCACGCGGCGGTGGCAGTGAGGAAGTGATCGTCACGCCGGTTGGAGCTTCCGCCCTGGTGCTGCTTCAAAGGCGAAAGCCCGCACTTGCTCCGAACATCCCCGCAAGTTCGGGTCAGAGTGGCTGCTCGCTCGGACGGTCACTTTTGGTTTGGACGCGACTGGCGGGGGCGGACTACAAGAGTCCCGCCGTGAAACTCCCCCTCCCACTCGTCCTAATGGCTCTGGCTGCTGCGATCCATGCAGCGGAAGCGCCGGCAAAATTTCTTTCGCACCCGCCCCTTCGTCCGCTGCCCACTGCGTCGTCGCGACCGCTGCCAGCGGGGCTGGTTCGTTGTGTTGACGCCCGGAAAGGCGACGATTCCGCCGACGGTTCCGAGAAGCAGCCGTGGAAAACCATCGGCCACGCGCTGGGCCGGTTGAAGGCCGGCGAGACGCTCTGTCTGCGCGGCGGAGTTTTTCACGAGCAGGTGACTGTCGCGCTCTCCGGTTCGCAGGAAAAGCCGATCACGATTCGCAGTTATCCCGGCGAAGTGGCCATCATTGACGGAGGCATCCCCGAGTTTCTTGAAAAGCCGGAGGAAGCGTGGGAGCCGGTTGCGGGCGGGGCACCGGGCGAGTTTCGCTCGAAGCGATTCCATCCCAATCTCCGCGACGTGCTCGGGGCCTTCGGTGATTCGCTGATCGGCCTGCACGTCTATCATAACGCCGTGGATCTTCGGACCGACAACGAATGGTGGGATTTGCAAAACCCGGACGACCCGAAGAACTCGGACGTCAAACCAGTCTATTGCGGCCCCGGCCTGTGGTATGACCGCGCGGAGGGCCGCATCCACATCCGCCTGACGCACACGCATGTGCCCGGGATCGAAAACTACGCCGGCGAATCCGACCCGCGAAAGCTGCCGCTGGTCCTTGCGCCGTTCCGTTCGGCGCCGCTCCATGCGGATGGCGCGGGCCACATTCGCTTTCAGGATCTGGTGATCCGCGGAGGAGGATACGACACCGTGCTGCTCGACCAGAGCCACGACTTGGAATTCGAGAACGTCACCATTTTCGGCAGCACCTACGGCGTGCGCGCGACGGGGATGCAGCGGCTCAAGCTGGATCATTGCGGCATGGTGGGCAGCGTTCCCCCGTGGTGTTTCCGCGCGGATACAAGACTGCGCAGCTATGGCGGCCAGATCCGGCGTGACATCACGCGCTTCGGAACTCACGCCCTTCTCGTGCAGGAGGCCGGGCGCGAATACTCCGTGTTTGCGTATCCGCTCAATGACGACTGGGAGATTGCGCACTGCGATTTCACCGGCAGCCACGACGGACTTTACCTCGGTGGCATCAATGTGAAATTCCACCACAACCGGCTCTGGGGCACGCAGGACGACGGCATCTATCTCAGCCCCATGTATGCGCGAATCGGCAAGTCCAAGGCCGAGCTTCACATCTACCAGAATGTGTTCGGCAACTGCCTGACCGCCCTCGCATTCGGCGGGTCCGAACTGCAAAACTCCGACACGGTCTATCTCTACCGCAACGTCTTCGATTTGCGAAATCCCGTGAAGACCGGCCGCCCCTCGTCGCGCGACCCGAAGCCGCGATTCTCGGCCGGCGGTGTGATCGGCGACCACGGTTCCCTGCCCTACTCCTCGATGTTCTTCTATCACAATACTTTCGTCATGGCCGACCACGCCCGCGGGGCGGACATGGGTCTGTTCAACGCCACCAGCGCAGAGCGACCCCGGTGCTCATTCAACAACATCCTGCTCCACTTCGACAGACTCCCGCCGCTGCCCGCGATTGATGCGCAGCATGACGCACGGGCGGAAGGCAACCTCTACTGGCAGCCCGGCCCCGGTCTCACGCCGGAAGCGGCGGCAGCCCTGCTCAAGCCCCGCCGCGTGCCCGCCACTGCAAAAGTGGAAACGCTTTTCCTCACAGGCGACCCCCACTTTGCCAGGGCACTGGCCGATCCTTCGGCGCAAAACGATTACCGCCTGCAAGCCGGCAGCGCGGCTGTTGATGCGGGCGTCGAACTGCCCGCCGATCTGCCCGATCCCTTGCGGCGGCAGGACAAAGGCAAACCCGACATCGGCGCGCTGCCGTTGGGAGCAGAACCCCTGCAAGCGGGGCGGTGACGCCGCACACACTGATCCATGAGTGACCCCGCCGAGAAGCTCGCCGCCTTTGCCGCATGGGCGACGGCCCACATCACCGGCGACGAAAAAGGCCAGGCGCAGATCTTCCTCGACCGCCTCTTCCAGGCCTTCGGCCACCGGGGTTCGCTCGATGTTGGCGGCGAGCCTGAAGTCCGCGTCCGCAAGGCCACCGAGGACGGCGGCGGCACGTCCTTCGCCGACTACGTCTGGAAGCCCGTCGTCCTCATCGAAATGAAAAAGCGCGGCACCGTGCTCTCGAAGCACTACCGCCAGGCGTTCGACTACTGGACGCGCCTCGTCCCCCGGCCGCCCGCGCTACGTCATCCTCTGCAACTTCGACGAATTCCACGTCTATGACTTCGAGACGCAGATGGACTCGCCCGTGGGCCGCGCGAAGCTCGCCGACCTCGCGCAGCAGTACGGCCCGCTCGCCTTCCTCCTCCCCGGCCAGCCAAAGCCCGTCTTCGACAACGAGCACGTCGCCGTCACCCGCGAAGCCGCCGCGAACCTCGCGAAGTGCTTCAACAAACTCACCAGGCGCGGCGTCGAGCGCCCGCTCGCCCAGCGCTTCATCCTCCAGACGCTCATCGCCCTCTTCTCAGAGGACATCGGCTTGCTGGAAAAATACTTCGTCACCCGCCTGCTCGACGAGTGCGATGAAAAGACGAGCTACGATCTGCTCGGCGGCCTCTTCTCCGCGATGAACAGGCCCGGCGGCAACGCCGGTGGCCGCTACAAGGGCGTCCCTTACTTCAATGGCGGCGTCTTCAGCACCCCCGCCGAAATCGAACTCACGGGCCCGGAGATCGTCATCCTCCGCGAATGCTCGAAGTCCGACTGGTCGAAGGTGCAGCCGGAAATCTTCGGCACCGTCTTCGAGCAGACGCTCGGCAAGGAGGAGCGCCACGCGCAGGGCGCGCACTTCACCCATCCCGCCGACATCATGAAGATCGTGAAGCCCACGATCAGCGACCCGTGGGCGGAGCAGATTGAAAGTGCGAAGACCGCGAA